>Ga0247843_1001654_pt1 | contig 44011 bp, 40 predicted proteins | sample LaCruzMarch2017__FD_192420 | JGI IMG/M metagenome (GOLD analysis project Ga0247843, IMG submission 192420) | Freshwater microbial communities from meromictic Lake La Cruz, Castile-La Mancha, Spain - LaCruzMarch2017_8m | ecosystem: Environmental > Aquatic > Freshwater > Lake | place: Spain...
TACGAGGGGTCGCGGTCGGATTGCTTTCCATTACAACGCTAACCCAGCATTTTCGGGCCCTTTTGTCTAGCACTGGTTCTCTTCAAGCCATTGCAATGGATCCACAGCCTCAAGCCAATCGCCCTATGAGTTACACGAAATGGTCGGGAAGGGTCTTGCGTTTTCCGGTGGCGCTTCCCATTTTTCCCCGACATGCATCCCGATTTGGCGAAACTGCTCGAAGCCGGAAGAATCAATCAAGCCGTCGCGGGGCGTCTCGACCAGCTTTCTCCCGGCAAATTCTGTCTCCACAAGGCATGGGGGGCCGGAAAAGTCGTCGAGTGGGATCTCTCTGCAAAGAAGGTCACCATCGACTTCGAACTAAGCAGCGCCCAGGTCATGGACCTGCAGTTCGCGCTCCAGCGGACCGAGCCGCTCGATCCCGGCGATTTCCGCGCCAAAAAAGTGGAGCAACTCGAAGAACTCCGCGCCCTCGCCAAGAGCGATTCCGTCGCGCTGGTCATCCATCTCCTGGAAAGCCATGGCGGCACGATGTCGGTCGACGCGCTCGAACGCGAGCTGACGGGCGGGGTGGTCCCGGCCGATGATTTCCGCAAGTGGTGGGATGCCGCCAAGCGCTCGCTCCGCGAAAGCAAGCGGGTGATCGTCCCGTCCCGCCGCACCGAGCCGCTCTCCCTCCGCTCCGGCGACATGAGCCCGGCCGAGGCGCTGGTTTCCGACTTCGAGCAGGCCCGCGACCTGAAGACGATGTCGAAGGCGCTCGAAGCGATCACCCTCGACCTCGCCCTGTTCAAGGCGGACCCGCCCGCGCTCCAGCGCTTGCTTGCCGGCATCAACGAGTCCGCCTCGAAAAGCATCCGCATCCAGCTCGGGCCGGCCATCGAGCTGCTTTCCGCCCGCGACGAACTGGTGAAGTCCTTCCGCGACATCGACCTGCCGGCCGAGTCGCTCCGCCTTTCCGACGTCCTCGCGGCTGAGGAACACCGCCTTTCGGATGCTCTCACCGCGCTTTCCGCCGGCCGCCAGCGCGCGATTTACGACCAGTTCCACATCGCGTTCGGCGACCGCTGGGTGGAAGTGCTCACTTACATCTTCGACAAGGTCGGCTCCCGCGGCGTGGCGGAAATTGCCAAGCTGCTGGACGAAAAGGGCCACATGAAGACGCTTGAGGCGCACCTGGTGTCCGCCCTGGCCCGTCGCTCGCTCGGCACGGATGCCCTGATCTGGGTCTGCCGCGAACGCCACACCATCGCTTCCGGCATTTTCAGCAGCGAGGTCGGTGCCTGCATCCTCAACCTCCTCGAAACCGACCACCTTAGCGACGGTCCGCGCAAGACGACCCGCCTCCAGACCCTGGTCTCGGACGACAAGGCGCTGCTCAGCGACATCGTCGGCTCGATGGATGTCAACGAGGCCCGCAATTTCGGCCGCCGCCTGATGGAGTGCCCGGTCTTTAACGAACTCGACCGCAAGTCGCTGATGGCCCGCGTGATCAAGGCCCGCCCGGAAACTGGCGAGCTGGTCAGCGGCCAGAAGTCGAAGAAGGACGAGGAACTGCTGGTTTCCTGGCACAGCTTGGAGCGCAAGAAAGAGGAGCTCGACGACATCATCCGCAACCGCATTCCCCAGAACACCAAGGACATCTCGATCGCCCGCGAATACGGCGACCTGCGCGAGAACTTCGAATACAAGTCCGCCAAGGATCAGCAGAAATACCTCAACAACCGCAAGTCAGAGCTCCAGCGCGATATCTCCCGCGCCCGCGGCACTGATTTCAAGGGAGCGGACTCCACTGCGGTCAACATCGGCACCATCGTCAACCTGATCAACGAAGGCGGCCAGGAAGAGACCTACACCGTCCTCGGCGCCTGGGATTCGGATCCCGAGAAAAAGGAACTCTCCTATCTCTCCGAGCTGGGTGCGGCCTTCCTGAACAAAAAGGTCGGCGAGACCGTTCAGGTCCGCGACGAGAACACGGAAGCGCTTCACACCTACACCATCAAATCGATCACGGCCGTGAATCCGTAAGTTCCAAGTTTGGAAGTGCCAAGTGCCAACAAAGGCACTGACCGGCGCTTCTTCGACTTGGCACTTGTTACTTAGAACTTGGAACTTCTTCCCCAAAATATGGACTACACCACCATCGTTGAAATCCGCGGCCGCGAGGTCATCGACTCGCGCGGCAATCCCACCGTCGAAGTCGACGTTCACCTCGAAGGCGGCGCCATCGGCCGCGCGGCAGTGCCAAGCGGTGCTTCCACCGGCGAGCACGAAGCGCACGAACTGCGCGACGGCGACAAGGCCCGCTACCTTGGCAAGGGCGTATTAAAGGCCGTCGATAACGTGAACACCAAACTCGCCCCCGCGCTCTGCGGCATGCGCGCCACCGACCAGGCCTCGATCGATGCCGCGATGATCGCCATCGACGGCACCCCGAACAAAAAGGACATCGGAGCCAACGCCATCCTGGGTGTCTCGCTCGCCGTGGCCAAGGCCGCCGCGATCCAGACCGACCTGCCGCTTTACAAGTATCTCGGCGGCCCGAACGCCAAGGTGCTGCCGGTGCCGATGATGAACATCATCAACGGCGGCGCGCACTCCGACGCTCCGATCGACTTCCAGGAATTCATGATCATGCCGATTGGCGCGCCGACCTTCCGCGAGGCGCTGCGCTATGGTGCGGAAGTCTTCCACGCGCTGAAGAAGGTCCTGCACGACCGCGGCCTTTCCACCGCCGTCGGTGACGAAGGTGGCTTTGCCCCGAACCTTGCCTCCGCGGAAGACGCTCTCAGCGTGATTTCCCAGGCGATCGAGAAGGCCGGCTACAAGGTCGGCGAGGACATCGCGTTCGCGCTCGATGTCGCTTCGTCCGAGTTCTTCGACGCATCGAAGAATGCCTACGTCTTCAAGAAGTCCGACAAGTCGGTGAAGAGCGCCGAGGAACTCGTCGCCTTCTACGCCGATCTCCAGAAGCGCTACCCGATCATCTCGATCGAAGACGGCTGCGCCGAAAACGACTGGGCCGGCTGGAAGATCCTGACCGACAAGCTCGGCGCGACCACCCAGCTCGTGGGCGACGACCTCTTTGTCACCAATGTCGATTTCCTCTGGAAGGGCATCACGACCGGCACCGCGAACTCGATCCTGGTGAAGGTGAACCAGATCGGTTCCCTCACCGAGACCTTCGACGCTGTCGAGATGGCCAAGGAAAACGGCTACACCGCCGTGCTTTCGCACCGTTCCGGCGAGACCGAGGACGCGACCATCGCCGATATCGCGGTCGCCACGAACTGCGGCCAGATCAAGACCGGCTCGATGAGCCGCTCGGACCGGATTGCAAAATACAACCAGCTTCTCCGCATCGAGGAAGAGCTGGGCAACGATGCCGTCTTCGGCGTCGGCAAGCTGAAGGTCCTGCGCTGAGCGGGACTTTCTCTACTCCGCGTCGCCGTGGTCAAAGCTGCGGCGCGGGGGAGAATGCAGTCGAACCTAGCCCTGTGGGTTCAGCGTGGCGGGAATGCGTCGCGTGCTGCCGCCGATGGGGGAGGGGGCTTGAGGAAGGGATGCAAGACTCCCTCGTGAGCTGGGTCCTTGCCTCCGGACCTCACGCCTCGCGGCTGATTACCTTCGCACCGCGCTGTTGCACGACTGCCATCAGTTCGCCGTTGGGATCCTGCCAAGCGGCATCGTGGTTCTTGGCGTAGTTGAAGAGGTGCTTGTGAAGGTATTCGAAGTAGACCTCACGTTCCTCGCGCTTGAGCCGGTACCAGACCGCGATGTTCAGGCCGCGAGCGACCTTTTGCATCATGTGGAGGGTGAGCACGCGGCCGGCGCGGGCGCGCTGGACTTGCTTGTGGGTGAGTTGCTCGGTGGAGGCATCGACCAAGTCGTGGTTACCCAGGCCCCAGGCGGTCATCATCGTATCCAACGGCTGCATGCCGTGCTCGCGTTCTTCGTTCACGCGGCCGGTGTAGCATGCCGCGGGCGAAGGGAAACCGGGAAATCGAAACTTTACTCGCCCTCGTCGAGCGCCTCGATCGCGGCGGTCGAGTCGAGGTTCGGCTTCACCACCAGCCGGGCCGGGGCATCGAGAGCGGGAACAACCGTGGGGGGCGCGGGAGCTGGGGCGGGCTGAGCTGCTGCCGGGCGCGAGGCGATCCTCTGGATGACCTCGGGCGATGTCCGGGCGATCAGTTTGGCGCCAAGGCACAGCGAGCCGAAGCAGGCCACGGTGCAAGCGGTGGTCAGCGCGGTGTTCCAGCCGAGCATGACCCAGCGCTTGGGAAGGAGAGCGCGCAGCATCAACACGCCAGCGACGGCGCTCATGCCGCAAATCAGGGCGGCCACGGGGATCCAGCGTTCGAAGCGGTGGGGCACCACATCACCCAGCAAGCGGCCCATGGAGGCGACGGTTCCGGCCGAGCCGACCAGCAGAATGAAGAGCCAGACCACGGAGAGCCGCGGCTTGATGAGGTTCAATTGGCCCCCGCGGTTCGAGCGGTTGAGCAAGTCCTGGACGGTCTTGATGCCGAGGCAGGTTGTCAGCCGGCGGGCTTCCAGCGATTGGGCCTTGGCGCGGCGCACGCGGCTTTGTGCGGTCACCTGCTGCATCCGGATCCGGGCGTAGGCGGCCAGCGCTTCCTGGCGTTTGCCGCCGCTCGCCGCGAGGGCGTTGGCCCAGGCACCGGGTTCCAGCTTGTTCTGGATGATTTCCTGACCCACCTGCTCCGCAATCGCCGGATCGATGGGCCGGTCGCACGCGACGAGCTTCTCGATGGGACGGTGGGTCGCGGCGGATTTCATGGAGTGGAAATGAAGAAGGCTTCAGTGCTGCCGGCGGCGGACGAGGAGGAGTGCCACGCTTGAGAGCAAGGCGAGCGAGGTCGAAGGCTCCGGGACCGCCGAGAGCGACTCCGCGGCACCCGCGGCCACGCCACCCGACAACTGGTTGGTAAGCATTCCGGCCAGCCCTCCGTTGATCGACGAAGTGCTGCTGGAGGCGAGCACTCCGCCCGCCCCACCGCCGATCACGTTGGCTGCGTAGTAGTTCTCGATGGCGGCCGCACGGTTCCCCAATGCGATGGTGTTGATCATTTCCACCCCGGAGGCCAAGGCTCCGTTACGGGCAGCCGTGACGGCAGCCGTCCCACCGAGCGGCACGCTGGCCGCCGCGATTTCGATGATCTGGGCGCTGCTCTCGAAACCATTCGCGGTGCCGCCGGTCTCGGAACCGAAAGACAGGGTCGCCACGTTCAGCGCCGACGCGACCGAGGGCGAGCCGATGGAGAAAGGCCTGTTTACCGCCCGGGCCAGAGCGGCAAAGGTCTCCGCTTCCACGGAATTGCCGATCATCATCCACGGAATGCCGACCACCTGCGTGGAAGCGTTTCCGTAGAACATGAGCGATACCGCGATCTTGCCATAGAGTCCGGATTGGATCGAATCCAGCACTTGTGAACTGGTGAACGCAGCCGCGTAGCTATTCATCACCTGGTCGAACTCCGAGCCATTGAGGCCACGGGGAGTGATATCGACCAGGAGGACAAGTTCGCTATCGACGAGTTCCGCTTCGGCCTTTGTCTGCAATCCAATCAACGCGATGCCCAAGGACATCATGCAGGTGAAAGGGGCAGTGAACAAAAGGCCGCGACGTGAGAAAGTCGCTTTTTTCATGATTGGGATGGGGTGAACAGCGCCGTGATAGAAACTTAAGCTTGCCGTAAGGTCAAGAATTTTGAAAACTCCGGCATGCTTAATCCAAAAGACGCCTCGCGGAGCCCGCTGTCATCCCGGATCGCATTGTCGCTGGCCCTGCTTCTTGCGGGGATTTTCGGCCTGGCGGCTGCCATCCTGCTGCCGGCACCTAATTTGAAAAAATCCACCGCCGGTCGTTCTGCCCCTGAGTCATTGGCGGCAGCCGACCCCGAGACTTCCCTGCGGCGCCATCAGAAAGCGGGAGAACCGCCCGCCCCTTCGACCGATGATCTCGTGCAGTTCTGCTCCAACCACGTCACGGACAAGCGCACCTTCGTGTTGTTCAAGCGCGGCACCTGCGTGGTCGTCGAGGAGCCCTGCACCGATCCGCTGGCGGAAGCCCGCAAGAAACTTGCCGCGTGCGCCGAGTCGGAAGCCCCGTTCGTGCCGGAGCCGACCAGCGAGGGCGATCTGATCATCACCTTCAAGGAACCGGTTTTCCACCGCTTCACCCAAGAAGATTTGGAAGGACTGCTTCCCTGGCTTGATCAAGTCGCGCCTGCCCTGCTCAGCCCTGCAGAAAGCATGGCGGCAGTCGAAGGCTGGTCACCGCATCAGAATGCCAAGGTCGGCCTGCTGGCCCGCCGCCGCATGTTGGAGGACGCGACCCAGGCGGTGCCGGTAAAGATCATCCGTGCCAGGAACCGGGCCACTGCGGCCCGCTGAGTTTGTGAAGATCAAGCGCCGGACCTTTTTTCAAGCGCCTTGACCCGCTCGGCCAGCTTCGGCAATTGACGGACCATCGCCCGCGAGCGCTGCTCTTCCATGAAGGGACGCGCGGGCATTCCGCTGTAGGTTTGCCCGCCTTCCAGGTCCGCCGTGGCACCGGCCCGCCCGGCGAGCACCGACTTGGCCCCGATTTTCACATGGCCTCCAACCCCCGCCTGGGCGGCCACGACGACGTAATCTCCGGTCCGCGCGCTTCCGGCCACCCCGCTCTGCGACACCAGCAGGCAGTGCTTTCCGAGCTGCACGTTGTGGGCAATCTGGACGAGATTGTCGATCTTGCTTCCTTCGCCGATCACCGTGCGGCCGAAGCGAGCGCGGTCGATGGTGGTGTTCGCGCCGATTTCCACGTCGTCCTGGATCTCGACGATGCCGACCTGGTCGATCTTCACGTGTCGGCCCTCCACGACCTCATAGCCATAGCCATCGGACCCGATCACGGCCCCGGGCTGGAGGGTGACCCGGTCGCCGAGGATGCAGCGCTCGCGCAGGGTGACATTGGCGTGGAGGAGGCAATCGCGGCCGATCCTGGCGTTCTCGCCAACCACCGCGTTCGGCCCGATCTCGCTGCCGTCGCCGATCTGCGCCCCGGCCATGACGACCGCTCCGGCATGGATCCGGACTTTCGAGGGATCGAGGCGGGCACTCTCATCGACCGAGGCCCGGGAGTGAATGCCAGGCGTGAAGGTGCGGGCCAGCGAGGCCACGAAATGCTTCACCGCCAGCCCGAAGCCGAAAGATGGATTGTCGGCTGCGATCAGCGCGCTGGACTCCGGGCCTTCGGTCACGCCGCGCGGGACGATGACCGCGGCGGCGCGGGTGGCCAGATACTGGGCGCGGTATTTCTCGTTGCCGAGGAAGGACAACTCGGACGGTCCCGCCTCGTCGAGGGAGGCGATGCCATCCACCAAAAGATCGAGCTCGCCGCGGACGATGTCACCATCGACCAAGCGGGCGAGCTCGGAAAGGGTCAGGGCCACGGGGCGGGGCGCGTGGCATGGATCACTCGCCGCCACCGGCGGGAGCTTCGGGAGCGGGGGCAACGGCGGGCTCTTCGGAAGGCGCGCTTTCGGCCGGTGCGTCCTTGTTGAGATCCTTGAGAAGCACCGCGGTGATGTCGGTGGCGTCTTTGGTGTAAAGGAAGAACGGGACCTGCGAGGTGCTCAAGCCGGACTTGTCGAAGACGTAGTCGTAGTCCTCGGTCTTCGCCTTTTCTTCCACCAGCTTGCGGATTTCCTCAAGGATGCCCTTCATTCGCTGGACCATCTTTTCATTCAGCGACTGGTTCCGGCGCTGGAGGAATTCGCGGCGCTCGCGGTCGAGGGCGATGCCTTCCTGCTGCTTGATGTTCCACTCGTTGAAAGTGGTCTGCTTCTTCGACTCGGAGATCGAGGGGTCTTCCAGCTGCTTGCGCATGCCCTGGAGCTCGGTGTCCAGCTCGCGGATGTGGGCGAGGCGGTCGTTGTTGTCCTTCTGGATCCGCGCGCGCTCGACGTTGATTTCCTTCTGCGCCTCGTTGGTGCGATGGTATTCCTTGAAAAGCTGCTGCATGTCGACCGTGGCGATCTTCAGCTTGCCTTCCTGAGCCGCGGCAGTCCCGCACAGGGCGGCAGCGAGGACGAGGGCGGTGATTCGGCGAATGATAGTCATTGAATAAATGGGGTTCCTCTTGGGATGGGCGGGACGTTGAACCGAAATTCCGGAGGCGTCAACGCCCCATCCGGGCCTTGCGGAAGTGGGCGGGAGAACCAATCCTGAACGCGCCATGCGGATTTCCCGAACGCCTGATGACCTGCGGCTCCAACTGGCCGTCCTGCCCCGCCGCCGCGCGCTGGTGCCGACGATGGGTGCGCTCCACGAGGGCCACCTCGCCTTGATCCGCCGGGCTCGCGAAACCGCCGGCCCGGATGGCACCGTGGCCGTGTCGATTTTCGTCAATCCCATGCAGTTCGACCGCCCAGGCGACCTCGCCGCCTACCCGAAGCCACTGGCGGACGATCTTGCGAAATGCGAGGCGGCCGGGGTTGACCTCGTGTTCGCCCCGGAAGCGGGTGCGATGTATTTCCCGGACCGCTCGATCACCGTCACCGAATCGCTGCTTTCCACCCACCTCTGCGGTGCGGCTCGGCCCGGGCACTTCGATGGCGTCTGCACCGTGGTCCTGAAGCTCTTCAATCTCTTTCAGGCCGATGCCGCGGTGTTCGGGGAAAAGGACGTCCAGCAGCTCGCGATACTCCGCCGGATGGTCCGCGACCTCGACGTGCCGGTGGAAATCATCGGCCACCCCACGGTCCGCGAGCCGGACGGCCTGGCGATGTCCTCGCGCAATGTTCGCCTGACCCCGGAGCATCGCGCCGACGCCGCGCGCATCCGCCGGGCGCTGGAGGGAGCCCGGGCGCTCCTCCGCTTCGGCGAGCGGGCGGCCGCGCCCTTCCTCGCCGCGGCCCGCAAGCATCTGGAGGACTCCTCTTTCCTGCGGATCGACTACCTGGAGCTGGTGGATGCCGAGACCCTGCAGCCGGTCGGCCACATCAAGCGCCCCGCCGTGCTGGCGACGGCGCTATTTTATGGCGACGTGCGCTTGATCGATCACGTCACGCTGCTGCCGTGACGACCATGCGATTGCGAGTCCCGGACCGGGCGGATCAGATCGAGATGGGCTCGCCGCTGAAGCCGTTGAAGTTGCAGGTTCCCGGATCCTGATAGTAGGTCCGCTTCCAGTCCTTGAGGGCTGCGGCGGCGACTGCCTGGCCGAGCAGCAGGCCCTCATGACCGTCGGTGCGCCAGTGCACTCCGGCCAAGTTGCGGCCGATGGCGATGTTGTTGGCCAGTTTGTTAAGCTCGCCTTCGACCGTGAGCGTCGCGGCGAGGGGTAGGAGGGCGGTGCCGTTGGATCCGGGATCGACCACCAACGGCGAGGGGATGACGTAGCTGCCATCGAAGAAGGCCTTCAGCACCGTCACGCAGGCACCGGCGATGGCGGCATGTCCCGCGGGGTAGGCGGGATGGGTGGGCGACCCTTCGGCAAAGGCCATCGGCAGGAACCAGGTTCCGGTTTTGGCATGGATGGCAGCGGTGAGGGATGAGCCCAAAACGTCGGTGTGAATCGGATGGCTGGCCCCGTCATTGAGCATCTGGTGAACCCGTCCGCCGAAGACTTCCGGCCGGAGCCGGCGGTGGCAGCGCCATTTCTGGAACCATGCGGCTTTCAAAGCGGACTGGGAAACATCGGCAACCCGCGCCAGGACATCAGGTGCGCCGAAGGTGACGAACCCGCCTTGGTTCGAGCTCGTTTTGTAAGGATTCCCGCTACGCGCCGGGGCCCCCATGCCGAGGAGGATCAGCGCGGCGTTGAGGAATGCCTGGTAAGGGTGGTCGCGGTGGACGTATTCCCCGAGGTCGCGGGCGGTGGAGAGGTAGCGGGCGGTGGTATCGTAGGCGATGCTGGTGGTCGGCGCGCCGCCGCGCAGGATATTGAGCCAGCTCGCCGCCGAAGTCATGTGGTCATCGCCCTCCATCGGGACCTTGTAAGTCTGGTGGATCGTCTGAGCACCATAAGGCACCGGTAGCAACAGGAACTGGGACACGTAGTTGCCCGTCAGATCCCCCGGCGTGATGCCGCGGAAGAGGGTTCCGGCCGTCACCACGCCGCCGGCTTTCGGCCCGCGGAAGTTGGACAAGGCATTGATTCCCGCGATGACGGGCGGCACCAGCGGGTCGGATCCGTAGCTTTCGAAAGGCACGTCCCGCAGCAGGGCGTGACCGTAGAGTTCCACCATCTCCCCGGCGGTTTCGGCACTGGCGAAGGCAGGAGGCGGGGGCATCGAGATCGCGTGGGAATCGGCTCCCGCCAAGTCGTAGGCGAATGCGGCCTGCGGGTTCGCCTGCTTCACCGTGCCACCCTTGGGGATCAGGTCGAAATCGGCGCTCACCCCGGTTTCGACGGCCTTGATGAAGGCCGCCCATGCGGCGGGATCGACGATGCCGGACGCGTCGTGCGGCATGGCCTTGGTGTAGGAGCCGAGTGCGTTGGAATAGAGGCTTTCGTCGTCATTCGTCAACGGTGCCGAAACAGCGATGCGCCTCTGGTAGAGGGCGGCCCGGTTCCGGACTTCGAAGCACTCGCTTTTCCGCCGGGCCATGCGGATGGCGGAGAAGTTTTTCGGAGAAAAGACACCGGGGACGGCGGGTGCCGCGGCCGCCCTGCCGGAGGTGAGAAAGGCCAGGGATGCGACGGTTCCGAGACCGAGGAAGGAACGGCGGGAGGTGACGGCTGACGATGCGAGGGAGGTGTTCATGATGCTGGATGGTTTGGATTTCTGAGACAGGTTGAAAGGAAGGCTTCCCCCGGGACTGCGGCCATGAAAAGCGGGGAAGTCGGTTTTTTGAATTGCTACGGAGGGATACGGATCACGGCTTCCCGAAGACCGGATCGACACTGCGGACCTTGAAGAATTCACGGGGAGCTCCGCGCGTGGCAGGCAGGGAGAGATCCATCACCCCGTCCATGCCGAGGAAGCTGCCATCGGGTCCGGTGATGATGCGGTAGCCCGCGGTCGGCCAGATGCGCTTGCCGCCAGGAGCAAGGTGCGACAGATCGGTGCTGGACCAGGCTTCATATTCGTCGCCCGGTTCACTCCAGGTGCTGAGCTGCATCACCGGCGAGCCGAACAAATCAGCGAGCGCGATGCCGCTGACGGGCAGGGTGCCGCCGGGTTCCGGCAGCGGCAGCGGGCCGGTGCCACCGGGCTGGAAGCGGATCTCGCTGCCCAGGATCTCGTAGCCCTGGGCATTGTTGCAGAGCCGGATCCAGATGGCCTCGACCAACTTCGGATCCACTGGCACGACCCCGCCGCTGCCGCCGGGTCCGACCACCGCCAGGTTCGCGGCCGCCAGCATCGGCACCGACTCGCCGGGCGGGATGCTGAGGCGCTGGACCATCTCATTCGCCTCGGCCGGCCATGGCGGTCCGCTGGCGGCATAACCCGTATTGCCGCCGGTATCGAAGAGGATGATGTCCATTTCCATCACCGTGGAGGTGGGGTTCTTGATAATGATGTCCACGTCGCCCACCAGCGGCGGGATCCCGCGGCCGGTGGGGTTCTTGATGATGCAGGGATCGCTCGGCCGGATCTTGCGGACGATGCCGTCGCAACAGACCGGTTCGGCCGCGTTGAACGGACTGACCTCGGTGAAGCAGATCCGGTAGCCCGCGCAGACACCGGGTGGAAGGGAAGCGGCATTGATCGTGAACGAGACGCCTTGGGCGCTGCCGGGGCCGATCGGACCGACCACGCCACCGGACGGGGTGAAGGCACCGGCAGGCAGGGTGCCGGTGCAGCCTGGGACCGTGGCGGGGACGACGATCCACGAGTAATTCTTGGTCAGGGTGGGCGAGTTGTTGGTGATCCAGGCGGTCTGGGTCGCGAGGCCATTGGCCTCGCTGACGATCTCATGGGCGAGGTCGCAGATATCCTTCGGCGGACCGGGGTCGCAGGAGACCCAGAGCGGGCAGACCTTGACGCGGCAGCACTTGGAACGGTCGGCATTGAAGAGCAGCAGCATCACGCACTGCGGTGCCTTGTAGCCACTGAAGACGGTGGTGAAGGTGCCGCTGGCACCGGGGACGATCGGATTCGGCACGGCGGTCATCACCGACGGGCTGAAGCCGGCGCTGGGGATGATCACCGCTTGGGTGAAGTTGAAGGGAGTGCCGACGAGGTTGGTGTTGTTGGTCACGTTGAAGACGACCTGGCGGTTCGGGAAGGGAGCCACGCAGGTGACGTCGGCGGTGACGGTGGCGCAGGCGCAGCGCGGGAGGGTGATGCAGTGCATCTCCTCGCAGATGAGTTGATCGGACTGATTGTAAATTTTCACCAGGTAACAGAAGGTCGCGCCTTCGGGCACCGAGGGTGGAAGCTGGATGCCGGGAATCACGGTCATGCCGCCATTTCCGGGCACGGGCGGTGAGAAGGGAAGCAAGCCGGCGGGCGTCGGCTGGCCGGTGACGGCACCGGGCGGCAGGTTGACGAGAGGCACCGGACAGAGTTGGTAGAATCCGGCGGTGACTCCGGAGTTGTTGGTGAGATTGAGCCCGAAACTATAGCCGGAGCCTCCTGCCGGGCATTGGACATTCAACGCGTCGAGATGCAGGCACGGCGGATCGGGGCAAAGCGGCAGGGTGAAGCAGATCTGGCCGAGGCAGAACGGGCGGCCGTTCGCATCCAGAAATTGGACGCAGAGGCAGCCCTGCTCGCCCGGCAGCAGACCGCTGATGCAGACGGTGATGTTCTGGCTGGTTTGGCCCAAACCGAGGGGCGGGGCGAAGGTGACGGTGCTGGGAGTGGCTCCGAAGGGTCCGCCGCCACCGACTCCCGAGCTACACGGCGTGATGATCGCGCCGAAGGCCAGGGCCGGCTGGGTGTTGGTGATGTTGAAGGTGAACTTGAAGGGGCCGCCGACATACGGGGGGCACACGATTTGACCGACCGGCTGCAAGGTCATCCCCGGTCCGGGCGTGCAGGGCGGGAAATCGACGCAGATCATTTCCTCGCAGAGCAGTTCGTTCTCAAGCGCGCCGTAAAGCCGGACACAAAAGCAGACCACGCCGCCGGTTGCCGGCAGGCCGGTGACCGAGACCGGCACCGTCTGGGACTGGCCCGGGAGCAAGGGGCCGGGGGTGAAGGGCTGGACACCGCCGGGAGAAGGGATCCCGGAAACCGCGCCTGGCGGAATCTGCGAGGGCGGGCAAGGGACCAGTTGATACCATGAATACGGGGTGTTCCAGATGTTCTGAATCGTAAGATTGAGGGTATGCGGGTCGCCGAGGCAGGGCGGGCATTGTTTGTTCGACGCGGTCAGTTTCGCGCAAGGGCACTTCGGCAGGTCGACGCAAATCTTTTCGGAGCAGAGGACGATGGGTTCCGAACCGCTGGCGACCACGTTCACCACGAAGCAAACCTTACCCCCGACCGGCGGGACTCCGGGCAGCGAAAGCGAAACGACGCCACTGCCGCCCGGCGGGATGGGATTGCCGAGGGTGAGCGTGGCGGGAGACGGCGTCAACGTGGTGGCACCGGGCGGCAATTGATTATTAGGGCAAGGGGCGAACTGGAGATCGGTGATCGGCACCGCCATCAGGTTGGTGATGGTGACATCCACGGTGTACGGCCCGCCGGGATTGACGGGGCATGCGATATTGTCCGCCGTGAGGACCATGCAGCATTTCCGGCGGGTGGTGATCGCTCCGATGGCGAGCTTGGAAATGCTTCCAAAGGCACCGTCGTAATCGACGATGAAACTGCCGCGTCCGTAAGGCAGCGGAGGGGTGACATTGCCGCCGGGCGGGATCCGGATCGCACCGTAGCAGTAGGGTCCGAAGATCGGACTGTTGGTGGTGGAATCGGTGGGCGTGTAGCCGTTGAACATATCGCCGGTGGCCCAGACACTATCGTCGCAATTGACCGCGACACCGCCGGCACAGCTGGCACCGATGATGGTGGCCGGTGCTGGTGTCGGCCCCGGATTGGTGCCGATTTCGTGGGTGATTGCCGGCGTGGTGACCCAGTTCGGGCCTGACAGGGTGAAGCGGTGCAGGCGGGCGAAATGCGCACCGAAGGTCAGGTCGAAGGTGCCCAGCGGCTGGAGCTGCCAGTAGCGCTCGGCAAGGTACATCGCGCCGCCGGGCGAGAAGTCGATGCTGGCGATGGGATGCGACCACAGGCCTGCGCCCGGCTGCGGGTAGTTGGGCACGGTGAGCCGGCGACGGGCGGTGGACGGGATGAAGTCGCCGTTGTTGTCGAGATCGACCGACCAGACTTCGTTCGACTCGGTGGCCTGGATATTCCGCGAATCCTCCCACCAGACCGCGTAAAACAGGCGGTTCTGGTAAGTCTGAACTCCCCAGATCCGGCGGCCAACCGGGGTCAGTCCGGCGGCACCGTTGTCGTTGATCACGGAAAGGCTCTCCTGGGGACGACCCTGTACGCCATGGTCGAAGGGCGCGCCGACCACAGCCATCGAGGCGGCGTTGAGGCGGTAGATTTTCCCGTCGTCCAGATTGCTGGCGTAGAGGAAGCCGGTGCCGCTGCCCGCGCGGCGGAAGCACAGGTTGCCAATCCCCGGGCCGGTGCCGGGCAGGGTGCCGGCCACGCTGGGCAGGTTGGTCGAACCACTGACCACGCCGGAGGTCGCATCCAGCCGGTAAATGCCGCCGGGGCCCTGGGGCGCGGTGGCATTCAACGAGGTGACGACGCCGACCTGGTTGTAGCAGTTCGACGCGCCGACGTAGATGTTCGGTGGTGAGAGATCGTCGAGGGTGACGCCGAAGACTTCCCCGAGGCGGCTCGCCCGCCATTCGTTGCCGGGATTGAGTTCATTGTGATAGCCGGCCGAGGCTGGCCCGGTCCAAAGCTTGGGGGGGGCGGTGGTCAGTGGAAGCAGCGGCGCGATGGTGCCGGAAGTGGTGTCGAACTGCGCGACCACGAAGCCATTCGGGTTCGGGATCACGCTGCCCGCCCCATAGTAATTGTAGAGGCCGGAGAAACAGGTGACGACGATCTGTTCGTTCTGCACCGGCAGGACTCCCGACGCGGGGAGCAACGATGCGGTCAGGATCGCCCCGACCAGGGGAAACAGGTTTGTTTTCATGGGTTTCTGTCGTTGGGTCCAAGACCGCTCTGAATCGGAACAAAACGCCGGAGACGTGCCATTCCGGAAATTGGACAAACTACCCACCCTCCGGTCGGGACCGCAAGCAAGTCCTGCGCGGCGGGTCACTTTGGGCATAAAGTCGTGGTTTCACCGCGGATCCACCCCCTCGACCGGTCGCACTGGAAGGGCTGGAGCGTGGTCCCGTTGAGCCTGACAATTTTTGCCCTTTCCCCGCGGATTTCCCCGGCCATCCTGCCGCCCCCATGACGTGTGACTTCCTGGTGATCGGCGCAGGCATTGCCGGTCTTTCCTTCGCCATCCGGGCCGCGGCCCACGGGTCGGTCATCGTCCTGACCAAGGGCACCGCCCTCCATTCCAACACGGCGTGGGCCCAAGGGGGGATCGCCTCGGTGCTGCCACCGGGCTTCCGCGACGATGGCGACTCGGTGGAACTCCACGTCGCCGATACCCTCGATGCCGGAGCCGGGCTTTGCCGCGAGGAAGTGGTCCGAGCAGTCATCGGCGAAGGCGCGGCGACGATTGACGACCTGACCGGCTACGGGGTGGATTTCGACAAACACGACGATCACTTCGCGCTGGGCAAGGAAGGCGGGCATTCGAAACGCCGGATCCTCCATGCCCGCGACACCACCGGTCGGGAAATCGCCGAGTCGATGGTCGAAGTCGCCCGCCGCACGCCGAACCTGACCTTGCTGGAGGACCATTTCACCATCGACCTGATCACCACCGGCAAGCTCGGCGCGACCACCGAGGACCGCGTGCTCGGCGCCTACGTGCTCGAAAAGGCCAGCGGCGAGGTGAAGATCTTCCGCTCCGACCGGGTGCTGCTGGCGACCGGCGGTTGCGGAAAAGTTTACCTCTACACCACCAATCCCGACTCCGCGACCGGCGACGGCGTGGCGATGGCTTGGCGCGCCGGAGCCAGCGTGGCGAACATGGAGTTCATCCAGTTCCACCCGACCTGCTTTTACAATCCGGCGGCGACCGGGGCGGAAGCGAGGTCCTTCCTGGTCAGCGAAGCGGTCCGCGGCGAGGGTGGGATCCTGATCAACGGCAAGGGCGAGGATTTCACGAAAAAGGTCGATCCGCGCGGTTCGCTGGCACCGCGCGACATCGTGGCCCGGGCGATCGACCGCGAAATCAAAAAGACCGGTGCCGCCTGCGTCTATCTCGACGTCACCCACAAGCCACCCGGCTTCATGCGCGAGCGCTTCCCCTTCATCTACGAGAAGCTTCGTAGTTTCGGTCTGGATTGCGAAAAACAGCCGATCCCGGTGGTCCCGGCGGCCCACTACCAATGCGGCGGCGTGGTCACCGACATGAACGGCAAGACCAGCATCCGGGGCCTCTACGCCATCGGCGAGGCCGCCTGCACCGGGCTTCACGGCGCGAACCGGCTGGCGTCGAACTCCCTCCTTGAAGGCAACGTGATCGCCCGCCGCGCGCTCGAGGAGATCGTCAGCCACTACGGGGTCGCCAAGCACACGGACGATGCGCCGGAGATCCCTGCCTGGCATCACGGGGATGTTACCGCGCCCGACGAATTGGTCGTCATTTACCACAATTGGGACGAGCTCCGCCGCCTGATGTGGGACTACGTTTCCATCGTCCGGACCGACAACCGCCTGCGCCGCGCCGGCACACGATTGCGGAATTTGAAAAAGGAAGTCCGTGAGTTCTACTGGGGCCACCGGGTGACCGCCGACATTCTTGAGTTGCGCAACCTCGTCGCGGTCGCTTCTCTGGTCGTCGATTGCGCCATCCGACGCCGGGAATCGAGGGGCTTGCATTATACGCTAGACTACCCCGACCTCGACGACCGGTTCCTGCGCGATACCGTCCTCCGGCGGTTTTAGAAAAGACCGAAGATGAGCCACCATCCGACCGAGCTTTGTAAAAACAACCCCGGGAGCCATCCCGCCGGGCCGCTTTCTCTTGTGCTTCTGGCGCTGACAGCAGTCTCACCGGCGCTGTTCGGCCAAGCCGCTACCACCACTGGCAATCTGCCGCGCGTGGTGATCCCGACTTCCAACCGTCCCACGACACCCGTGCGGCCCGTTCAGCCGGGTGCTGGCATTCTATACCCGTGGCGCCAGAACATCACCGCCACCGTCTTTTGGGTAGGAGAACAGCCGACTCAGAACAACCCGACCCCGAACCACAAATCCTCGTGGGATCAGGAGTGGGCGATCAATTTCGGAGGCTACGACAACCCGGATCCCGCGGCACGGATCGCCGACCACAACACCGGCGACTTCAGGCCGAAGGGTTTCGCGCCCCGCCTCAACCCGTTCTACATCGCCCTGCCTTACAACGACGTCGCGGGCTGGTCGCGCCACAAGCCGGAAGCGCCGAAGGTCATCCCGTGGTTCGCCCGGATGAAGCCGGAGCCCGGCAAGACCGTGCTGAAGGGCCGCTGGGTGCAAATTTACAACGGCAAGCGCAGTTGCTACGCCCAGTGGGAAGACTGCGGCCCGTGGGTGACCGACGACTGGGAATACGTCTTCCTCGGCAAGCCACCGAAGAACGGGGCGAACAAGAGCGCGGCCATCGACATCTCGCCTTCAATCCGCGACTACCTCGGCCTTCAGTCGGGCCAGAAATGCCACTGGCGTTTCGTCGAAGCCGCTCAAGTGCCCTATGGTCCTTGGAAAAAGTACGGTCAGACCGCCGCCGCGGCTGCCACCCCGGGCGGGGCCGATCCGGATGCCCAGCGCCGTTACCTCGAGTATCTCAGGAAACTGCGCGACGAGCAGTACATGAAGAAGTCGAAGTCCGAGATGGAAAACGGCCGCTGAGGAGATTCCCCGGATTCCGCGGTTGCCGGGAGCCATCCGGCATCCCAAGCTTCGGGACGTGATCCGACGTCTGCTCCCCCCATTGCTGGCACTCATCTGCGTCGCCAGCGCCGAAGACAAGTTCGTCCCCGACATTGTGGCGAACGTCACCCGGCCCTGGCCCGGCAAGGATTTCTGGGCGAACCCGGCGGAAGACTGGATCGTTTCCAAAGGACGATTTGAAAACACGTTCTCAGGCGGCAACCGCAATGTCGTGCTGCTAACCGCCGAGGTCACCGCGGAAAAGGCCCCCTTTAACGCCCGCTTCCTGCTCGACCAGGTTTCGTTCGAGCTCTTCGGCGAAGGTTTCGTCGGCTTTCAGGCGGGACTCCGCGGAACTTCCGGCGACTACCGAGAAACCGCAGTGCTCGGCAGCGGATTCGCAGCGGGCATCGACTTCACCGGCCGCCCCTTCATCGGCAACGTCAAGGGAGACGGCCCACCGCTTCCGATGCCACTCCGCGGAATCGTCCTCGAACTCAAGGGCGAGCCCGCCGACGGCGAGAAATACAAGCTTACCCTGCTGGTCCAGGACGCCACCGGGAAAATCCTGCGCAACGTGACAGCCAGCGCCCACCAGACCTGGCTGCCGGGGCTGATCTCGATGACCGCCTCGTCCCAAGCCGCTCCCCTGACCGATCTGGCCGCCCCGCGGCCCCTCGGCTTCGTGCCTCTCTCCCAGAAGCGCGAAGGCGAGGGCCGCTTTGGCTTCAGCAAACTCGAATTGTCGGGCGCCAAGATCAAACTGCACCCCGAGCGCGCCTTCGGGCCGATCCTGTGGACGACCTACACCATCGACAACGACGGCACGCTTTGCCTGCTCGCCCAGGCAGCCCCCTTCGCCCGCAGCGAACGCCTGGAAGCGGAACTCCTGCTGCCTGGCCGCAGCCCGGTGGTCGCCACCCTTGATCCCATCTCGCGGACCGCCCGCTTCCGGATCCTCAAGGTGGATCCCGCGAAGTCCCCGTCCTACGAGGTGAAGCTCGCCGGGGATTCCTTCAAAGGCAGCATCCGCGCCGCAGCCGCCGGCCGACCGCTGAAGATCGCCTCGATGTCCTGCAACGACGCCACCGGCTTCCCGCATCAAGACCTGGTCGCCAACATTCGCGACCAGGCCCCCGACTTCATCACCTTCCACGGCGACCAGATTTACGAAGCCATCGGCGGCTACGGCTTGGTTTACGACCATCGGCCCGGCGACCGCTGCGTCCTCTCCTATCTGCGGAAATACGCGATGCACGGCTGGACCTGGCGGGAAATCCTGCGCGACACCCCGTCGATCACCATTCCCGACGACCACGATGTCTTTCACGGCAACCTCTGGGGAGCCGGTGGGAGCCCCGCCGACGTGAGCAGCGGCTACGGGAGCCCCGCCCAGGACAGCGGCGGTTACAAGATGTCGGTTGAATTCGTCAACATGGTCCACCGCACCCAGACCGGCAACCTGCCCGACCCCGCCGATCCCTCGCCCTGCCGCAGCGGGATGAGCGTTTACTTCACCCGCCACGCTTGGGGTCCGCTCGATTTCGTCATCCTCGCCGACCGCCAATTCAAGTCCGCCCCCAAGGCGCTGCTGCCGAAAGCAGAAATCGTGAACGGCTGGCCTCAGTCCGCGAGTTGGAATGCCAAAACCGAAGCGAATGCCCCCGATGCCGACCTGCTCGGCGTCCGCCAGGAGGCCTACCTCGCCCGTTGGGCCAAGACTCCGGCAAGCGGCACCAAGTTCCGGATCGCCCTCTCGCAGGCCCCGTTCTGCGCCCCACAGACCTTGCCGAACGAAGCGACTTCCGATGCCGATGTCCCCAATCTCAAGATCCCCCGCGCCGGTGAATACGCGCCGGACGATGAGCCGAAGGCGGACTTCGACACCAACGGTTGGCCGGGAGCCCCGCGCCTGAAAGCCCTGAAGATCCTGGCGGAGGCCAAGGCAGTCCACATCACCGGCGACCAGCACCTCGGCAGCACCGGCCAATACGGCTTGGCGGATTGGAACGACGGCCCCTGGTGGATCACGTCTCCCGCCGTTGCCAACACCTGGCCCCGCCGCTGGATGCCCTCCGCCGCGGGCAAGAACCCCCGTCCCGGTGCTCCCCGCTGGACCGGCGAATTCGAGGATGGCTTCGGCAACAAAATCAGCATCCACGCCGTCGCCAACCCGCAGGACATCGACCGGGAGCCCGCCCGCCTTTTCGACCGCGCCGTCGGCTACACCCTCACCACCTGGGACCCCGCCAGCGGGAAAGTCCGCCTTGAGAACTGGCCCTACTGGGCCTCCCCCGCCAAGCCCGCGCCCGACAACCAACCGTACCCCGGCTGGCCGATCACCATCGATCCGGCGAGCGGGAAGCGGGTGGATTGATGGCCGAAGACACTTTTTGGTCTGGTCTCTCACCCCATTCCCACCTACCCCGCCCCCGCCATGAGCGCCACGCAACTCGATCAACTCAAGCAGTTCACCACCGTCGTCGCCGACACCGGCGATTTCGAGTCGATGAAGTCCTACCAGCCGCAGGACGCCACGACCAACCCGTCGCTCATTCTCCAGGCCGCCGCCAAACCGGAATACAAGCACTTGGTTGAGAAGGCCGTGACCGAACTCAAGGGCTCCGGCCTGACCGGTCCCGCGCTGGTGGAAGGGGTGCTCGACCGCATCCTGATCCTCTTCGGCCTCGAAATCCTCAAGATCGTCCCCGGCCGCGTTTCGACCGAAGTCGATGCGCGCCTCTCCTTCGACACCGAGGCCACCGTCGCCAAGGCGCTCCAGCTCATCGCCGCCTACGAAAAGGAAGGCATTTCCAAGGACCGTATCCTGATCAAGATCGCCTCCACTTGGGAAGGCATCAAGGCCGCCGAGATCCTCGAAAAGCAGGGCATCCACTGCAATCTCACCCTGTTGTTCTCCTTCGCCCAGGCCGTCGCCTGCGCTGAAGCCGGCGTCCAGCTCATCTCGCCCTTCGTCGGCCGCATCCTCGATTGGTATAAGGCCTCGACCGGCCAGACCTACGAAGGCGACGCCGATCCCGGCGTGATCTCGGTGAAGCAGATCTACACCTACTACAAGAAGTTCGGCTACAAGACCGAGGTCATGGGCGCCTCCTTCCGCAACAAGGGCGAAATCCTCGCGCTGGCCGGCTGCGACCTGCTCACCATCAGCCCCGGCCTGCTCGGTGAACTCCAGGCATCGACCGATCCGGTCGAAGAGCGCCTGTCCGCCGCGGAGTCCGCCAAGGCCGACCTCGAGAAGGTCAGCTTCGACGAGAAGTCCTTCCGCTTCGCCCTGAACGAAGACGCGATGGCCACCGAGAAGACCGCCCAAGGCATCCGCGCCTTCTCCGCCGACATCGTGAAGCTCGAAAAGCTGGTCGAAGGCCTGCTCTGATCGGAAATACGGCTCATTTTAAAGCCCGTGCGCCATTCCGGTGCGCGGGCTTTTTCGTATCCTGGCATTGTTGGCAGGAACCCGGCTTGGCAGCGCCGCCGCTTTCGGCAAGATCGCCGCAACATGATCGACCGCATCCTCGCCAAGCGCATCGTACCCGTCGTGGTCCTGGACCACGTGGAATCCGCCGAACCCCTCGCCGAAGCCCTGCTCGCCGGCGGCCTCGATATCATGGAAATCACCTTCCGCACCGCCGCCGCGGAGGAGTCGATCCGCCGGATCGCCGCCCGTTTTCCGGAGATCCTGTTAGGTGCCGGGACCTTGCTGGAAAACGAGCAGGTCCAGCGTGCGCGGGATGCCGGGGCCGTCTTCGGCCTCGCCCCGGGCTTGAACCCGCGGACCATCGCGAAGGCCGCCGAGGTCGGCCTGCAATTCTCGCCCGGCGTGATGACCCCGAGCGAGGTCGAGCAGGCAATGTCGCTCGGCTGCAAGCTGCTGAAATTCTTCCCCGCCGGAAATGCCGGCGGCCCCGCCATGCTCAAGGCCTTTGCCGGGCCCTACGGCCACACCGGCGTGAAATTCATCCCCACCGGCGGCATCAGCTCCGCGAATCTCGCCGAATACCTGAAAGTCCCCGTCGTCGCGGCGATCGGCGGTTCGTGGATGGTCGACAAGCAGCTCGTCAACGACGGCAAGTGGGACGAGATCACCCGCCTGACCCGCGAGGCGCTCGAAGCCGCTGCCGCTTGCTAGGACGTGACCCGACTCATTCATCGGGCTGGCCAGATGCTTCGGACTCATTTATAGGCTTTCCCATGCCGAGCGATTTCCTTGATCCATCGAGCCTCCTTGAGAACGGCGGCCCGATTCTCTGGCTGCAAGCGGCGCTCGCGTTTTTCGGGGCGGTGTTCGTGGTGGAGCGGCTGTTTTTCTTTCACCGGGCGCGGATCAACGTCGGCGACCTGCTGATCGGCCTGTCCAATCACGTCCGCCGCAAGGCCTATGCCGAGGCGATGCACGAGGCCGCCCGCGCGCCGGGGCCGGTTGCCCGGGTCGCCCACTCGGTGCTGCTTCGCCACTCGATGGAGCGGCCCGACTTGCGCGACATCGCCCAGGAAGCCGGCCAGCTCGAAGTTCCCCGGATCGAGAAAAACCTCCGCGGAATCATGGCGGTGGCCGTCTTGGCACCGATGACCGGGATGCTCGGGACGGTGCTCGGCTTGGTCGAAGCCTTCCAGCGGATGAGCGACCGCGGCGGCTATGCCGGCCCTGCGGAGCTGACGTCCGGCGTGCTGGCCGCGCTGGTGGCCACGGTGGTCGGCCTGACCATCGCGATCCCGGCCTACCTGTTTTACCTCTATTTTCTCGGTCGGGCGAAGCGTCTGTTCCACCGGATCGAGCGCACCGGGATCGAGATGGTGAACATGATCTGCGACGCGCGGATCGACACGGGGATCGTCTCGATGCGTGATGAACTGGAAGCCCGCCGGCGCGAGGAGCGGAAGCAATGAAGCTGGAATCCACGCTGCCGGAGCGTCCGGTGTTCCTTTTCGTGGTGCCGGCCTTCAATTTGTTCGCGCTGCTGCTGGTTTTCTTCCTGCTCGGCCCGTCTTTCGTCAGCCAGTCGGGCGTGGCGGTGGAGCTGCCGGTGTCGCGCTTTCAAATGGAGCGGCAGGCCGATGCGACGGTGATCACCGTGACGGCGGGCGATCCGCTGGGCTACTGGGTCGAACGCGAGCCGGTCTCGCTCGGCCAGCTTTCCGAGCGGCTCGACGCGCGCCGGGGCAGTGATTCGTCCCCGGCGACCACCGTGCTGCTGCGGGTGGACAAGGGGGTGCCGGTGGAGGTCCAGCGCAACGTCGCGGAGATCGCGCTGCAAAAGGGCCTGCGGGTCTATCTGCTCGGCCAGCCGGAGTCGGTGTATGCCGCGGAGGAAAAGAAATAAGTCATGTTCGGCCTCCGCACCAAACGCACGATTCGCGACCGCCAGTCGGGTCTGGTGTTCCAGTGGCGATTGCCGGTGAGCAGCCATTTCAGCTTTCTCGCCGCGATCGGGGTGGTCGGGTTGATCAGTGCCGGACTCGCCGCGGCGGTGCGGGTGCGGGTCGGCGGTCCGCCGCGCCTGCCGGAGCGCCGCGGGTCCTTGATCCTGGTGCCGCAGGGCGATGAGTGGCAGGCCTTGCAAATCATGGCCATGGAGGCCGGGCCGATGCCGCGCCGCGAAAGCCCGGCGAACGATCCGTCGGTGCTGGCTGTGATCGCCGACGAAATGGCTGCGGCTTCCGCGCCGGGCTATTCCTATCAACCCCGGCTGCGGCCGGTGACGGTGAAGGTGCCACCGATCGAGCAGACCTCGGCGGTGAAGTCCTCGCCCGGAGTGCTGCCGCCCTTGCCGAAGCTGCAAGAGCCTTCGCAAAACCCGCCCTTGCCCGACCCCTCGCGGCCGCTGGTGCTGGCCAAGGGCGGCCTCAAGGCCACCGCACCCGATGTCCTGGCCCCCGCCAGCCTGGCCCGTGGCAACCGCTACCTGCTGGCCTACGATGCGGACGGCCGGGTCACCCGGGTGACCACGCTTTACGCCGCGGAGCCCGCGACCGATGACAGCGCGGAGCTTTGGCTGCGTCAGGTGATCCTCGAAGGCGGCAGCAAGGACGGTGGCTGGACGGCGGTCGAAATTTCGAGCGGAACATGATCGAACTCACCCTCACCGAACTGGCTGCCTGGAGCATCGGCGTTTCGATGATCGTCGTGGTGTTCTTCACCTGGATCTCGCGCTGGTCGAATGGCAATGCCGAGCGCCGTTCGCTGCGCCGCCGCGCGACCTGCCGGCTTTGCTTGCAGGTGCTGGAAGTGGAGGGGAGGGATCGTGTGTTCCGCTGTCCTCACTGCGGCGGCGAGAACGAAAAGGGGCGGAATCGGAGTCTGGGATGAGGCTTGCCACCCATCCCGCGAGCCTCTAAGCACCGGTGAAATCCCCGTCACGCGAGGGCACCACTCATGAGCGAAAGAAGAGTCGTCATCACCGGCATCGGCTGCGTCAGCCCCCTTGGCAATGATCTGCAATCCACCTGGGACGGCATGAAAGCCGGCCGCAGCGGGATCTCCCGGATCACCCTGCTCGATCCCGAGCCCTACGAGTGCAAGATCGCCGGCGAGGTGAAGGACTTCGCGCCCGATCCCTACTTCCGCGTGCCGAAGGATTCGCGCCGTTCCGACCGCTACGTGCAGTTCGCCGTGGCCGCCGCGAAGATGGCGATGGCGGACAGCGGGCTGGACGTTTCCGCCACGGATTCGCGGCGCGTCGGCGTGATGGTCGGCAGCGGCATCGGCGGCCTGGGCACGCTGGAGCGCGAGCACGAGGTCTGCCTGACCAAGGGGCCGAAGCGCGTCTCGCCCTTCACGATCCCGATGATGATTTCCAACATCGCCAGCGGCATCATTTCGATGGAGCACGGCCTCCACGGCCCGAACATGGTGATCGTCACCGCTTGCGCGACCTCGAACCACAACATCGGGGAAGCGTGGCGGATGATCAAATTCGGCGACGCCGATGCCTTCCTGGCCGGCGGCGCGGAGTCGACCATCCTGCCGATGGGTCTCGCGGGCTTCGCCAACATGAAGGCCCTGAGCACCCGCAACGACGAGCCCGAGAAGGCGTCCCGTCCTTTCGACAAGAACCGCGACGGCTTCGTCATGGGCGAGGGGGCCGGCGTGGTGATGATCGAGGAACTCGAGCATGCGAAGGCGCGCGGCGCGAAGATTTATGCGGAGCTCGTTGGCTACGGCGTGAGTGCCGATGCCTACCACCTCAGCGCCCCGTCTCCTGATGGCTCCGGCCCGGCGTATGCGATCGGCATGGCGCTCAAGCACGCCAAGCTGAACCCCGAGGACGTCCAGTATTTGAACGCGCACGCCACTTCGACCGGCCTCGGCGACATCGCGGAGACCAAGGCGATCAAGCTGGCCTTCGGCGAGCACGCGCAGAACGGGCTGATGGTCAGCTCCACCAAGTCGATGACGGGCCACATGCTCGGCGCGGCCGGCGGGATCGAGCTGATTGCCTCGGTGATGGCGATCGTCGACGGCGTGGTGCCGCCCACGATCAACATTGAGGAGCAGGATCCGGATTGCGATCTCGATGTCGTGCCGAACGTCGCCCGCGAGGCGAAGGTGGACGTCGCGCTGAGCAACAGCTTCGGCTTCGGCGGGCACAATGCCTCGCTGCTGGTGAAGCGGTTCGCGTGATCCGGTGTCGCCCGCCGGGCCACCGGGTGCGCGGAAGCCTCTGGCCCGCAGAAGCCTGGGGACGGCTGGTTTTGGCGATGCGGCCTTGAATGGGCTGCGGAGCGTGAGGGACCGCTCTGCGGGGCAGAGCCTCCGCGCACCCGGTGGCCTCCGGTCAGAGATCCACCATGCAGGCGTCTTCGCGGCGCTGGCGGCGCTTGCGGCGGATTCGGAGGACCAGCAGGACGATGCCTAATAGCAGCAAGCCCACCGCGACATGGGCATACCAGGGAATCGGCAGGCCGGCGCGGAACCGGGTGACCACCGGTTTGCCCAAGGCCTCGCCGAGGGTGGATTTCCAAATCAGCGTCTTGCCGCCGTCCGCGACCGAGCTGGCATTGGATTCCTTCGCGGCCTTCGGCAGGTGGATGATGTATTCGAGGCTCCGGTTCGCGCGGTCCTCGCCGCCGATGGCCAGGACCGCGAGACCCAGTGCTTCGCGGACCTTCACGGTGCGGGTGAAATCGATGTCCAAGCCGCGCAATTTCACGACCACCGTGCCGGCAATGTTCGAGGCCGCATTCGGCAGCTTCTGGAAGGCATCGCTCTCCTGCAGATCGACCAGGGAGAGCATCGAGTCCGTGGAAAGCTTCACTTCGATCTTCGCCTCGTCGTTGCCGGTGGTGACGTCCACCGCATCGAGCCGGATACCCGGTTGGGAGGCGACGAGTTCGCGAACCTTCGCCTGCAAACCCTCCTGTCCGCCTGCCAGCAGCAGGGCGGACTGGGGGATCGTGTAGTTCAGCTTCGCGTGGCCGGAGCCGTTGCGATGAATCCAGACTTCCTCGCGGATGTCGAAGCACGCGGCCAGCATCAGGCAAGCGAGGCCGGCGAGAAACCGGGTGAAAAGAGCGGGAAGCTTGCGCATTAGAAAGGCGGACGCCACGCTCTAACCGCCATGCAGCGAGTTGTAGAGCCTGAAATCATCGATCAACTGCCTCCGGATCATCCGGACGTCGTGCGCAGCCGGATCGATCTCAAGGTGATCAATTTCCTGATGGGCAACGAGCGCTGGATCGCGCGGCAGATCGGTGAGTTTCCGGAGGCGCGGGCGAAGGGTGTGCTGGAGATCGGTGCGGGGGAGGGGACGCTGCTGGAGCGGCTGGGGAAGGCGCATCCGGGCATCCCGCTGAAGGCCTGCGACCTGGCACCGCGGCCGGGGTGGCTGCCGGAGGAGATCGAGTGGGACCAGCGCGATGTCTTCGAGTGCCTGGCGGAGCGGTCCGGCGGGATCCTGGCGGCGAATCTTTTCCTGCATCATTTCGAGGAGCCGGAGTTACGCCGTTTCGGGCCGCTGTTGAGGAACTTCGAAGTGGTCTGCATCAACGAGCCATTCCGCACCGCGCAGACCATCATGGACGCGCGCTTCATGCTGCCCTTCGTCGGCCGGGCGACGAAGCACGACATGGTGGTCAGCATCCGCGCGGGCTTCGTGCCGGGAGAGTTGCCGGAATTGCTGGGGCTCGATTCCGCGGACTGGCGGGTCCGGGAGGAAACCAGCTGGCGTGGAGGTTTGCGCGTGCTAGCGTCGAGGGTTTGAACGGCATGGTAACCATCGCGGGGGGCGGGCTGGCGGGATTATCCCTCGCGGCAGGATTGCGTTCGCGCGGCGTGGCGGTGGAGGTGCACGAGGCGGGAAGCTACCCGCGGCACAGGGTGTGCGGGGAGTTCATCTCGGGCGTGGAATCTTCGACGCTGGGGAATCTGGGGATCGGCGAGGACTTTGGCGACGCCTTGCGGCACCGCAGCGTCATCTGGTTTCGGGAAGGCAGGACGATCCATGAGGACATGATGCCCGCTCCTGCGCTGGGGATTTCACGGCACCGGCTGGACCTGCGGCTGCGGGACCGGGTGGTGGCTGCGGGCGGCATCGTTCACGAGCGGTCGAGGCAGGGTCGGGAGCCGCGCGAGGGCCGGGTCTGGGCGGCGGGGCGGGTTCCCCGGCACGGTCCGTGGATCGGGCTGAAGTGCCACTTTCATGGTCTGGAAATGGCTGCCGATCTGGAGATGCAGCTCGGCACGAACGGCTACGCGGGGCTGGCGGGAATCGAGGACGGCGGGGTGAATGTCTGCGGGCTGTTCAAGGTGGATCGCACGCGTCGCGCGCCGGGTCCGGAGCTGCTGCTGGAGTATTTGACTGCGGGCGGGAACACGAAGCTGGTCGAGCGGCTGCGGGCCGCGCGGGCGGACGAGGTTTCGTTCTGCGCGGTGGCTGGATTCGAGCTCGGGCGGCAGGAGATCGAGGAGGATCTGTGCGCGATCGGCGATGCCGAGAGCATGATCCCGCCTTTCACCGGCAACGGCATGAGCATGGCTTTCCAGTCGGCGGAGCTTGCGCTGGAGCCCTTGTCCCGCTGGAGCCGCGGGGAGCTTTCATGGGAAGAATGCGTCGCCGGGATCCGCGGCGGCTTGCATCATCGCTTCCGCCGTCGGCTGCTGGCGGCGTCGGCCATGCATCCGGTGTTGCTGCGTCGCGGCGGCCGGACTTTTCTCGAAGTGCTGGCGCGTTCCGGCGCGCTGCCTTTCGGCCCCCTGCTTTCCCTTGTTCGCTGATGTTCCTTGAATCGATTGCCACTGCCGTTCCGCCGCATCATTTCACCCAGCCGGAGTGCCTTGCCGCGCTGGCTTCCACGCCGGCTTTCGCGGCGCTGAAACCGCGCTCGAGGGTGATGATGGAAAAGATCCTGGGCAGCGGTGCGTCGGGGATCGCCACGCGGAGTTTCTGTCTGCCGGAGATCGCGCCGGTGGTCGGGCTCGATGCCCAACAACTGAATGAGACCTTCGAGCGCGAGGCCCCGCGGCTGGCGGCTGCGGCGCTGGGGCCGGCCTTGGAGAAGGCGGGGATCTTGGCGGCGGATCTCGATGCGCTCTTCATCTGCACCTGCACCGGCTACCTCTGCCCGGGGGTGACCAGCCATGTCGCGGAGCTGCTCGGACTGCGGGAAACGGCGTATTTGCAGGACCTGGTGGGGCTCGGCTGTGGCGCGGCAATCCCGATGCTGCGGTCGGCCGCCGGATTCCTCTCGCTGCATCCCGGGGCGAAGGTGGCGACGGTGGCGGTCGAGGTCTGTTCCGCGGCCTTCTTTGCCGACGACGACCCGGGCGTGTTGATTTCGCTCTGCCTCTTTGGCGACGGGGCGGCGGCGGCGGTGTGGTCGGATGTTCCCGGCGGGGACAAGTGGCAGGCCGGGCATTTCACGACCGTCCACCGGCCGGAGCAGCGCGAGAAGATCCGCTTCGTCAATGCCGGCGGGAAACTGCGCAACCAGCTCGACAAGGCGGTGCCGGGCCTCGCGGCGGAAGCGGTGGGGGAGCTGTGGGCGCTGCGGCAGGGCGAGCCGGACCGGGTGCTCGCACATTCCGGCGGACGGGATGTGATCGATGCCTTGGAAGCGCTGCTGCCCCATGCCTTGGACGAGACGCGCGGTGTATTGAGGGACCACGGGAACATGAGCAGCCCGTCGGTGATGTTCGCGCTGGAGCGGGCGGTGGCCGCGGCGAATGGCGACCGCCGCTGGTGGCTGACGGCCTTCGGCGCGGGCTTTGCGGCGCATGCGTGCGAGATGTGGCGGTAGAATGGTTTCTGGGACGACAGTTTTGGAAATGTAGCGGCGAGTCTATGACCGCCGCTGGTTGTGACGGGGCACGTGCAGGTGGGTCTGCTCCCTCGGGTTGGGACAGGGTGTGAGGGTGGCTTCGTTTACAAAGTGCGGCGGTCGCAGACTCGCCGCTACAATTTATTGGAAATGTAGCGGCGAGTCTATGACCGCCGCTGGTTGTGACGAGGCACGTGCAGGTGGGTCTGCTCCCTCGGGTTGGGACAGGGTGTGAGGGTGCTTCGTTTACAAAGTGCGGCGGTCGCAGACTCGCCGCTACAATTTGAGAAAGGTCTCCCCCCTCCAAACCAAAACGGACGCCCGTTGCGGGGCGTCCGTTTTGAAAATCGACTTTAGGAGAACGGAAAGCTTTTCAGGCGTGGTGGGCAGCGGCGGCGGCGGCGGCTTCCTCAGCGCGCGCGGACTGCGACGGGCTGGTGTAGCGCCAGCGCACCTTGTGGCGCTTCGGTGCGGTGCGGGCCTTGCGGATCTTGCGGGTGGCCACGGACTCGAAAGCCCGGCGGCGGCGCATTTCTTCGAGGATGCCCTCGGTATCCAGTTTGGTTTTGAGACGCTTGAGGGCGCGATCCACTGGTTCGCCCTTTTTCACGTTCACTCCACGCATGCTACGGTCGCTCATTCGGTTCGAATCTTGTTTTCCTAAAGTCGGGGCGCGGAGGCTGAAACCGCGGCAGGACCTTGTCAATCCGTGAGTTTTCGATTTTCTGCGATGCCCCGGGCCGCCGCCGCCGCCCGGGGCAGAGCTGGGAAAGCCCTTGAAACCAGTGGCTACCGCTTGGATACGCTCCGGCCGGAGGCCTTGGATTGCTCCAGCAGCGCTTTGAGTTTCTTCACGATTTCCGGGTGCCGGAGGTAGAGATTCTTGGTTTCACCGGGATCGTTGGCGAGGTTGTAGAGCTGGCCGGGGGCGTCCGGGGCGTCTTCGGGCAGGATGAAGGGGGCAAGCGCGGAGCCGGGTTCGTAGCGGTTCCCGCCGGATCCGGGGTGGTCGAGGTATTTCCAATCTCCCTGGCGGATCGCGAGCTGGAAGGTCCAGGTCTGGTGAAGGGTGAAATCGCGGACCGGCTTGCCGCCGTCCTTGCCGAGTAGCACGGGGAGCAGGTCGACGCTGTCTTCCGCGGCGTTGTCGGGCAGCTTCGCGCCGGTGATGGCGGCACAGGTGGCCATGAGGTCGGTGAGGCAGGTGGTCTGGTCGCTGCGTTTCGCGGGGGCGATCTTCGCCGGCCAGCGGGTGATGAAGGGCACCCGGTGGCCGCCTTCCCACTGGTCGCGCTTCACGCCGCGCCACGGCCGGGCACCGTCGTGGCCGTGGTCCTTGCGCATGTTGACGACGGTCGGGACTTCGGGGCCGTTGTCGCTGCTCAGCATGACGAGGGTGTTTTCCGCGAGGCCGAGCTCGTCGAGCTTCGCGAGCAGCGCGCCGACGATGTGGTCGAACTGGGCGATGAAGTCGCCGTGCGGGCCGGCCTTGGTCTTCCCTTGGAATGCTTTCCCGGGGAGCGAAGGGAGGTGCACCGCTTGGGCGGAGTGGAACAGGAAGAAGGGCTTTTCCGGCGCCTTCGCGGCGTGTTCGTCGAGGAACTGGAGGCTCTTTTTGAGAAAGATCATGTCGATTTCCTCCATGTCGAAGTCCGGCGCGATCATGCCCGGCCGGCAGTCCTCGGTGTAGGGGTTTTTCGGGATGTCCTTCTTGTCGATGAGCCGGGTGGGCGGCACCGGGATGCGGTCACCGTCGATGAACGCGTAGAGCCAGTCGGTGGTCGGGCAGCAGGCGGTGCCGAAGAAGCGGTCGAAGCCGCGGTGGATCGGCGCGTCGGGGATCGGCCGGGTGAAGTCGATGCGCTGGATCGCGTCCGGGCGGTTGTCGTTGATCGGCTTGCCGGAGGCATCGAGGAAGGTCAGCCCGACGTGCCACTTGCCGAACAGGGCGGTGGAATAGCCTTTCTCACGGAGCATCTGCGGCAGGGTGAGGCGTTCTTTTTCGATGATCCCGGGGCCGCCCGCGCCGGTGAAGACGCTGCGGTTGCCGGTGCGGAAGGCCATCCGGCCGGTGAGGATGCTGTAGCGGGTCGGCGTGCAGACGGTCGACGGGCTGTGGGCGTCGGTGAAGAGCATGCCTTGCGCGGCGAGGCGGTCGATATGGGGAGTCGGGACTTTCGACTCGGGATTGTAACAGCCGACATCGCCATAGCCGAGGTCGTCGGCGAGGATGAAGAGGATGTTCGGCGGTCGGTCGGCAGCGGTGATGGGGGCTCCCGGAAAAAAGACCAGCGCGGGGAGCATGGCGATGCGGGAGCGAAGGCGATGCAGGAGCGTCATGGCCGGTAAAGTGGCGGAGCGGCTGAAATGTGGCGAGTCCGAATCCGGCCCACTGCGGGCCGCGGGCTTGCACGACGGCGGGGCGGATGCAGGGTGGAGTCAATGAAGCCGCAGCCCGGTCAAACCGCCCCGAAATTCACCGCCCCGGTCGCCGGGGAAGGATATGCCGATGAAGCGACGCTCACGCTCGATGACCTCCGCGGCGAACGGGCGGTGCTGGTTTTCTACCCCAAGGACGACACGCCCGGCTGCACCAAGCAGGCCTGCGCGCTGCGGGACAACTGGGACGAGGTGAAAGCGAAGGCCCGGGTGTTCGGGGTGAGCATCGACCCGGTGAAGAGCCACCGCCGCTTCATCGCGAAGCACGGCCTGCCCTATCCGCTGATCGCCGACGAGGATCACAAGATTGTCGAGGCCTACGGGGTGTGGGTGGAGAAGGCGATGTATGGGAAAAAGTACATGGGCACGGAGCGCAGCACATTCGTCATCGGAGCCGACGGCAAGATCGCGGCGGTGCTGGAGAAGGTCGCGCCGGACGAGCATCTGAAGCTGCTGCTGGAGGCGCTGGGGTGAGTGCAGGGAGCGCCGGTCCTCAGACCGGCTCGAATGGTTCCCCGCTGCCGGTCTGAGGACCAGCGTTCCCGGGGGGAAAGCTGTTGAGCTTTCCTCCGGGCCGCCGCTATGGTCCGCGCAGTTCCCGATGCCGACATCCCATCCCAAACCACCCGCCCATCCCGGAGCCGCCGTGCTGGCAATCGGCGGGATGTCGCTGGTGCTGGCGGCGGCCCTCGAGCTGCTCGGGTTCTCCAAGAAGCTCGACGCGCTGGTCTCCCACTGGATTTCCGGCAGCGGCTTGGAAGGCGAGTTCCGCGCGATGCCGGACTTTTCGATCTGGATTTGGACCGCGCCACTGGCCTTCGGGCTGGCCGCCGGGATGCTCGGCTCGCGCATGAACTGGCGGCGGACGGTGTTGTGGGTCACCACGCTTTTCCTCACGCTGGCTTGGATTCCGGTGCTGGCGCTGGCGGGCTACAAGGCGGACGTGACCACGCCGCTGCTCGCGCTGGTCTGGTGCGGGCTGTGGTCGATGATCTACGCAACCCGCCACCAGGAACCGGGCGAGCGGACGGACTGAATTTCCCATGGCACGCATTGAATACCCCGAAGCCGTCGGCGCACTGGTCGAGGAACTCCGCCGCCTGCCGGGCGTGGGGCCGCGCAGTGCGGAACGGATGGCGATCTGGCTGCTGCAAAGCGCCAAGGCAGATCCGCTGGCCCTGGCCGCGGTGCTAGTGAAAGCCAAGGCCGAGGTGGTGTCGTGCCCGATCTGCGGCTTCTTCGCCACCGCCGACCGCTGCGCGATCTGCGCCGATCACTCGCGGGAGCCGGTGATCTGCGTGGTCGAGCAGGCGACCGATGTCCTGCCGCTCGAGCGCTCCGGCGTTTTCAAAGGCCGCTATCACTGCCTTGGCGGCAAGCTCTCGCCGCTCGACAACGTGACGCCGGAAGACCTGCGGATCGGGCAGTTGCTGAAGCGGATCGAAGCCGAGAACGTCCCCGAAGTCATCCTCGCCCCCGGCTCCGACGTCGAAGGCGAGGCGACCGCCAACTACCTCGCCAGCCTGCTGCGCGGAAAATGCCACATCACCCGCATCGCCCAGGGCCTGCCGGCAGGCGGCGGGCTCGAACATGCCGACGCCTTGACCTTGGCCCGCGCCATGGAAGGCCGGCGCGACCTCTGACATCCCGCGGCAAAGTCGCGCCACATCGCGGCCGACGGCCGACGTAGCACAACTTTGCAAGTTGTGATGGGGCGCGGCGGAGCACACCGAGCAGCTTCGCAGCCACCCCGGCGCGGCGACCCGCACACCTGCGCAACTTGCAAAGTCGCGCTACTTCGCGGCTTGCGCCGGATGCTGGAACGTTCCTACTTTCCGTCTTTCCGCCCGAGGAAATCCTGATTCTCCGCCATGCCCCCACCACCCCGCAAACGTCCGAACTTTCCCGGTAGCAAGCCATGGCAGCGCCCCGGACCGCCGCCGCCGAAAAAGCGCGGGAGCGAGCAGGGCTGGGACCAGGTGGCGGGCTGGTATGACAAGCTGGTCGGCGACAAAGGCTCCGACTACCACCGCAATGTCATCCTGCCCGCGGCGATGCGATTGCTGGCGGTGGCGCCGGGCGAGAAGGTGCTCGATCTCTGCTGCGGCCAGGGCGTGCTGGTCCCGCTGCTGCTAGAAGCGAAGGCCGGCGCGGTCACCGGCGTCGATGCCAGTCCGCAGTTGATCGCCTCGGCCAGCCAGCGCTTTGAAAAGGACAAGCGGGTCCGCTTGATCGTCGCCGACGCCTGCGCGCCGGGCCCCTGGGCCGATGGCTCGCACGATGCCGCCGCCTGCATCATGGCGGTGCACGACGTGCCGGACTTGCCCGCGATGGCCCGTCAGACCGCTGCCGCCTTGAAGCCGGGCGGGCGCTTCGTCGCGATCTTCATGCACCCCTGTTTCCGCATCCCGCAGCAGTCGCACTGGGGCTGGGACGAAGGGCGGAAGCTGCAGTTCCGTCGCGTCGACCGCTACGGCGTGCCGCAGGAAATCCCGATCCTCACCCACCCGGGGCAGGGTGGGGGACTGACCACGACTTTCTATCACCGCCCGGTCGGCGAGGTGCTGAGCGCCTTCGGCAAGGCGGGGCTGGCCGTCACCGAGTGCGAGGAGCTTTTCAGCCACCGCCGTTCCCAGCCGGGGCCGCGGGCGAAAGGCGAGAACCGTGCGGTGCAGGAGTTCCCGGTCTTCATGGCGATCTCCTGCGTCAAGCTGCCGTGAAAGGAACGCTCTGGTGCCTGCACGGAGCCGTCGGCCAGGCCGGCGATTGGCAGGGCTTCGGCGTGCCGGAGTGGAGCGTGAAACGGGTCGACCTCTGGCGCTTCCTCGACTGCTGCCCGATGACGATGCCGGAGTTCGGCCGGGCGCTGAACGCTGAAGCCGCTGGCGCGGCTTCAGCGGATGGTAGATCGTGGATGGTAGATGGTAGTTGGGAAGAGCCTGGTCTGTCCAAAGGCACTTCATTGGCGGGGGAGGATGGTAGATGGCAGATGGTAGATGGTGGGAGATCCGGGCCGAAGGCACCGGATCCAGCGGTCCGGGATCGACCATCTACGATCCACGATCCACCATCTACGATCCCCCGCAGGGTGCTAGTCGGCTACTCGATGGGCGCGCGGCTGGCCTTGCATGCGCTGTTGGACGGTGGTCCGTGGGATGCCGCGGTGCTGGTCGCGCCGCATCCGGGGCTGGAGTCGGAGTCGGAGTCGGAGCGGTCGGCCCGGCGGGAAAGCGATGCCGAGTGGGCGGGGCGGGCGTTGACCGGCGACTGGCGGGAATTTCTCGCGCTCTGGAATGCCCAGCCGGTGCTGGCGGATTCGGAGCGCTTGCCGCCGGTGAGCGATCTCCGCCGCCGCGAGATCGCGCGGAGTTTCATCGACTGGTCGCTGGGGGCGCAGGAGCCGCTGTGGGAAAGATTGGGCGAAATCCGCTGCCCGGTCCTGTGGTGCGTCGGCGAGCGCGATGGGAAATTCCGGGCCCTCGCCGAACGGGCGCTGCCGCTGTTGCCGCGGGGTGAGCTGTGGGTCGCGCCGGGCTCCGGCCACCGGGTGCCGTGGGACGTGCCGGAGGCATTCGCGGCAAAGGTCGGGGAATTTCTTGAGCGGGTGCGGTCCTGAGCCGACACTCCCGCCGCCATGTGGACCACCGTTTGTGAATTTGAAGACATCCGTTTCGAAACGACGGACGAGGGGCAGATCGCCAAAATCACCATCAACCGCCCGGAAGTGCGCAATGCGTTCCGCCCGCAGACGGTGAAGGAAATGCTCGTCGCCTTCGAGATGGCGCACGAAGACCCGCAGGTCGGGGTGGTGATTCTAACGGGCGAAGGGCCGGATGCCTTCTGCTCCGGCGGCGACCAGAAAGTGCGCGGGCACGCCGGCTACATCGGCGGCGACGGCGTGCCGCGGCTCAACGTGCTCGACCTCCAGAAAAAGATCCGCGGCTTGCCGAAGCCGGTGGTTGCGATGGTCGCCGGCTATGCGATCGGCGGCGGCCATGTGCTGCACGTCGTGTGCGACCTGACCATCGCCGCCGACAACGCCCGTTTCGGCCAGACCGGACCGAAAGTGGGCTCCTTCGACGGCGGCCTGGGATCCAGCTACCTCGCCCGGATCGTCGGCCAGAAAAAGGCGCGCGAGATCTGGTATCTGTGCCGGCAATACGATGCGCAGCAGGCGCTCGACATGGGCCTGGTCAACACCGTGGTCCCGCTGGCCGAGCTGGAGACCGAGACCTTGAAATGGTGCCGCGAGATGCTCGCCCACTCGCCGCTCGCCTTGCGCTGCCTGAAGTCGGCGCTCAACGCCGATTGCGACGGCCAAATGGGGCTGCTCGATCTCGCGGGCAATGCGACCTTGCTCTACTACATGAGCGAGGAGGCGAAGGAAGGGAAGCAGGCGTTTATTGAGAAGCGGAAGCCGGACTTCTCGAAATTCCCGCGGGTTCCTTGATTGCCATTTGTTAGCTTTTGTTTAATGAAAATTTAGCTTATTATTAACGGGTTGAGTTGTTTAAGGCTGTTGACGGGAAGACATGAGATTGATTAGAAATGTAGTGCATCTTAAATGAGATGCACTCATGCCATGAAACCCCTCGGAATCCCCAAGAATCCAAAAAACCGATATGCCGCGATTTTCGCGACAGCCGCCGCCCTTGGCCTGCCATGCATGGCGGGTCCAGGCAGCATCTTCGTCGACCTCGAGCTTTCGCTCGTGGTGGATGTGTCCGGCAGCGTCGATGCCACAGAATACGTCCTCCAGATGGAAGGGTATGCGCTGGCTTTCGAGAACCCCGCACTCCATGCCAAGGTCGCCGCAGGCAGGGAAGGTCAGATCGCGGTCAATCTGATCCAGTTCGCCAGTAGTGCCGCGGAAAGCATCCCGTGGACGCTGCTCGACAGTGCCACGTCCTCCAATGCGTTCGCCGCCCAGATCCGCGCGGCCACCCGCTTGTTCTCCGCCGGGACAAGTCCCGACACGGGCATCACGCTGGCGGCCAGTTCGCTCTTTTCCAATGGCTTCGAAAGTGCCCGCCAGGTGATCGACGTGTCCGGCGACGGTGCCGGGTCCGCCAGCGCCGACCAGGCGGCCCGTGACGCGGCGCTGGCGGCCGGGGTCGATACCATCAACGGACTGCCCATCCTCAACGACGACCCGAACCTGGGCGTTTACTACCAGGAGAACATCGTCGGGGGTGATGACGCCTTCGTGGAGGCGGCCGATTCCTTCGAGGACTTCGAGGCGTCGGTATTGGAGAAACTGACCCGTGAACTGGGAGGAGATTCCAGCGAAAGCGCCCGGTTGGTCACGTCCACCCTGCGTTCCACCTCGATCAGTTCCGCCCGGGCGACCACCCGTGATGTCGGCGACCGCTTGTTCCGGATGCGCGCCGGTCGACCCCAGGCCGCGCAACAAGCAGCACCCGCTTACGTGGACCCGGGTCCGAAGGGCGGCATGTCGGCGAAAAGTAGCAAGTCTCCGATCGTGATGCCGGCGGAAACGAGGAATTGGGAGGTCTACGGTTCGGTCTTCGCTTACACCGAGGATCAGGACCAGCAGTCGGTCTTCCGTCCCGGGGCGGTTCCCCTGCTGGTCCATCCGGATACCGCGGTGGACATCTTCGGTGGCAACGCGGGCTTTGAATACCGTTTCAACGAGCGATGGAGCGCCGGGTTCGCGCTCGCCGCGTCCTCGACCGACGTCGACATGACCTTCGTCGGGAATTCTGACATCGATACGATCGCGCTGGTGCCCTACGTGTCCTACTATCAGGCGAACGCATTCGCCGGAGCCGATCTCTATGCCGATGCCATGTATGTCTACGGCATGAACGAGTATGACATCAACCGGATCTCCGGAGGCGGCATCGCCAGCGGATCTCCGGACGGGGACTACCACCAGATTGAAGTCACGAGCGGTTTGAATTTCCGTGCCGGGACGTTGGTTCACGGACCCTATGCCTCGCTCCGCTGGTTGGACGGAACCATCGATTCCCACGCCGAAACCGGTCCGGGTGCCGCGGCCTTCCCGTCCTCGGATTACGAATCGCTGGCGACCAACCTCGGCTACCAGGTGTCCTACCCGATCCAGATGTCCGGCGGCGTGCTGGTGCCCCAGGGCCGCGCGGCGTGGGAACATGAGTTCGAAGACCAGCAGAACGCCGCCTTCGGACTGCCGGGCGGTGAGATCGACGAGGATATCGCGGTGCTCGGCGCCGGCCTTGGCTACTACATGACGAGCTTCTGGAACGTGGTGCTCGACTACGAAGCCCGTCTCGGCAGCGAGAACCAGTCGCACTACGTCGGCCTGAAGGCTGGCTACGAATTCTGAAGCAACAAGTCTCACGATTTGTCCAAGTCCGCCCCGGTTTGCACCGGCGCGGGCTTGTCATTTTCCGGGAGCGCCGTTCTTCCGACCGGCTCGAACGGTCATGGCCTGCCGGTCTGAAGACCAGCGCTCCCGGGTTCTTTACTTGGCAGAACACGCCGCGACGGGCTTGTTCCGTGCGTGATCGTTCCGCTGCTGCTCGCCACCCGGCCGAAGACCCTGCCGGCCGCCATTGTCCCGGTCTGGGCCGGCTGCGTGCTGGCGTGGAAGCTGACGGGGAACTTCAACGGGCTGCTCGCCTTCTGCACGGTGGCCGGGGCGGTGTGCATCCAGATCGCGACGAACCTTTTCAACGACGCGATCGATGCTGCGAAAGGCGCCGACACCGAGCGCCGGACCGGCCCCCAACGGGTGACCGCCAGCGGCCTGCTGTCGCGGCGGGCGGTGATGAGCTGGGCGGGCGTCTTCCTCGTCGCGGCGATCGCCTGCGGGGTGGTGCTCTATCAGGCCGCAGGTTGGCCGATCCTCGCGATCGGGGTTCCGTCGCTTTATCTCGCCTATGGCTACACCGGCGGGCCGTTCCCGCTGGCTTACCGCGGCATGGGGGAGTTGTTCGTGGTGATTTTTTTCGGGCTGGTCGCAGTGGCCGGCACGGTCTTCATCCAGACCCTGCAGTGGCGACCGGAGGCGTTGCTGTTAGGAGGGCAGGTCGGCCTGCTTTCGGCGGTGCTCATTTCCATCAATAACCTGCGCGACCGGGCGGAGGACGCCACCACCGGCAAGCGGACGCTCGCGGTGCGGTGGGGACCGCAGCCGGCTCGGCTGATCGTCTGGCTGGAAATCAAGCTCGCGGTGTTCCTCGGGCTGGCTTGGTTTTTGTTCGGCCTGCCTTGGCTGGTGCTGGCGACCCTGCCGCTGTGGACGCTGGGCCTGCGCATCCTGTGGGGTGCCTTCACGATGCCGGAAGGCCGCGAAATGAACCGCCTGCTGGCGATGTCGGCCTTGCAACTGGTCGCGTTTGCAGCGCTGTTCCACCTGCTGGCCGTCAAACTCTGACCCACCCATGAGCAATCTCCTTTGGTATTGGCACTATCGCCTGAAAAGTCGGCGTCATCTCAACGCGCGGTCGAAGCGCCGGGAGTTCGAAGGGATCCTGCTGCGCGACGGCGAGGGCGGCTACGGCTGCATCCACCCGTGGCCGGAGCTTGGCGATCCGACGCTGGCCAAGTGCCTCGAAGATCTCGGCGGAGCACGCCGCTGGCCGATCATCCGCCGCGCGCTGCGCTGCGTCGAGATGGACGGCGCGGCTCGGTCGATGAAAGACCCGCTGTTCGAAGAGTTGGAAATTCCCGCGAGTCACGCGACCTTGGCGGGCTGCGATGAAGAGGAAGTCCGCCGCGCGGTCGATGCCGGTTTCACCTGCGCCAAGCTGAAGCTCGGTGGCGTGACGTCCTCCGAGTTGGCCTTCCTGGAGCGGATGAATTCCCTGCACCCCGGGCTGCGCTGGCGGCTCGATTTCAACGAGACCGGCGATGCCGCGGAGCTCGGCGAGTGGTTCGCGGGAATGCCGGCCGAGGTGACCTCGCGGATCGATTTCCTGGAAGACCCCGCGCCCTTCGCGGATTCCACTTGGCGCGAGCTGCATCGCAAGACCCGGATCCCGCTGGCGGTGGATCGCGAATCGGCACCGGGACGTTCCGCGGCGCAGGTGATGATCCTCAAGCCGGCGGTCGACGAGCCGTGGTTGCTGGCGGAAGCCGCGGCATCCCAAGGCCAGCAGGTGGTGGTCACGAGCTACATGGACCATCCGCTCGGCCAGGCTTTCGCCGCATGGGAAGCGGGGCGCCTGGCCCTGCAATTTCCCGGGCTGGTCGGGACCTGCGGCTTGCAGACCCATCACCTGTTCGAGCCCGATGCCTTCACCGAGGCACTCGGCGCGTGGACGCCCGCGTTCAATGCCCCGCCGGGCACCGGGCTGGGCTTCGATGATCTGTTAGAAAAGCTGCCATGGAAGCGGGTTCCCTGATGCCGCCGGGATTCCGGGATGAGGGCGCCCCCGTGCTGATGGGGGAAAGCGGCGACATGCCGCGCGACATCCCGGCGCTGGTGTATTTCAGAACCTCCGGCAGCAGCGGCGAGCCGAAGTGGATCGGCTTGAGCCGCGAGGCGCTGCGGGTGTCGGCCGATGCGGTCAACCGTCACCTCGGGGTCGAGGCTTCGAGCATCTGGGCGCTGGCCTTGCCGGTCGAGCATGTCGGTGGGTTCGGCGTAGTGCTGCGTGCGATGGAAGGGGGATGCGGGTTGGCGCGATTCGAGCGGAAGTGGAACGCGCCGGAGTTCGCCGTGTGGCTCGCTGATGCCCAAGCAACTCATCTTTCACTGGTGCCAACGCAGGTCCATGACTTGGTAGCGGCAGGCTTGCAGGCACCGGCCAGCTTGCATGCGGTGGTGGTCGGCGGCGGTTGTCTTTCCCTTGCCGACGGCAAGGCGGCGCGCGCACTCGGCTGGCCGGTGCTGGCGAGCTATGGGATGACCGAAGCCGGTTCCCAGATCGCGACCCAGGGGCTGGAACTACTGGATTCACCGTATTCACCGGAGCCGCTGGGCCTGCTGCCGTGCTGGGAAGCGCGGAACAGCGATTCCGGCCGGATCGAGATCCGCGGCGAGGCGCTTTTCCGCGGCTGGCTGAGGCAGGAGAAGTCCGGCTGGCGCTTCGAGGAGCGGGAAGGTGACTGGTTTGTCACATCGGACTCGGGCTCGGCCGTCGGTCGTGAAATCCGCATCGCCGGAAGAGCGGACGCCCTGGTGAAAATCCTCGGCGAACTGGTCAATCCGGCGGTGGTGCAGGCGGAGGTCGTTGCGTCTTCAGCGGGCGGGATCGGTGAGCGGGAACTGGCCGTGGTGGCGGTCGACGATGCCCGTGCGGGCAAGCGGCTGGTGCTGGTTCATGAACGCTCCGTGCCGGTCGCGATGATCGAGTTGGCGCTGCTTTCGTATCACGCGACATGCCCCGGCTTCCGACGCATCAGCGCGGCGGTGGCGGTCGATGAAATCCCGCGGAGCCCGCTCGGAAAGCCGCTCGCAAGCGAGCTGTCACGGATCGCCGAAGAAGCGATGAATTGAGGATTGCCATTCTCACGGCGAGGGTAATAGTCGAGGAATCTTGATTAAAAGTTCTACCCAAGTTCCGCCTCCGGGCGGCTGGCTGGAGGCCGGTGGCGGTCCGGTTTCCTGTTCCCCCTAAACCGCCCTTATTCCACATACCACCCCACCATGATCCACCGTGCCGAGGACGTCCAAGCCCGACTTTTCGAGGAGATTCAACACGGAGGCGGGGTAGGACGAAAGGCGGCCGGCGCGTCCAAGAAGGCGAATCCATCCGAGTTCGGGCTGAAGTCGCCATCGCAAGTCGCGAAGAACTTCGTGCTGGATACCAACGTCCTGCTCCACGACCCGGCCTGCCTTGGCCGCTTCACCGACAACCACATCTGCATCCCGGTCGATGTCCTCGCCGAACTGGACCGCTTCAAATCCGAGCAAACCGAACGCGGCGCGAACGCCCGCAAGATCCACCGGATGCTGACGGAAACCTTTTCCTGCGCGAAGAACGTGACCAGCGGCGTGCCGACCGACGGCGGCGGCACCTTGCGGCTGGTCATCTACGATCCCGCGCTGTGCCCGAAGAACTCGGAAATGCTGACGCGCTTCCACCGGATCTTTCCCGACAAGGAGCGGGTCGATCACCGCATCCTCGCCTGCACGCTGCTGCTGATGGCGCACAACCAGGCGCCGGTGGTGCTGGTGACCAAGGACCTCAACATGCAGCTCAAGGCCCGTTCGGTCGGGATCGACTGCCAGGACTACCTCAACGACAAGGTCGAGTCGCGCGATGTCTCCAGCTACGATGTCCGTCGCATTGAAGTCGAGTCGGCCGAGCTCCAGCGCTTCGCCAGCACCGGCGAGATCGTCATCGAGAACAGCCGCGTCTCGGACATCGTGCTCAACCAGTATGTCCTGCTCGAAGCGGGCGAAAAGCAGACCATGCCGGCGCGGATGGCAGCGGGTGGCAAGCTGGTGCGCTTGCAGATTCCCGAGGCGCTCAAAATCCAGGATGGCACCGCCTTGAAGCCGATGAATCTCGGCCAGCGCTGCCTGATCGATGCCTTGCTGAATCCTGACATTTCGCTCGTCACCTGCTACGGTCAGGCCGGCACCGGCAAGACCCTGGTGGCCGTCGCCGCGGGCCTTCACGAAATGTTCAACCGCCGCTACAACGGGCTTACCGTCAGTCGGCCGGTGGTCGCGATGGGTGACCAGCTCGGCTTCCTGCCGGGAACGCTGGACGAGAAGATGCGGCCGTGGCTCCAGCCGATTCACGACGCGCTCGATCTCCTGATGCGCCCCGTCACCCCGCTCGGCCCGCGTCGCAAGCAGCCGAAGTCCGAGAGCGGCGGTCCCGGCGGTCCGGTGAAAAAGCCGTGGGAAATCCTGATGGAGCAGGGGATCATCGAAGTGGAAGCGCTCTGCTACATCCGCGGTCGCTCGATCCCGAACCGCTTCTTCGTGCTCGACGAGGCCCAGCAGCTTACCCCGCAGGAGGCCAAGACGGTCGTTACCCGGATGTCACGCGGCTCCAAGCTGGTGCTGGTCGGCGATCCGGCGCAGATCGACAATCCCTACGTCGACAGCCGCAGCAACGGCCTGGTTTACACCCGCAACCGGCTCAAAGGCCTGCCCTTCGTCGCCCACGTCTCGCTCAGCCGCGGCGAGCGCTCGGAACTGGCCGATGCCGGAGCTCAGTTGATGTGAGGTATTATTTCCGGTCAGCGGGGGCTCGTTACAGCGCCCTCGTTGACAGCCACTCCGGCCCGTCGTTTACTCGCGCGGATGTTTTCCTGGTTCCGCAGTTGCCTGGTTTGCTCCCCGCTCGTGGTAGCGGGATGTGGCTTCATGCCGCAGGACCAGGGATGGCGGGACGCTCTGGCGATGCAGACCGCGCAACTCGGCTACCGGAACTGGATCGTGATCGCCGAGGCTTCTTTTCCCGCGCACAGCCGGCCCGGTGTGCGCCAGATCAATGCCAACGAGGAGATCCCGGCGGTGGTCGATGAGGTGCTGCGGACGCTTGAGCAGACGGAGCATGTGACGCCGCGGGTTTACGTGGCGCGCGAGTTGCGGGCGGTGGAAAACGACTTCGCGCCGGGGATCGATGAATTCCGCGAGCAGCTCAAGCCGGCGCTGCATGCCCACGAGACGACCGAACTGGAGAACCACTCGCTGGTCACGCTGATCGAGGACGCGACGAAGAGCTTCGACGTGCTGGTCATCCGGACCACCACCGCCTTGCCCTACACCAGCATCTTCATGGAGCTGCAGCCGGGCTACTGGAACTCGGAATCCGAATCGGCCCTGCGCGAAAAGCTTGAACGCCAGCGGATGCAAAAGCTGGCCCGGCCGATTCCTTGAACTTAGGCTTTTGCGGCGATGAACAAGACGGAGGAAGTGAAGGTGGAGCGCGAGTTCGCGTGGATCGGGGATGCGGTGCTGGCGTTGTTTGCTCGCTCCTGGGTGCTGCGTGAGAGGGGATCGATGGATGGCGAATGGTTCACCCGGCTGACCTCGAACGATTTCCTGAGTGCGTTCGGTCCTCCGACCGCGGTTGAGGCGAAGATCGGCCGGATTTACCGCGAGCAGGGGCTGGACGCCGCCTTCGCATGGATCGATGCCGAGTTCATCCCGCTGTTCCGCAAGCAGATGGCGAAGCGGTAATCCCGATGTAGCGGCGCGTCTATGACCGCCGCTGATTGGAAATGAAGCACGTGAGGGTCGCTGTTCTCGTGGGAGGTGGAACGGACAGTGAGGGTCGCTTCTTTTACAAAGTGCGGCGGTCATAGACGCGCCACTTGTGTATCGGAATGTGTTAGGCTGTGCGCGTCGCGGGTCGGCAGGTTCTCCTTCCTGTCCGCGTGGAGAGTAGCTCCCGCAGGGCGGCCGCCCT
>Ga0247843_1001655_pt1 | contig 43962 bp, 33 predicted proteins | sample LaCruzMarch2017__FD_192420 | JGI IMG/M metagenome (GOLD analysis project Ga0247843, IMG submission 192420) | Freshwater microbial communities from meromictic Lake La Cruz, Castile-La Mancha, Spain - LaCruzMarch2017_8m | ecosystem: Environmental > Aquatic > Freshwater > Lake | place: Spain...
TCAACCCGACGCGCGACGCGCGGCGGCGCCGCATGGTCGGGCGACCGCCATGGGCGACGATTCAGCGATGCCCTGGCGACGGACGGGACCGTCGAACCGCTCACCGGTCGCCTACTCCGAATCCCAGTTGGATCCATCACGACAAGGCGCGATGCGGTGAGGTCTCAGAAAGACACCCGCACCGAGCCCCCGCCGGTGAACCCGCCGGCGTCCTGCTGGCGCGCGCCGTAGCCCACCCGCGCGAGCACCGTCAGGTGCCGCCCGAAGTGCCGCCCGCCCTTCCATCGACGGCTAGAGCGGTGGCCCGATGGGTCGGGTACACACCTTCGTGAGACCTCACCCCCAGCCCCCTCTCCATGAATGGAGAGGGGGAAAGATCGGTAATTCAAGCGATTTCGTCTCGCTCTGGCCCCCTCTCCATTCATGGAGAGGGGGTTGGGGGTGAGGTCTCGCATCAGACCCATCGGGCCACCGCTCTAACGCCGATGGCCCCGAGGGGCGTGTCGCGCGCGGTCTCGCAGCGCATCCACGCCGAGGCCGTCAGCCGATAGCGGGTGATCCCCTGGAACGCGAGGCTCACCAACGCGGCTGCGAGGTGCCTTCCCCAACGGGAGCGTGTCATCGATGGATGCCTCCGGACAGGGCCCTTTGCAGCGCCCGTGCCGCGCGATGGGACTTGGGCGTACGATCGCCGACGATGCGTCTCTCCCCGCGGCTCCCGGTGCTCTCCCTCGTCGCCCTCCTGGGATCGGGCTGCGGCTTGCTGATCGAGCCCTCGATTCCATACGACCCTTCGCCCGACGCGGGCGCCGCGCTCGACGCCCGGACGGACGACCGCATCGACGCCGCCGCGGACCTCCCCCTCGTCGACACCTCCCCAGAGGTCGGGTTCGACGCCCCGGTGGACGCCGGGACCGATGCCCCGGAAGACGCCGGGATGGACGTCGGGATGGACGTCCCGCGCGATGTCGGGATGGATATCGGCTTCGATGTCGGGACGGACATCCCCCGCGACGTTCCGCCGGACGTCCGCGACGCGTCCACGGTCGACGTGATGCAGTGCCCGCCGGGGCGACCGATCCTGCGTGGGCCCTGGTCGGGGGCGATGGTCCGCAGCGCCCGTCCCCGCTTGCGCTTCGAGGTGGGCGCCTGCGGCGGCGTGCTGCAGATCAGCCGCGACCGCGCCTTCGCCCGCATCGACCAGACCCTCTCCCTGGCGCCCTCCGCCACCAGCGCGACGCCCGCGGCGCTCACCCGCGGCGTGCCGTGGTTCTGGCGGGTGCACATCCCCTCGGTCGCCGACCCGACGCTCTCCACCTCCGCGGTCAACGAGCTCCGCGTCGTGCACGACGTCCTCCTCCCCGGCGCACGCGTCGAAGGGGTCTTCGGCACCCTCCCCGACGGCGACGGCGACGGCATCCCCGACCTCGTCCTCGGCGCCCCCGCGCAGGAGTCCCCCGACGGCGCCGGGGTCGCCACCGGGCACGTCTACGTCCTCCCGGGCGGCAGCGGGCTCGCGGGCGCCTCGCTCGCCGCCGCGCAGGTGCTGTCCCCCGGCAGCGCGGGCGACCCCGGGTCGCGCGCCACCTACGGCGCCCGCATCACGGGCGGCGACGTCAACGGCGACGGCTTCCCCGACCTCGTCGTGGCCTCCCGCGGTCCCCGGGTGTTCGTCCACTTCGGATCGTCGTCGGGCTTCTCACCCACCCCCTCGACCACGGTCACCATCCCGCAGTCGGCGGTGCTCACTCTCGTCCCTGCGGTCGCGGGCATCGGGGACTTCGACCGCGACGGGTTCTGCGACATGGTGGCCGGCGTCGCGCGCCTGATGGGTCAGCGCCGCGGCAACCTCCTTCGATATCGCGGCGCGCCCACGGGGCTGGAATTCGTCGCCGCGGAGACCGACTCCCGGGACAACGTGCTCCTGGGCTTCGCGGTGGCGCCCGCGGGCGACGTCGACAGCGACGGCTACGGCGACTTCGTGGTCGGCAACACCGGCGTCACGTCCGAGGGCGCGACCGTCGGCGAGGTGCGGGTGCGGCCGAGCTCCGACGGGGCGTACACGCTGCTCCAGCCGACGGGCGTGGCCTTCGCGCCGGACTTCGGCCGCTACGTCTCTGCCGGCGGGGATATCGACGGCGACGGGTTCGGCAACGTGATCGTGGGGCAGGGGACCAACCCCGTGCTCTGGACCGCCGGGACGAGCGGGTCGCGCGCCCTCGCGTCGCCCATCGACGCGGCCAACAGCACCGTCGGGACGCTTCTCACGCCCGTCGGGGACGTCAACGCCGACGGCCGCGACGACCTCGTTCGCTGGATGCCCGGGAGCTCGTCGGCGGTGGTCCGCGGCGGGCTGATCCCGCTCATCGAGACGCCCATCACGGACCCCGCGGTGACGGGCGCCACGCTCGTCCAGGTGGCCGGCGCGGGCGACCTCGACAACGACGGCCGCGACGACGTGGTGACCACCTGGCGCCGCGGGGTGAACGCGCACTTCGTGGTGGTGTTCCGGGTGCTCCCCAACGGCCTGCTCGGGGCCGACCGGGCGAACGTGCTCGGGAGCTACAGCATCGTGAGCGAGCCCCGACTCGGCACCGCCATCGGGACCGCGTTCTGATCGGGCGACGGGGCGGGCTGGCGCGACGAGCAGGCCGGGCGCGATCGTCGGTGGCACCCCCCACCCCCCCCCACGCCGAGAATCCCACGGGCAACTCGTCAGAAATGAGACCCGAGGACAGACCATTCGATGGGGGGGGGGGGGGGGGGGGGAGGATGAGGGGGGCCCACGACCCACGCGACGCGCCCCACCGGACTCGATCGCCAGCGGTCTCCCTCAGCTGTTGCGCTGGAGGCACTGGCGCAGGCGGTCGTCGACGGCGGGGTTGAGCCCACCGCGCAGGCCGCCGCGGAGGTTGGCCTCGGGGAAGAGCAGCGGCCGGCCGAAGTCGTCGACGGCGTGGGTGAGCTCCATCACCCCGAGGTGGTTGGCGCGGGCGTAGTGCATCACCTCCAGCAGCACGCGCAGCTCGGCGTAGCCGTCGTAGCCGGCCTCCTGGAGGCGCTCGAGGAAGTACCGGGTGCGCCGCTCGATGTCCCGCACCAGCAGGAACACCTCCCCCGCCGCCACGAAGGACCCCGACGTGGCCGGGCCCGAGAAGCCCTCGCGGATCTCCCCCACGGCCGCCCCGAGCTCGCGCGTGCGGGCCGCGAGGATCGACGCCGAGCGGGTGTACGGCCGCAGCGGGCACTCGCTGGCGCTGCGCCAGTAGGAGAGCCCGAGGTTGCCCAGGAGGTAGCTCGGGTGGTGGTGCGCGGCGACGATGCCGAAGGCGAAGTTGACCGAGGCGCTCCACGGGAGGCCGTCGCCCGCGCGCAGCGACGCCACGGCGGAGCGCATGGTGGGCACCCAGGCCGCGAGGCGCGCGCGCAGGGCCTCGTGCTCGCCCGCGAGGTCGAGCAGCACGCTCACCGGCCGGCGCTCGACGAGGGCGGGCATCCACGCGTTGAGGTACGCGCGCTCCTCGAAGGGGTGCAGCGTGACCGCGTACGGGGTCACGGGGTGGGGTCGGGGTCGGAGGGTGCGGGGTGGGAGAGCGCGCGCACCACCTTCTCGACGGTGTCGCGGGCGCGGCCCTCGATCATCGCCTCCAGGATGCGCCGGGCGCCCGGGTTGCGGCTGAGCACGTCTTCGATGTCGGCCTGGTCGAAGCGCACCACGCTGAGGTCGGTGAGGGCCGTGACGGTGGCCGTGCGGGGGAGGCCCTTCAGGAGCGCCACCTCGCCGAAGAAGGCCCCGTGCTGGAGCGTCGCGAGCGCCACCGGGGCGCCGTCGGGCGTGGTGGTGGTGACCTCCGCGACCCCCTGGTCGATGAGGTAGAAGTCCGAGCTGGGGTCGCCCTCGGTGAGCACCACCTTGGCCGCGGGGAAGACCATCACCACGCCGCGGTCGGCCAGGTCGCGCCGCGACTCGGGCTCCAGCGATCGGAACAGGAACGACCCGGTCACCACCGCCTCCACGCCGTTGCGCAGCGAGTCGAGCATGTCCGAGCCGATCGTCGCGCCTTCGTCCGTCGTCTGGTGGTCGGTCATCGTTGGGGGTCGCGATGCTGCCACGACTCGCCGCGCCGACGCCACCGGTGGTATAGAGCGCTGCGAAGGTCCCGTTGTTCACCTCACCGTTCAACACCCCAACGCCCCCGAAGCCCCCCAAGGCGCCTTCGTCCCCCGCCGCGCCCTCGCTTCCAGGGGTCATGTCCGCGGGCACCCGCCTCGGTCGCTACGAGATCGTCTCCGACCTCGGCGCCGGCGGGATGGCCACCGTCTACCTGGGCCGCGCCCTCTCCGTGGCGGGCTTCCAGCGCCTCGTGGCCATCAAGGTCCTGCACCCGCACCTGCTGAGGGACGAGACCTTCGTGCAGATGTTCCTCGACGAGGGGCGGCTCGCGGCGCGCATCCACCACCCCAACGTCGTCGGCACCCTCGACCTCGAGCGCTCCCCCGAGGGGCTCTACATCGTCTCGGAGTACATCGAGGGCGACCAGCTCCTCGGGCTCTACAAAGCCGCCCGCGCCACCGAGCAGCGCATCCCCCGGCCCATCGCCCTGCGCATCGCCCTCGACGTGCTCGCCGGCCTCCAGGCCGCCCACGACCTCACCGACGACCTCGGCACCGCGCTGCGCATCGTCCACCGCGACGTCTCGCCCCACAACATCCTCGTCGGCTCCGACGGCATCACCCGCCTCACCGACTTCGGCATCGCCAAGGCCGAGGAGCGCATCGCCGACACCCGCGACGGCATCGTGAAGGGCAAGCTGTCCTACATGGCGCCAGAGCAGCCCAACGACTCGCCCATCGACCGGCGGGCCGACCTGTTCTCCCTCGGCACCGTGCTCTGGGAGTGCCTCACGGGCCGCAGGCTCTTCCCCGGGAAGACCGACGCCGAGGTGCTGCAAGCCCTGCTCTACCGGCCCATCGCGCGGCTCCGGGCGGTCGACCCGGAGCTCCCCGAGGCCCTCGATGGCGTGCTGGCCCGCGCGCTCGACCGCAACCCCGCGCGCCGCTGGCAGAGCGCCCGGGAGTTCTCCGACGCCCTCGAGGGCGCCGTCGGCGCCTCGGGGATCGCCTCGTACCGCGTCGTCGCCGACCACGTGAAGCAGGTCGCCGCGCCGAAGATCATCGCCGAGCACGAGCGCCGCCGGGCCACCACCCGCGACCTGCCCGTCTACCGCCCCAGCGCGGAGTCCCTGCGGGCCATCAGCGCCATCCCCTCGCCGGGCCGCGCGTCGAGCCCGCCAGCGCCCCCGACGCAGCTCCCCTCGGTGGCCAGCGCCGACGAGGCGCCCACGCAGCTGCAGTCCGCGATGATGCCGCCGACGATGCCCACCGCGCGCGGCCTCGTTGCCCCGCCGCCGCTGGGCCCGGGCGCGAAGATGGTCACCGCCGGCCCCGAGGCGACCACCGTCCGTCCGCCCTCCGACCACCGCGCCTCCGGGGCGCGGCTGCTCCCGCCGCTCCCGCAGCTTCCCCACGCCACGCCGGCGACCCCCGCGAGCCCGGTGCCCCCTGCGCCCGAGGCCGCGGCCGGAGACGTCGACGACGAGGCCCTCGCGCCCACGCTCATCTCCTCACCGCGCCTCAACGCCGCCGCCGCCGCCGCCCGCGCCGCAGACATCGCCCCCGCCTCGGAGCCGGTGTTCGCGCTCATGCCGCGGGCCATGTCGGTCGCGCCTCCCCCGCCGGTCGCGCCGCGGCAGGCCCAGCGCTCGTCGCGCGGGTTCGGCTGGCTGGTGGTCGGCGTGGTGATGCTCGGCGCCTCCCTCGGCGTGGTGATCTGGAAGGTCGGCGTCGCGGGCGAGAGCGTCGAGTACGCCCGCCCTGTCGCGTCGCGGCCCGCCGCGCCGGTGATCACCCCGCCGCCGCTGGAGCCCGCCGCGCCGCCAGAGCCCCCGGCCGTCGCGATGCAGTCCGCTCCGCTGCCCCCCGTCGAGCCCGCCGTCGCGGCGCCCCCGTCCGTCGTCGAGCCCGTGGTCGCGCCGCCCCCGCCCGTCGTCCATGCGCCCGTCGTCCGTGCGCCGGTCGTCCGTGCGCCCGTCGTCCGTGCGCCCGTCGTCCGTGCGCCGGTCGTCCGTGCGCCCGTCGCCGCGCCCACCCCGCCGCCGGTCGCGCCCCCCGCCCCGTCGGTCCCCCAGCTACCCACCTCGATCTGAGCCAGCGCACCGATGTCCTCCGCCCGATGCCTGTCCCCGTCGCGCGCCGCGGTGCTCGGCGCGATGCTTACCCTGTCGGGTATTCCCTCGGCCGCCCTCGCGCAGACGCCGCCCCCCGCGGAGACGCCGCCCCCCACAGAGACCTCCCCCGCCGCCGTCGCCGCGCAGGCCCGCTTCGACCGCGGCCGCGCCCTCTTCCTGCAAGACCGCTTCGCCGAGGCCCTCCCGGAGTTTCGCGCCTCGCTGGAGACGTTTCGCAGCCCCAACACCCGGCTCTACGCCGGGCTCTGCCTCCAGCGCCTCGGGCGCCTCGCCGAGGCCCACGCCGAGCTCTCCCGCACCCTCTCTGAAGCCGATGCGCTCGTCGCCACCGACCGCCGCTACGAGGGCGCCCGCGACCTCGCCCGCCGCGGCGTCGCCGAGCTCGACCCCCGCGTGGCGCGGCTCTCCGTGCGCGTGGTCGACCCGCCGCCGGGCGTGACGGTGCGCGTCGGCGACGCCGCCCTCGACGCCTCGGCCCTGGGGGTCGCGCTGCCCTACGACCCTTCGGAGGTGATCGTGCGCGCCGAGGCGCCGGGCTTCGTGGCAGCGCAGCAGTCGGTGCGGCTGACCGCGGGCGGACGGGCGTCCATCGAGCTCCCGCTCCGGCGCGCACCCCCGGCGACGAGCGCGCCCGTGGCCTTCCCAGACGGGACCGCGCCGAGCACCCGCGGCGGGGGCGTCCGGGTGGCGGGCTTCGTCCTCGGCGGCCTCGGTGTCGCGTCGCTGGTCACCTTCGGGGTGCTGGGCTCGATGGCCTCCTCGGACTTCGACGAGCTCTCGCGGGTGTGCCCGCGGCCCGCGTGCACGGCCGAGCGGGTGCGGCAGATCAACGACGGCGAGCAGCTCACCACCATGGCCAACGTGACCCTCGGCGTGGGCGCGGCAGCCCTGGTGGCAGGCGTGGTGATGATCGCGGTGGGAGGGCGGCGCGCGGTCCGCGAGCGAGCGACCCAGGCCTACGTCGACCCGACGCTCGGAACGGTGGGGGTGCGCGGTGCGTTCTGAGCGCGTGCGGTGGGGTGCGCTGATGGCCGCGCTGACGCTGGGCGGCTGCGCGTACGAGTGGGACTCGCTGCGGCCCGGGCCCGACGCCGGAGGGACCCCCGACGTGGGCACGCCGAGGGACACCGCGGCCGACACCGGGATGGCCACCGACGCAGGCGCGGACGCGCGCGTCGACGGCGGCGCCGCGGACACGGGCGCGACGGACGCGGGCCCGGTGGATGCGCCGATGGCGATGGACGTGATCGATGTGCCGGTGGTGATCGACAGCGGACCACCGGACACGGGCCCGCTGGACACCGGGCCCCTGGACACGGGCCCGCGGGACACGGGGCCGAGGGACACCGGGCCCCTGGACACGGGGCCCCTGGACACGGGGCCGAGGGACACCGGGCCCCTGGACACGGGGCCGAGGGACACCGGACCCGTGGACACGGGGCCGAGGGACACCGGGCCGCCCGCGTGCGTGGGGTCGCAGTGCCCCTGCGCGCCGACGACCCCGGCGGGGTGGTGCGCCATCGGGGCGGCGTGCATGGGCGGCACCTGCGTGCTGGGCCCCACGGCGGGCTCGCTGGTGATCACCGAGATCATGAACGACCCCCTGGCGGTCGCCGACCCCCTGGGGGAGTGGTTCGAGGTCTACAACCGCGTCGAGACGCCGGTCGACCTGCGGGGGCTGCGGGTGCGGGGCAACGGGACGGAGATGTTCGAGGTCGCCGGGGCGAACCCCGTGGTGGTCGCAGGGCGCGGGTACGCGGTGCTGGGCGCGAGCGGCGAGACGGCCGCCAACGGCGGCGTGGCGATGACCTACGTCTACGGCAGCGCCGCGATGAACCTCTCCAACAGCAGCGACGTGATCACCCTGCTCGCGGCCGACGGGTCGACCATCGACTCCGTGGCGTACCCCGCGAGCGGGTGGCCCGAGACGATGGGGCGCTCGAAGGCGCTGCGCCCGGCCATCCTCGACGCGAGCATGAACGACGTCGCGGTGGCCTGGTGCCCCGGGGGGCCGGCCTTCGGGGCCGGCGACTTCGGCACGCCAGGCGCGGCCAACGTCTGCCAGTAGGGGTGGGGGGCGGCGCGGCGGCGCGGGCTGCGAACGCCCACGAGGGGGTGAGGTCTCCCCCTCAGCGGATGGCCACGGACTCCAGGTGGAGGTGCGTCGACTGCGTCGCCCGCAGGCGCACCCACCGGGCGGCCACGGGCTCGATGCGCAGCTCCCAGCGACGGAAGCTCTCCGTGCGCCGGCCGACCTCGCGCCACGCGGCGTTGTCCTCGGAGACCTCCACCACCATCGGCACCGCGCGGTCGTCGCAGCAATCGCCGCGGTTGACCACCGTCACCGCGCGCACGTCGACCACCCGGTCGAGGTCGAAGCTCACCCACGGCGACTGCTCCACCGCCGTGTGGAAGAACACCGGGATCTTGAAGTCCGGCGGCGCGAAGCCCCGCCCGGTGGCCTCGTAGCCCACCGCCGCGCTGCTCGTGGACCATCGTGCGTCGGGTGCCCGGTCGGGGTGCGTCGCGTACCACACCGCCTTCGGCGCCGCGGCCAGCGCCGCCAGCGCCACCAGCAGCCCGCCCACCCGCGTGAAGCGCTGCGCCCGCAGCGGGTCGAGGTCGCCGCGCGCCCGCGCCAGCTCGTCGAGCATCGCCCCGACGGAGGCCCGCGCCGCCTCCAGCTCGCGGCGCGCATCGGTCACGGGGGCGTCGTCCGGGCGCGTCGTGCCCAGCGCGCGGTGCGCCTCGCGGGCCGCGTCGCGGTAGAGGGTGAGCGCCACGCCCACCGCCTCGTCGGAGGTGCCGTCGGCCCCGTCGGTCCACGGCTCGCGCTCGGCGAGGTGGCGCTCGGCGAGGCCCGCGAGGGTGCGCGCCCGCCCGGCGCTCTCCCGCGCGTCGGCGTCCATCGACCGCGCGTCGGCGCTCGCCCGGCGCATGGCCTCCGGGCGCCACAGCCACTCCACCAAGCGCCCCCACCCCGCGGCGGTCGCGGCGCGCCCGATCGAAGGTCCGGCCCCCGTCTTCGTCATTGGATCTCCGCCGCCCGATACCCTATTTCCCGCCGCGATGCAGCGATCATCCGCGACCCCGCCTGCGCCCGGTCTCCCCCCGCACGACCCGTCGGGGTGGATGCCGTGGCACGTCGCGCTGGCGCTCGCCATCACGGCCTGCGGGCTCGCGCTGCGCTTCGTCCACGCGCGGAGCTTCCTCTCCGCGGGCCACGCGTCGGACTACGAGTCCGCCATGCAGGCCGTGCGCTGGGTCGACACCCACCGCCGGCTCTTCGACGCGGGCGACGAGCTCCACGTCGGCTACCACGCGCCGCTCTGGTACGTCGCCGCGGCGGCGGTCTTCCACGCGAGCCACGCCGTGCGCCCCATCGCGTACCTCTCCGTCGGCGCCTGGCTCGTGCGGCAGTGGGCGCTCGCGAAGATCGTCCGCGCCGCCCTCCCGCGCCGCCCGGTCGCCGGCCTGCTCTCGCTCGCGCTCTCCGCGGTGCTGCCCATCGGCGTGCTCGTCGACGGCAAGATCTACAACGAGGGCCTGCACGCCGCGCTCTTCGCGGTCGCGCTGTGGTTCCTGTTCAAGATCGAGCGCCAGGGCGCGGTGGACCCGCGCGCCGTGCGCCGCCGCGACGCCCTCGCCTTCGGCGCCTTCGCCGGGCTCGCGATGCTCACCAAGACCACCGCCCTCGTGCTGCTCGTCTGCTTCGCGGCGCTGCTCGGCGCGTGGGCGTGGCGCGCGGGCCTCGGCCGCCTCCGTTCGGTCACCCGGCCGCTCGTCGAGCTCGGGCTCGCGGGCGCCGGGGGCTGGCTCGGCGTCGCCGGCTGGTGGTGCGTGCGCAACTACCGCAAGTTCGGCCACCCCTTTCCCCACCAGTACATGCTCCGGCAGGTGGCGGTGTTGCACGACCACCCCATCGTGGCCGAGCCCCTCGCGTACCGGCGCCCCATCGGGTGGGCGCTGCCCACACAGTTCGAGTGGCTCGGCTGGCCCTACGGCCCCTGGAGCCGCCCGAATTTCTGGGCCAACCTCGTCGGCGGAACCTGGTCCGACATCCTCCACCGCGGCCTCTGCCGCTCGCGCCTCCCGGGGCCCACGGTGACCGCCTGGCGCGACGCCACCCGCGTCAACTTCGCCTGCCTCGACGCCTCCCGCTGGTGCATCTGGATCGGCTGCGCCCTCACCGCCCTCACCGTCTGGGGGGCCCTCGCGCTCGCCCGGCAGTACCTCCGCACCCGCGGCCGCAACGGCTCGCTGGTGGTGCCTGCCAGCGTCGCGTCCACGGTGCTCCTGCTCCTGGCCTTCGGCGCGGCCTACCCCTTCGACCACCACCCGGTGATCAAGGCCAACTACGCCCTCTGCGCCTCGACGCCGCTCTGCGCGTGCTTCGCCTTCGCCGTGTCCGCCGCGGGCCGGGGGCCGCTCGGGCGCCTCGCCGAGGGGGCCGTCGCGCTGGGCGTCGCGGCGGTGGGCGCGCTCGTCGCCCTCCAGGTGATGGTTTTCTGAAGCGCGGCAATCGTCCGGGGAGGGGTGCCGGGCGGGTGGAGCCCGGGCGCGGAGTGGAGTAAGCGTACGCCCCTCTCATGAGCAATGTACGTGTCGGCACCGCGGGCTTCGCCGTTCAGCGGGAACGTTATCAGTCCAAGCTCCGCTTCGTGGAGTTCACCCTGCGCCCGCCGGTGCCCTCGCCCAAGGTGCTCGCGGGCTGGCAGCGCTCGTCGCCCGAGGGCTTCACCTTCGCCGCCGTCGCCCCCGACTCGCTCTACGGCGAGCGCGACTGGCCCATGCGCGACCCGGTCAAGCTCCAGTCCGAGCTCGACCGCTTCGGCAACCAGGTCAACGCCCTCGGCGCCCGCGTCGTGGTGCTGCGCACCCCCCTCGCCGTGTCGCCCGGCAGCGTGGCCCTCAAGCGCTTCCTCCCGGTGCTCGAGCGGGCGCGCAGCTTCGGCGCCGTGCTGGTGTGGGAGCCCGCCGGGCTCTGGGAGCGCGCGGAGGCCCTCGCCGTGGCCAGCGACTTCAACGCCGTCGTCGCGGGCGACCCCCTGCAGAACGCCCCCGAGGAGAACATCGTCTACGCCCGCATGCGCGGCCTCGGGTCCGACCAGCGCTACACCATGGGCCGCCTCGAGGCCCTCGCCGAGCGCATCGCCGGGGCCGACGAGGCCTTCGTGGTCTTCGACTCGGGCTCCGCGTGGCGCGAGGCCTGCGGCTTCGCCAAGCTGTCGGGCGAGCTGCTCGCCTCCAGCGGCGACGACGAGGACGACGACCTCGACGAGGGCGACGAGGGCGACGACGACGAGGGCGACGAGGACGACGAGGGCGACGACGACCTCGACGAGGACGGCTGAGCCGCCGATGCGCAACGCGGTCATCGCGCGCGACACGGTCGCCCAGGCGGCGGCGCAGTCCATCCTCGCGGAGGAGGGCACCGCCGTCGACATGGCCCTCGCGGGTCTGCTCGCGGGCGCCGCGCGCGCCTCGTCGGCGTCGCTGCTCGGCGCCGCGGGCGTGCTGCTCGCCGGCCCCGGCATGGGGCTGCACTTCATCGACGGCCGCGCCCGCGCCCCGGGCATCGGCACCGTGCGGCCGAAGTCCGTCGAGTCGCCCGGCGACGCCACCCGCGCGGCGGTCCCGGGATTACTGGAGTGTGTATTGGCGACGCACGCGCGCTTCGGCTCGCTGCCGCTCTCGGTGATCACCAAGGCCGCCATCGCGGCCATCCGCGAGTCGGGCCCCGACGCCGCCACCAAACAGCGCCTCGCGGTGCTGGAGCAGTTTCACCGCACGGGCATCGCGGTGCTCGAGCGCGTGGGGGTGCTGCGGGCCATCCTGGAGTCCGTCGGCCCGGTGGCCGCGGGCACCTTCACCGTCGACGACCTCGCGCCCCGCGCGGCGCCGGTGGTCTCGCCCATCCCGTGCACCGACGGGTCGCACGAGGTCGCCGTGCCGCCGCGCTACCGCGCCCGGCCGAGCGCCCACGCCCCGGAGGCGCTGCCCGCCATCGGGGTCGAGAGCCTCGTGGTGGCCGACATGCACGGGGTCATCGTGACGGCCGCGTGGCTGGTGGCGCCGCCCGCCATCGCGCTCCCGGAGGTGCCGGGCCTCGCGCTCGCGGCGCTGCTGCCGGTGCCCCGCAAGGGCGTCCCCCGCTGGCGGCCGGGCACGCCGCTGCCGTCGCCCCTGCCGCTGGCCATCTGCCGCGCGGCGGGCCGGGCCTGGGCGGGCCTCGGGGTGTCGGGCCACGGCGACGTGGTCACCCTGCGCGACGAGGCCATCACCGCGCGCCTCGCCAACGTCGGCATCGCGTGCTCCCTCGGCGAAGGAGGCTCGGCCGTGAGCCGCGACGCCGTGGCGCTGTGGATGATCCGCGACGCGGCGGGCGACAACGTCGAGGCCTCCATGACCTCCCTGGGGTGAGGTCGGCGCGATGCTCTCCCGGTAGGTTTTCGCGCGCGGGGGAAGTATCGTCCCGCGCGTGAACCGACCGTCCCTGCTCTCCTTTGCGTGCGCCCTCGGCGCGGGTCTCTTCGCTCCGGGACTGGGCGCGCAGCCGCTGCCGCCGGGCGCCCCGTCGCCGTCGCCCGCGGTGGCCGCGGCGCGCGAGATCACGGGCGACACCCCCACGGGCTTCTCCTTCGGGTCGTACGGCCGCGTCGGGGTGGCGAGCGACCTGCGCGGGCGCACCGGGCGGCCGAGCGCCATCGTGGCCTTCGGCCCGCGCCTCGACCTGCCGCCCTACGCGGAGGTGCAGTTCAACTACGACGCGCGCTTCGGGCACGCGCGCTGGCGGGCGGTGACCACCCTCGCCATGAACGAGAACCTCTTCCACTTCACCGGCCGCTTCGACGGCACCTTCGCGGTGCGCAACCTGTACCTCGAAGAGACGGGGGTCGGCAGCGACGACCTGTCGCTCTGGGTGGGCTCGCGGATGTACCGCGGCGACGACGTCTACCTGCTCAACTTCTGGCCGATGGACAACCTCAACATGGTCGGCGGCGGCGCGCGCTACAACGCCGGCAACCACGTGGTGCTCCAGGCCGCCGTCGGGATGAACCGCCTCGACGACCCCTACCAGCTCCAGACCATCAGCGTCGCGCCGCGGGACGGCTTCGGGCCGCAGACGGCCTTCCTGCTCGACCGGCCGCGGGTGCTCGGGGCCGCGAAGGCGACCTGGTACTCCGTGGGGCGCACCGCGCGCGAGGGGCTGAAGCTGTCGGTGTACGGCGAGTTTCACGCGATGTCGTCGGGCGTGCGGCAGCTCAACGACGCGGGCGCGCGGGTCGAGCTGCCGGGCGACGGCGGCTGGGTGCTGGGCGCGCAGGCGGGGCTCTACCGGGGGTCGTCGTTCGTCAACGTGTTCGTGCGCTACGCCCAGGGGCTCGGGGCCTACGGCGACCTCGACGTGCCGGTCACCCTCGCGAGCGCCCGCACCTCGGCCCGCGCGCAGGACCTCCGCGTGGCCCTCTCGGGCAACTGGGAGCGCGGGGCCTTCGCCCTGATGGTGGGCGGGTACTTCCGGTACTTCCGCGACGCCGACGCGGGGGTGTTCTCCCGCGACGCCCTGGTGGAGGGCGCGATCGCGGCGCGGCCCATCGTGTGGTTCGGCAACTACGTGGGCCTGGCGGGCGAGGTCAGCTACCAGCGCATCATGTACAACGCCATCGACCCGGCGACGGGCAACGGGGCGCTCGCGGGCTCGGTGCTGCGCTTCGCGGCGATGCCCTTCGTGACGCCGGGCGGCCGCGGGAGCTACACCCGCCCGCACCTCCAGATCATCTACGCGGCGAGCCTGCGCGACGGCGGGGCGCAGCGGCTCTACGCGCCCGACGACCCCTTCGGCTTCAACAGCGTGGAGCACTTCCTCGGGGTGGGCACCGAGTGGTGGTTCAACAGCAGCTACCTGTGAGCCCGGGCGCCCCGCCGGGGCGGCGCCGGGTCGCATGACCGCGCCGCGCTACCGCATCCCCGCCGCGCCCCACCGGGTGGAGACCGAGGTGCTCAAGAGCCGCTTCATCGCCACCGTCGAGCGCGTCACGAGCGCCGACGAGGCGCGCGGCTTCGTCGAGCGGGTGCGCGCCGGGTTCGCCGACGCGAGCCACCACTGCTGGGCCTACGTGGTGGGCCCGCCGGGCTCGACCGCGTGCATCGGGATGAGCGACGACGGCGAGCCCCACGGCACGGCCGGGCGCCCGATGCTCAACGTGCTGCTGCACGCCCCCGTCGGCGACCTCGCCGCGGTGGTCACCCGCTATTTCGGCGGAACCCTCCTGGGCAAGGGCGGCCTCGTCCGGGCCTACGCCGGCGCGGTGCAGCAGTGCCTCGCGGAGCTTCCCACGGTCGAGCACGTCGAGCGCGTCACCCTCTCGGTGGAGATCGAGTACGCCGGCATCGACCCCTTCCGGCGGATGCTCGGCGCCCACGAGGCCGAGGTGATCGCCGAGGAGTTCTCGGTGACCGCGGGCTACCGGGTGCGCCTCCCGACGACGCGGGTGGAGGGCTTCCGCGCGGCGCTGCTCGACGCCACCTCGGGCGACGCGCTCATCGAGCGGCTCTCGTAGCCATCGCCTCGCCCGGGCCCGGTCGCGCGTGTACGGTCCCGGCTCCCTGATGCGCGCCGCCGCCCGGCCCCGGTCCGTCCTCGCCGCCGCCCTCGCCACCCTCGTCGGCACCGCGCTCGCCCAGCAGCCCACGGCCCCGGCGCCCCCGCCGGCGACCGCGCCGGTCGACCGCGCGCGCTTCGTCCAGGTCGACGGGCGGCGCTTCGTGCTCGGCGGGCGCGGGTTCCGCTTCGTCGGCGCCAACGCGTCGGTGATGCATGGTGTTCCGCACCGCGAGGCCCTCGACGCCACCCTGGACGCCGTCGCGGCCGACGGCCTGCGCGTCGTGCGCGTGTGGGCCCTCGGCGAGCAGCCCGAGGGCTCGCAGCCCTGGACCCGCGATTTCGCCTTCCGCGTCGGCCGCGGGCTCTGGGTGGAGGAGAGCTTCGCGCACCTCGACCGGGTGCTCGACGCCGCCCGGGCCCGCGGGCTGCGGGTCATCGTGGTGCTCGCCAACCGCTGGGGCGACTACGGCGGCGTGCCCCGCTACCTCGCGTGGGCGGGCGTCCCCCTCCCGAGCCCCGTCGGCGCGCTGCCCGAGCACCTGCTCCGGGCCTTCTTCGGCGAGCCCGCGGCGCGGGCGCTCTACCGCGAGCACGTCGAGCACGTCGTCACGCGCGTCAACGCGCGCACGGGCCTCGCCTACCGCGACGACCCGACCATCATGGCGTGGGAGCTCATCAACGAGTCCGAGGCCACGCGCCGCGGCCGCGAGGGGCTGGTCGACTGGACCCGCTCGATGGCCCGCTACGTCCGCTCGCTCGACCCGGTGCACCTCGTGGCGGCGGGGCACATCGGGTACTCCCGGGCCGAGCAGCGCGACACCTGGCTCGCCGTGCAGCGCCTCCCGGAGATCGACTACGCCGACGCGCACGCCTACCCCACGCAGCTGCGCAGCGTGCGCTCGCTCGCGTCCCTCGACGACTTCGTCGACGACCACGCGCAGCTGGCCCACCACGTCGTCGGCAAGCCCTTCGTGTGGGGCGAGTTCGGCTTCACCGCCCTGCGCCCGACGCTCCTCGGGCTGCCCCGCGCGCGGTGGTTCGAGCGCTTCCTCGCGCGCTCCGAGGCCGACGGCGTCGACGGCGCCCTCGCGTGGATCTACACCCCGTCGGGGCAGCGCCCCAACGAGCACGGGCTCTACGTCGACGCCGCGGCGGCCCCGCGCACCCGCGACCTGCGCGCCGTCCTCGCCCGCCACGCTGCCCGCTGGAGCGCGGGCGAGGCGTCGCCGTCCAACCCCCGGCTGGGCGCGGCGCAGGGGGCGGCACCGCTGTGGTCGACGCGCTGGCAGGCGACCGGACCCGGGCAGGCGGGCGTCGTGGCAACGGTGCGCGGAACCTCCGCGCGGTGGTCCATCGCCCCGGAGTCCTACGCGGCCATCGAGGCGGAGAACCTCGGCCGCTGGGACGGCTTCTCCGTGATGCACGTCTACGGCAGCGGGGCGGCGCGCTTCACCTACCGCCTCCGGGTGGGCCCGGCGGCCCGTCGGGCGGCGCTCGGCGCGGCGCGGGTGCGGGTGCGGCTGCGGGCGGGCTCGGAGCTGCCCGGGCGCGGCGAGGGGAGTACGGCGGACGACGTGACGACCCTGCGGGTCACCCTCGACGGCGCGACGGTGGGGGAGGCCACGGCGCCGCTCGACGACGGCGCGGGGCGATGGATCGAGGTCGCCAGCGAGGACCCCGCGGTGCTCGCGGCGCTGCGGAGCGTGGGGGTGCACTCGCTTCGCCTGGAGGTCCCGGAGGGCCCGCGGGCCAACGGGCTGTGCGTGTACGGACAGGCCACCGGCGTGGAGCCGGTGCCCGAGGGGTCGGGGGCGCTGCCGGGGAGGGTGGTGATCGCGCTGGAGCGCTGAGGGTCAGTACGTGCCCACCGTCGCGGCGGGGGTGGCCACGGCGCCGCTCGCGGCCGGGCAGGCCACGCCGTTGAGGGTCGCGCACTCGATGCGCACGCGGCCCACGGCGCCGGCGCCGCCCACGCCCGAGGAGCTCACGTTCGAGGCCCCGCCGCTGGCGGTGATCCGCCCTGCCGTCACGGTCACCGTCCGGCCCGCGAGGAACACCGAGCCCCCCGCGCCGCCCGCCCCCGCGCCCTCGTAGCCGCCGCCCACGCCCCCTTGGGCGCCGTTGGAGGCCACGTCGCCGGTCACGGTGAGGGTGGTCGCCGCGAGGAAGAGCACCGCGCCGCCCGCGCCGCCTCCGCCCGAGGCCACGTCGCAGTTGCCGCCGCCGCCGCCTCCGCCGCTGCCCGGGAACATCTTCGCCAGCGTTACCGCGCCGTACGCCCCGCCGCCCGCGCCGACACCCGAAGCGCCCGTGCCCGTGTCGCCCGCGGCGCCGTGCCCGCCGCCGCCGCCGCCGGGCGACTGGCCCGGGCCCCCGCAGCAGAACACCCCACCGCCACCGCCACCGCCGCCGCCGCCGTTGGCCGCGGTCGAGCGCGCCCCAACGCCGGTCGGCGACTCGCCCTGCGCCCCGGCGCCGCACATCCGTCCGCCGGCGTCGCCCGCGCCGCCGCGGAAGCCCCGCTCGCTCGCCACGAGGCTGCCCGCGATGGTCGCCGCGCCCGACACCCGCACGGCGAGGACGCCGCCGGTCGAGCCGTTCCATGTGGTGGTGGAGAGCGTCTGCGCGGCCGCGACGGTGAGCGCGTCGTAGCGCAGCACCCGCACCACCTGCACCCGCTCGGTCGCCCCGTGGAAGGCGCCCGCGAGCCCCGCCGCCAGCGTCAGGGTGTTGCTCGTCGTGGCGCTCACCCGCGCGAACTCGTAGCGCCCCGCGTCGGCGCCCTGCATGGCGATCACGAGCACCTCGTTGCCCGCCGCGAAGCCCGCCGCGCTGATCACCCGCAGGGTGCTCCCCCCCGCCGCCACGTCCGCCACGAGGGGCGTCGCCGCGGGCGCGAGCGTCGTCGCGGTGACCACGTTGAGCGTCCCGTCCGAGCCGTCGCCGCCGCGGTCGCACACCCCCGCCGCGCAGCGCCCGGTGCTGCACACCCGACCGCACGCCCCGCAGTGATCGACGCTCGATCGCGCGTCGACCTCGCAGCCGTTGGCCGGGTTGGCGTCGCAGTCCGCGAAGCCCGCCGCGCAGGCCCCGAGCGCGCAGGCGCCCGCCGTGCACACCGCCGCCGCGTTGGGGAAGCTGCACGTCCGCCCGCAGGCCCCGCAGCTCGCCGTGCTCGTGCGCAGGTCGACCTCGCAGCCGTTGCCGTCGGCGCCGTCGCAGTCGCTGAAGCCCGTCGCGCACGCCGCCACGACGCAGCCGCCCGCCGCGCAGGCCGGGGTGGCGTTGGGGAGCGCGCACGCCCGACCGCACGCCCCGCAGTTGGCCACCTCGGTGCGGGTGCTCACCTCGCAGCCGTCCGTCGGCAGGGCGTTGCAGTCCGCGAAGCCCGCGGCGCAGGCGCCGATCACGCACCCGCTCGCCCGGCACGCGGGCGTCGCGTTGGGCGTGACGCACATCGTCCCGCAGGCGCCGCAATGGGAGACCGCGCCGGTGGTGTCGGTCTCGCACCCGTTGGCCCGGTTGCCGTCGCAGTCGCCGAGCCCCGCCGCGCACATCGTGAGGGTGCACACGCCCGCCGTGCACGCCGCGGTGCCGCCCGCGAAGCTGCACGCGTTGCCGCAGCGCCCGCAGTGCACGGCGCTCGCCCCGAGGTTGACCTCGCAGCCGTTGGCCGCGTTGGCGTCGCAGTCCGCGAAGCCCGGGTTGCAGCCCCCGAGCGCGCACGCGCCCGCCGCGCAGGTCGCCGCGGCGTTGGCGAAGGAGCACGCGCGGCCGCACATCCCGCAGGCGGTCACGGCGCTGCGGGTGTCGGTCTCGCAGCCGTTGGCGGGGCTGGTGTCGCAGTCGGCGAAGCCCTCGTTGCAGGCGGTGATGGCGCAGGTGCCGCTGGCGCAGGCGCCCGCCGCGTTGGCGAAGGAGCAGGCGCGGCCGCACATGCCGCAGTGCGTTCCGCTGGCGGAGGTGTCGGTCTCGCAGCCGTCGGCGGGATCATTGTTGCAGTCGGCGAAGGGCGCCGTGCAGCTCGCGACCGTGCAGCGCCCCCCCGCGCACGCGGGCGAGCCGTTGGTGACCGCGCAGGCGCGCCCGCAGGCCCCGCACGCGCCGGTGTTGGTCTGCGTCTCGACGCAGGCGCCGTCGCAGCAGGTGGCGGTGCCCGGGCAGGCGCGCGCGGCGCTGCAGCCCATCACGCAGACCTGCCCCACGCAGAGCATGCCGCCGGGGCAGTGCTCGTCGGTGCGGCACTGTACGCAGGCGTGGGCGGTGACGTCGCAGACGCGCGCGGGCACCCCGGCGTCGCCGGCGTCGACCTCGCCGCCGTCGCCCGGGACGCCGCCGTCGGCGCCGGGCGGGGCCGCGCAGCCGTCGTCGCTGCGGCAGCCGTCGATGCAGGCGAAGGTCATCGGGTCGCAGTGCTGCGCCGCGGGGCAGGTGTCCGCAGAGGGGACGCAGCGCACGCAGCGGCCGCTGGCGGTGTCGCAGACGGCGCCGCCGGGGTCGCTCGCGCAGTCGGCGTTGGCGCGGCAGGCCATCGGGGCGTCGGGGGCGTCGGGGGCGTCGGGGGCGTCGGGTGTGACGGGTCGGTCGCCGCCGAGGTCGGTGGCGTCGGCGAGGTCGTTGGTGACGGTGGCGTCGGGGACGTCGGAGCCCGCGTCGAGGGGGCTGGCGGCGTCGGGGGGGCCGCCGACGACGGAGGTCCCGAGGGAGCACGCGGAGACCGTCCAGGCCAGGCCGAGGAGGCAGAGGGCGACGAGTCGTCGGCGGGGAGAAGCATCGGGCGTCGGCGGTCGTCGCGTCATCATCGCATGACGCGGTACGCCGACAGAGGTGTCAAGGCCGACGGGATGGGCCCTAACCCCCCACCGGCGCACCCGCGAGGCGCAGCGCCCCGGGGTGCACCCGGAACGTCGCCGTCGCGCGCCCCGGCGACTCCCCGTCGAGGTCGAGGTACGCCGTGTTGGCGAGCGCCTCGACCGTCACCTCGGACACCCGCGCGGTGATCACCCCGGGCAACGCCGTGAGCGTGCCCCGGTAGAGGCTCGGCGTGCGCATCGCCGAGCGCACGAGCCCCGCGTGGGGGATCACCACCAGGTCGAGCTCGCCGTCGTCGAGGCGGGCGTCCGGGCAGAAGAGCATCCCGCCGCCCGCGTAGCGGCCGTTGCCGACGACCAGCGTCGCGAGCGCGTGCTCGCCCAGGTCGCGCCCGTCGGCGATCACCCGCACCCGCGCCGGCTCGTACTGCGCGAGCGCGCGCAGCGTCCCGACGAAGAAGGCCGCGCGCCCGCCGAGGCGCTTGCTCGACGCGTTGACCAGCCGGTCGACCAGGCCGCTCACCCCGCACGACGCCAGGTTGACGAACCACCGCGTCCCGGCGCCGCCGTCGTCGCGCACGAAGGCCGCGTGGCCTACGTCCATCGGGCGCGCCGGGCGGTCGCGGATCGCCCGCAGCGCGTCGGCGAGCGTCCACACGCCGAGCGTGCGCCGCAGGTCGCCCCCGGTGCCCGCGGGCAGCACGCCGTAGGTGACCCGCGCCCGGTCGGGGTGCTGCATCAGCCCGTTGACCACCTCGTGGTGGGTGCCGTCGCCGCCGAGGGAGAGCACCCGCGCGGCGCCCTCGCTCACGGCCTCGCGGGCCAGCGCCGTCGCGTGGCCCGCGCGCGCCGTCTCCACGTAGCGGCACGGCCCGAGGGCGCCGGCGATTGTCGCGCGCAGCGCCTCGCGCTCGCGGCCCACGCGCCCGGCCGCCGCGGCGGGGTTGGCGATCACCACGGTGTCGGCCATCGGTCAGCCCTCGCCGCGCGGGGCGCGCAGCCGCTCGTAGCCCTCCACCTCGGTGCCAAACCATCGGTCGCAGTGGGGGAAGAAGCCCGCGTAGTTGCCTTGGATCTTCGCGTGGTGGGCGTCGTGGTGCAGCGCCCCGTCGCTCCCCGGGAAGAGCCGCGACGGCGACCACGGGAGGTCATACCCGCAGTGGCCCTCGGCGGCCTCCCACTGGCGCAGGGCGATCCAGATCCACACCGTGACGACGTGCGCGCCGAGCAGCGCCGGGCCCGCGAGCATCAGCAGCCCGGTGGCCACGAACTCCAGCGGGTGCATGGAGTGCCCGGTGATGGCCCACGGCGTCAGGATGCGATGGTGGATGCCGTGCACGCGCTTGAAGAGCCAGCGCGTGTGCAGGGCGCGGTGCATCCAGTAGTAGAGGAAGTCATCGAGCGCCGCGAAGATGAGCACCTGCGCCGCCACCACCCACGGCGCCGGGAGCGCGCCGAGGTGCACACGCCCCGGGCGGATCCACGGCCAGAGGGCGAGCAGCACCGCGGCGAGGGCGGCGTTGTTCACCAGCCAGCGGCCGATGGCAGGGAGCAGCAGGGTCTGCGCGCGCGGCCGCCGCGTCTGGATGCGGTATCGGCGGAGGGAGGGCGGGTCGCGCCACGCGAGCCAGGTGAGCGGCGCCGCGAAGAGCAGAAAGGACCCGACGCTCACGAGCAGGCCGACGACGGCGAGCGCGCGGAAGAGGGGGTCGTCCCACAGGCCGGTCCAGGGAGTGTGCATCGCCCGCGGGAGTATAGACGCGCGGGGCATCGGCCTCGCGACCCCCAAGGCCTGCCGTCTTCGCTCATCGCCCGCTCCGGGACGCTACACCCGCAGGTCGCGCAGCGCCGCGCCCGTGCGCAGGTCGAGCGAGAGCGCCCGCCCACGGTCGTCGCACACCGTGAGCACGCCTGCGATCACCGGCCTCGCCGATCGAGGGGAGCACCCGCCCACATCCTCCCAGCGCGCCCAATCCGGGGGCGCCAGCCCCGGGGCTTCGGACGTCGGGCTCCGGACGTCGTGAGCAGGCCTGAGCGGGTGCTCCCCTCGGAGGGCGAGGCCGGGGACCGCGGGCCTGGGCGGGTGCTCCCCTCGGAGTGAGCTTCCAGTGCTCATCCCTCCATCCCCCGCGTCGCTACCCATTCGCCCCCCCGGCGTGCGACGCATCCCCCATTGCCGTGACGACCGAGCCCGCTGCAACCATCGAGGACGAGTGGCTCTTCGGCTGGGACTCCACCCCCGCCATCGTCTCCGTCTGGGCCGACGCCGATGGCCGCGCCCACGTCTGGCGCCGCACCCCCGCCGGCCTCGTCCGCGACGACCTCCGCTTCCGCCCGTGGATCCTCCTGGGCTCCCTCGCCGACCTCACCCAACTCGGCCCCGCGCTCGTGCCCGACGCCCCCGACGCCCCGCTCGAGGCCATCACCTGGCGCGCCCTCGAGGGCCCCGGCGCCCTGCGCTTCGTCGTCTCCGCGCCCTCCGCGCGCGCCCTCTCCGCCGCCGTGCTCCACGGCCACGCCCGCCGCACGGGCCACACCTTCCAGCGCCTCAACGAGCTCGACGAGCGCTCGGTGCTCGTGCTCCCGCCGGAGGAGCAGTACCTCGTCGCCACCGGTCGAACCTACTTCCGCGACCTCGCCTTCGACGACCTCCATCGGCTCCAGTTCGACCTCGAGACCACCGGCCTCGACCCCGCCCGCAGCCGCGTCTTCCTCGTCGCCGTGAGCGACAACCGCGGCCTCGCCACCACCCTCGAAGCCCGCGGCGACACCGACGCCGACGAGGCCGAGCTCCTCCGCGCCCTCGTCGAGCTCGTGCGCACCACCAACCCCGACGTCATCGAGAACCACAACCTCCACGGCTTCGACCTCCCCTTCCTGGCCCACCGCGCCAAGGTGCTCCGCGTGCCGCTCGTGCTCGGCCGCCTCGACGGCGTCGCCCTCCGCCCCCGCCCCGGACCGCGCGGCCGCACCCGCTACGTCGCCCCCGGCCGCGAGCTCATCGACACCCTCGACGCCGTGCGCCGCCACGACTTCTCCGCCCGCGACCTGCCCGGCCACGGGCTCAAGGCCGTCGCCCGCCACTTCGGCCTCGCCGGACCCGAGCGCGAGTACGTCCCCGGCGCCGAGATCTACGCCACGTACCTTCGCGACCCCGAGCGCGTGCGCCGCTACGCCCTCGACGACGTCGCCGAGGCCGCCGGGCTCGCGCGCCTCCTCGGCGGCGCCGCCTTCGCCCTGGCCCGCATGGCCCCGCGCCGCTACGAGCGCCTCGCCGACGCCGGCCCCGCCACCGGGGTGCTCGACCCGCTGCTGGTGCGGGCCTACCTGCGCGCCGGGGCCGCGCTGCCCGCGCGCTCCGACGGCGACGGCACCGTGCACACCGGCGCCGCGCTCTACCTCTTCGCGTGCGGCGTGGCCCACCGCGTCGTGAAGGCCGACGTGGCCAGCCTCTACCCCTCGCTCATGCGCGAGTACCGCATCGGCCCCCGCGGCGACCGCCTGCACGCCCTGCTCGCCCTCGTCGACCGCCTCGTCGACCAGCGCCTCGCCGCCAAGGCCCGCGGCCGCGCGGCGCCGCCCGGGTCGCCCGAGCGCTACACCGCCGAGGCCCTCTCGGCGGCGATGAAGATCCTCGTGAACTCGGCCTACGGGTACCTCGGCGCGGTGGGCCTCACCCGCTTCGCGGACGTGCACGCCGCCAACGAGGTGACCCGCCGCGGCCGCGAGGTGCTCGACCAGATCTGCCGCGCCCTCGCCGCGCGCGGCGTGACCCTGCTCGAAGGCGACACCGACGGCGTGTACTTCGCCGTGCCCGCGCAGTGGACCGAGGACGACGAGCGGCGCATCGTCCGCGAGGTGGGGGCGCTGTTACCCGCCCAGGTAAGGCTGGAGTTCGACGGGCGCTACGCGGCGATGCTCTCCCACGAGCCCAAGAACTACGCGCTCCTCGGCTACGACGGCGCGCTCACCCTGCGGGGCGTGGCCTTCCGGTCGAGCCGCGCGGAGCCCTTCGGCGAGCGCTTCCTCCGCGAGGCCGCCGGGCGCCTGCTCGCGGGCGACGTGCGCGGCGTGCAGTCGGCCTACCACGCGATGGCCCGCGCCCTGCGCCGCCGCGAGCTCGCCACCGCGGACGTGACCAACCGGGTGCGGCTCACCAAGACCCCCGCGCAGTACCTCGCCACCCGCGACCGCCGGAAGGAGCTGCCCTACGAGGCGATGCTCACCCACGGCCGCGCGACCTGGGCGGTGGGCGAGCGGGTGCGGGTCTACCGCGCGATGGGAAAGCGCGCGGGCCTCTGGGCCGAGGACGCCGACGGCCACCGCGCGGGCTCCGAGGGCGACCCCCGCGACTACGACGGCGAGCACTACGCCCGGGTGCTGCGCGAGAGCTACGCCGCGCGGCTGGCGCGGGCCTTCAGCGCCGAAGGGTTCCGGGCGCTCTTCGACGACCCCGATCAGCCCTCGCTCTTCGCGCGCCTCGACGACCTCGCCCGCCCCAGGCTCACCGTGGTGCATTCCCTCGGCGAGGCGCCGTCGGCCCCCGATGCCATGGACGTGGCATCAACCCCACGGACAGAGCGTGGACAAGCGTGACTTGACCGGAGGCGAAAGGGTGCCGTGCCGGGTGCCATCGCGGTGATGTCCCGGTCGGCGCCGTCGCTGCAATCCCTCTCGCCAGGCGACCTGGTCTGCGGCGAGTACGTCATCGGGGCCTTGCCTCCATCGACGACCTCTTCCTCGCGCCAGCGCCGCGCTGACCCGGCCGCGCAGGGCGACGGTGTCCATCGACACCCCATCGCGGGTGTGGAGTCCACTCCATGGGTGTCCGATATCCGGACGCCCATGGACTGATATCGAATCAGTTCGTCCGGGGCAGCGTTGAGGGATCAGGCGCTGTCTTCGTTGACGATCAGGCCGGCGCCCCGCCCGTCGTGGACCGCGAGCGGCTGCACCGAGACCTGGCAGCGCACCGCCTTGCCCCGGCGGTTGATGCCGTCGAGGCTGAGCTCCGTCCCTTCGCCCTCGGCGAGCGCCGCCCGGATCGGGGCGCGCAGGTCTGGCAGATGCTTTGGCTACGGCACCAGGCACGGACGAAGACGCCGGGACCCGCGGCCGCGATCCTGTCGGACGGGCAGCAGGAGGCACTGCGCGCGTTGTGCGCGACGCTGCCCGCTCAGGCCGACGCCCAACAGACCCTCATCGCGATCGCCAAGCTCGGCGGATACTTCGGACGAAAGTCCGACGGCCTGCCCGGATGGCGAACGATCTGGAAGGGATTTCAGTACCTCACCACCTACGCGGAGGGCTTCGGCGCTGCGCGGAATGGTTCCAAAGCGACCTTGCGGGAGCCCTCGTGAACATTCCGGGAAGGATCAGTCCTTCAGGGCGCGGCGACGGGCTCATCGGCACCGTAGAAAGGGGTTTTGGGCTCCCGGGGGCCCTCAATGGATCCCTCCGGAGGTGACCGCGCCGCTGTGCACGGCGCACACCCCCCGCGCAATCCGTGCGGGAAATGGGCTTCGATATTGTCCATGAGACTGTCGAAAAATTGTCTCGAGTCGAGACATCAGGTCGCGAAGGGGTGATAGCGTCGGAGGGTGTACCGACGGTCTGTCGTCGGTGGGTGGACGCGAGCACGCCGCGTGGGCGCGGAGGGGAGACGGGCGTATGGTCGAAAACAGACGCATGGTCGTGGGGGACCCATTCAGATCGACCTTAGCTGCGCGGGTGCGGGCCTTCTTCGAGAACATCGGCGCGGCGGCCAGGTATGAAGCGACGCCGACGCCACCGCCCTCGCCCGAGGCCCTGGAGGTGATGCACCTGCGCCGCGAGGGACTGCTCGTCGACGACGACTTCCTCGCCCCGGGCGTCATCCGGGCGACGCCGCCGGAGTCGGGCATCCGCGCGCTGCGACGCCCCTCGCCGGACCCCCTCGAAGAGCGCCTCGGCGCGCTCCAGCGCGCCCTCGAGGACTCCCAGCGGCTGTGCGTCGAGCTCGCGGCGGCGCAGCACGAGCGCGACCTCGCCATGGCCGTCCTGGCGCACGAGCTCCGCGGGCCGATGAGCGCCATCGCCGGGTGGGCGCGCCTGCTGCGGCACCCGCGCATCGAGCCCGCGCAGCGCGCGCGGGCGCTGGAGGTCATCGAGCAGAGCGCGCTCCTGCAGCAGTCCCTGGTCGACGAACTGATGGACGCCTCGCGGCTCACCACGGGCAAGCTCGCCCTCGAGCAGGCGCGGGTCGACCTCTGTCCCCTCGCGCTGCTGGCCGTGGACGGCGCGCTCCCCGCGGCGGCGGCGGCGGGCATCGCGCTCACCTGCCAGGCGCAGGGGACGTGCATGGTGCAGGGCGACGCGTGGCGCCTCTCGCAGGTGATCACCAACCTCGTGACCAACGCGCTGAAGTTCACGCCTGCCGGGGGCGCGGTGGCGGTGCGGGTGACGGCGGGCGACGGGGTCACGACGCTTCGGGTGGCCGACACGGGCGTGGGCATCGCCCCCGAGCAGCTGCCGCGCATCTTCGAGCGCTTCCACCAGGGGGCGCCCCCCAGCGACGCTGCGGGGGGCCTCGGGCTCGGGCTCTTCCTGGTGCGCGAGATCGTGGAGATGCACGGCGGCCAGGTCGTCGGCGCCAGCCCCGGCGAGGGCCTCGGGGCGACGTTCACGGTCACGCTCCCGCTCGCGGGCTGAGCTCGATGCCCGTCGGAGCACCGCACGCCCATCGGGGCGGTGGTCTGACGGGTTGGGTCAGGGCGGCGTCCTCAAAAGCTCTGGTTTTCCAGGCCTGCTCGTCGCCGCGGGCGGAAGCCCACGGCACCGCCAGTGAAGCCCGCAAGCGGGCTGACCACTGGCGATGACATCGAACAGGCCGCTCGGCGGCCTTCACTGCACCGTGCCGTGGGCTTCAGCCCGCGGCGACGAGCAGGCCTTGAAAACCAGAGCTTTTGAGGACGCCGCCCTGCGGGTTGGGTACACGCGCCAGACCCCTCCTCCCCTACGCGGCGACGAACTGCCGCTCCACCAGCCGGCGGTAGAGCCCCGCCTCGGCGACGAGCGCCGCGTGGGTGCCCTCCTGCACCACGCGCCCGCCGTCGAGCACCACCACCCGGTCGGCGCCCTGCACGGTGCTGAGCCGGTGCGCGATGACCAGGGTCGTGCGGCCCTCCAGCAGGCGGTCGAGGGCCTCCTGCACGACGTGCTCGCTCTCGGCGTCGAGGGCGCTCGTGGCCTCGTCCAGGATGAGCACCCGGGGGTTCTTGAGCACCGCGCGGGCGATGGCCACGCGCTGCTTCTGGCCGCCGGAGAGCTGCACCCCGCGCTCGCCCACCGGGGTCGCGTACCCCGCAGGGAAGCGCGCGATGAACTCGTGCGCGTTGGCCACGCGCGCCGCGGCCTCGACCTCGGCGTCGGTGGCGCCCGGGCGCCCGTAGCGGATGTTGTCCGCGAGCGACGAGGAGAAGAGCACGGGCTCCTGCGAGACGACGCCGATGTTGCGGCGCAGCCAGGACGGGTCGAGCTCTCGCAGGTCGCGCCCGTCGAGGCGCACCGCGCCCGCGGCCGGGTCGTAGAAGCGCGTGAGCAGGTGCGCGAGGGTGCTCTTGCCCGCGCCCGAGTGGCCGACGAGGGCGACCACCTCGCCGGGCGCGACGGCGAGGTTTACGCCCGCGAGCACCGGCACGTCGGGGCGCGTGGGGTAGGCGAAGTCGACGCCCGCGAACTCCACCCTGCCCTCGACGCGCTCGGGGGTGAGGCCCCCGGTGACGGGGATGCCGGGCTCGCGGTCGAGCAGCTCGAAGATGCGCTCGGCGGCGCCCGCGGCGCGCATGAAGTCGCCCCAGAGGTCGGCGAGGGCGCCCAGGGAGAAGGCCACGGTGAGGGTGTAGATCAGGAAGCTCATGAGCTGACCGACGGTGAGCAGACCGTCGAACACGAGCAGCCCGCCGTACCAGATGACCAGCGCGAGGGCCGAGAAGCCCGCGGTGGTGACCACGGCCATGAAGGTCCCGGAGCTGAAGGCGCGGGCGCGGGCGAGGCGGAAGGCGCGCTGCACGGCCGCGGCGTAGCGGGCGCCCTCGGCGGGCTCGGCGGCGAAGAGGCGCACCGTGCGCAGCGCCGCGAGGCTCTCCTCGGCGACGGCGCCGCTCTCGCCCACGGCGTCCTGCACCTCGCGCGACAGCCGGCGCACCCGGCGGCCGTAGGCGACGGCGCCGATGGCGATGGCGGGGATCACCGCGAGCATGACGACGGTGAGCCGGGCGGAGGTCCAGAGGAGCATGGTGAGGCTGCCGGCGGCCACGGCGGCGTTGCGCAGGAGCATCGAGACGTTGGCGCTGACGGCGGTCTGTAGCGCGGCGGTGTCGCTGGCGAGGGCGCTGGTGAGGTCGCCGGTGCGCCGCGCGTCGAAGAAGGCCACCTCCTGGGAGAGCAGGCGCTCGAAGAGGCGCTCGCGGAGGCGGGCGATGATGCGCTCGCCGGTGATCGAGAAGAGGACGAAGCGCAGGCCGCTGGCGGCGCCCTGCACGACGAAGACGGCGAAGAGGAAGACCGCGTGGTGCCAGAGGGCGGCGCGGTCGTGGCGGGCGATGGCGCCGTCGACGATGCCGCGGATGGCCTGCGGGAACACCACGCTCCCCGCGCTGCCGATCAGCAGGAACACCATCCCCAGCGAGAGGTTGCGCCACTCGGGGCGGGTGAGGCGGAGGAGGCGGACGAGCACCGCGCGGGCGCGGGGGCGGGAGAGCTTCGGGGCGTCGGGAGGGAGCGGAGCGTCGCGGCGGGCCATGCGTTGGGGCGCAAGGTAGCGGGCTGCCACGAATCCGCCACGGATGTTCCCGACAACGTCCACGGGCCCGTCCAGGGTTTCTCCACATCCGCGGGCGAGGGTGCTCCTCGTGGCGCGTCGCCTCTTCGTCGCCCCACCCACCCCCCAACCCGCGAGGTACCCCCATGCGCGACACCGTCATCTCCACCGCCGAGCTGCACCCCCCCATCGAGGTCCCCGTCCCGCGCGGCCTCGCCCTCGGCCTCGCCGCCGCCGCCTGGGCCTGGTCGGCCTTCGCCGTCGCCCTCGGCGTGCGCCTCCTCGCCGCGCTCGCCCCCCACCTCCCTCTCGGCCACGCGGTGACCCGATGAGCGCCGACGTCGCCTTCGAGCTCCCCGCCGTGTTTCCGCCGCGCGCGGCCGACCTTGCCCCGCCGCCGCCGGCCGTCGTGACGCTGCCCCCCGGCGCCGTCGCGCGCCTCGAGCTCCTGCTCCGCGACCCCGACGGCTTCCTCCGGGCGCTCGACCTCGCCGCCGCGGCGCCCGGCGCCGACGCCGCCATCGCCTCGCTCACCCGCGCCCTCGACGCGCGCCTCGCGTACATCTCCGAGCTGGCGGCCAACGTGTCGCACGAGTTCAAGACGCCCATCGCGGCGGTGCGCGGCGCGGCCGAGCTGCTGCGCGACGGCGCGGCGGACGACCCGGTGGCGCGGCGGCGCTTCCTCGACAACATCCTGGCGGACGCGGCGCGGCTGTCGGCCCTGGTGACCCGGCTGTTGGAGCTGTCCCGGGTGGAGTCGCGGGTGGAGTCGCGGGTGCCCTTCGACTACCGCGCGCTCGCGACCGCGGTGGTGGCGCGCTACCCCGCGGCCTCGCTCGCGTGGCGGGCGACGGTCGACCACGCGCGGGCGGCGCCCGAGCAGGTGGAGACGGTGCTCACCAACCTGCTCGACAACGCGACGCGCTTCTCCCCGGAGGGCGCCGGGGTCACGGTGGCGGTCGAGGGCGACGCGCACGGCTTCCACACGACGGTGGCCGACCGGGGCGCTGGCATCTCCGCGGCCAACCGCGCGCAGGTGTGGGACCGCTTCTTCACGACGGCGCGCGCCGAGGGGGGAACCGGGCTCGGGCTGGCGATCGTGCGGGCCATCGTGGAGGGCCACGGCGGCGAGGTCGGGGTGGAGTCGCGCGAGGGCGAGGGGAGCGCGTTCTGGTTCACGCTGCCGCGGCGGCTGTGAGGGGTAACGAGGGTGGATCAGCGCCGCCGCGGGCCGAGGAAGCGCCACGCCGCGGAGACGAAGTCCGACGGCAGCACGTGCCCGTCGCCGTCGCGCAGGGCCGTCTGGGTGACCGCGCCCACGGCCGCCATGCGGGCCTCCAGCTCGCAGGTGTACTGCACCGACACCAGCGGGTCGCGGGTGCCGTGGGCCAGGTAGCCCGGCGGCATCCGGCCGTCGGTGCGCAGGGCCACGGGCTTCTCGGCGCCGCTGCACGCGCACCAGCCCGCGCGGGCGCGCAGCGCGGCGCAGGTGCTGCCGCTCCCCTGAAACGAGCAGCTCCAGGTGTTGGCGCAGCGGTTGAGCCCGCCGCTGCTGGTGGCGTAGGCCGCGATGCGGTCGGCCAGCGCCGAGGCGACCAGCGTCGCGAAGAAGGCCCCGTTGCTGTGCCCGAGCGCGTACACGCGGCCGGCGTCGACGCCGTACGCGCGCCGCGCCTCGACGATGAGCGCGCGGGTGAGCACGAGGTCCTCGTTGGCCGTCGGGCTGCCGTTGGGATAGGTCTCCCAGTAGGTCTCCTCGGTGCGGTGATCCCAGTCGCCCGAGGAGCGGTAGCGCGAGCTCGGCGCCAGCACGATGGCCCCGTTGGCGTTGGCCACGGCCTGGGCGTCGCTCTCGTCGAAGACCCCCGCGCCCGATCCGTTGGTGCCGTGGAAGAGCAGCAGCAGCGGGGCCGAGGCGCCGCGGGAGGCGGGCACGTAGACGGTCACCTCGCGCGCGTTGCCGTTGACCCGGATCGTCGCGACGCTGCGCCCCGTTCGGGCGGGGAGCGTACCGGTGTAGACCACCGGGTCGTCGGCGGGGATCGTCCCGGTGTCGCGCGGCACGTCGCGGGGGGCGCCCACGTCGATGGGGCTGCCTGCGTCGACGCGCGCGCCCGCGTCGGCGACCCCGGGGGCGCAGCGGGGCACGTAGCCCGCCTGCGCGTAGCAGTCGTTGTCGCGGTCGCAGAAGCACTGCGCCTCGCCCGGCCAGCAGTGGCGCACCTGCCCCGCGGCGTTGCGCGGCTCGCCCGCGGAGTCCCGAACCACCGCCTCGTAGGTACAAGCAGGCGTGTCGATGGATATGGGCGCATCGACGCCCACGTCGCGGGGCGCACCCGCGTCGAAGGCGCCGTCGACGTCACGGGCGGCGCCCGGGCGGTCGGGGGAGGGGGCGTCGGGGGCGTCCGGGGCGAGCGGGGTGTCGCGCGCGGCGCTGCGGTCGGGGGCGGCGTCGACCATGAGGCTCATGGCCCCGGCGTCGATGTCATCCGCCGGGACCACCTCGCAACCCGAGGCGCCGAGGAGGCAGAGCGTGAGCGCGACGCGCGTGTTCATGACGGTGCCTATCGGTAGGCCAATCGCGCGGGCGCCACAAGGGCGGGCGCGCGCGAGGCACGGTCCGACCTGCGCCACGCCGTGGGCCGAGCCGCGACGTCGTGTAGGCTCCGCGGCTGCCATGGCCACCACCGCTGACATCATCGGAACCACCACCGACCCGCTCGCCTTCACCTACGACGCCCAGCGCACCACGCTCTACGCGCTCGGCATCGGGGCCACCGCCGCGGAGCTCGACTACCTCTACGAGCGCCGCGGGCCGAAGGTGTTCCCGACCTTCGCGGTGATCCCCGCGTACGACGCGCTCATGGCCGTGATGGCGCGCTCGGACATCTCCTTCGACAACGTGGTGCACGGCCACCAGAAGGTCTCCGTCGCGCGCCCGATCCCCCCGGCGGCGACGCTGCATACGGTCGCCACGGTCGCGGCCGTCTACGACATGAAGAAGATGGCCCAGGTGGTCATCACCACGCGCAGCCACACCGCCGAGGGCGAGCACCTCTTCGACACCGAGTGGGGCATCCTGGTGCTCCACTCCGGCGGCTTCGGCGGCGAGGCCCCTCCCGCGCGCGAGGGCGGCGCGCCGTCGCGGGCGCCCGACGCGGTCATCGAGGAGACCACCCGGCCCGAGCAGGCGCTGCTCTACCGGCTCCTGGGCGACCTCAACCCCCTGCACGCCGACCCGGACTTCCCCCTGGTCGCGCGCTTCGACGGAAGGCCCATCCTGCACGGGCTGTGCACCTACGGCTTCGGGATGCGCGCCGTGGCGAAGGCCGTCGCGGGCGGCGACGCCACGCGGCTGCGGGAGGTCGGCGCGCGCTTCACCAAGCCCGTGTGGCCGGGCGACACGCTGCGCACCGAGGTGTGGAGCGAGGGCGAGCGGGTGTGGTTCCGCACGTCGACGAAGGAGCGCGGCGACGCGGTGCTCTCCCACGGCACGGCCCGCCTCGCGGCGGGCTGAGCCGCGCCCTCAGCGGCAGTGGGGGTACGGCTCCCCCGCGCGCAGCGTGCAGGTGCGTGTGCCGTCGCAGGTCACCCCGCCGCAGCAGGGCTGCCCGTTGCCGCCGCAGTCCAGGCAGAACGGGACGGTCGCCACCCGCGGCAGGCAGGTGCGCCCGGGGTCGCAGCTCCCCTGGTCGCAGCAGGGCTCGCCGTTGCCGCCGCAGTCGCGGCACGTCGGCGCAACCCCCGGGAGCACCACGCACGCGCGCGCGCCGTCGCATCGGCCGAAGGCGCAGCAGGGCTGTCCGTTGCCGCCGCAGTCGAGGCAGACGGCGTAGGCGGCGACGCGGGGGCTGCACACCCGGCCCGGGTCACACGCCCCGCCGTTGCAGCACGCCTCGTTGTCGCCGCCGCAGCTCAGGCAGACGGGGGTGGTGCCGACGCGCGGGGTGCACGCTGCGCCGTCGTCGCAGCGGCCGAAGTCGCAGCAGGGCTGCCCGTTGCCGCCGCAGTCGAGGCAGATGGGCGTGGTCCCGAGGCGGGGGGCGCACACCCGGTCGGTGTCGCAGCGGCCGTTGTTGCAGCAGGCCTGACCGTTGCCGCCGCACGACCCGCTCACCGGGCCGGTCACAACCATGCCCGTGTCGAGCGCGCCCGTATCGTAGGCAGGACCGGTATCCAGCCGCCCGGTGTCGATCGCGCCGGACCCATCGCCCGCATCAGCGCCCCGGACATCGACGACGGGCGTGTCGACAGCGGGTGCGTCGACGACGGAGGTGTCCGCGGCGGGTGCGTCGACGACGGAGGTGTCCGCGGCGGGTGTGTCGTCTGCCGTCGCGTCGAGCACCGAGGCCTCGATGGGTGCGTCGAGCGCGTCGTCGGTCATCGCGTCCATCGCGCCGACGTCCGATGGGGTGTCCGTCGACGCGTCGACGACGTCGCTGCGGTCCGCTCCGAGGTCGGCCGCGGGGGAGTCGAGGACGCGCCCGTCCGCCGCCGCCCCGACGCGAACCGACGGGTTCTCCAGCGCGCAGGAGGCCAGCGCGGCGGCGAGCGCCAGGGGCAGCAACGATCGGGGATGAGGGCCTCGCACGGAAGCCAAAGGTTATCCGACGATCGAGTCGCCCATCGAACAATCATCGGAAAATGGGCGCAATCCATTCCATGTACGAAGGGGAGATCGCTGTGCAGGGATCCCACATGATCGTGTGTGGATTGTGCACAGTGCCGTGACGGGACCGCCCAGGGCGGCGTCCTCAAAACCTCTGGTTTTCCAGGCCTGCTCGTCGCCGCGGGCTGAAGCCCACGGCACCGCCCGTGAAGCCCGCAAGCGGGCTGACCACTGGCGATGACATCGAACAGGCCGCTCGGCGGCCTTCACTGCACCGTGCCGTGGGCTTCCGCCCGCGGCGACGAGCAGGCCTGGAAAACCAGAGTTTTTGAGGACGCCGCCCTGCCTCACCCCCAGCCGGGGGGAGGCTCACGCCTTGAGCGGCACACGGATCGAGACGCAGACGCCTCCCACCGAGGTGATCTCGAGCCGGCCGCGGATCTGCCGTGAGAGGCTGCGAATCAGCTGCATCCCGAGCGAGTCCCGCTGCGTCGGCGGGACCGGGAGGCCCGGCCCGCGGTCGGCGACCGTCAGCGTGAACGCGTCGCCGTCGGCGCGGACCTCGACGAGGATCGTGCAGCTGCCGTCGGCCGAGCGGCCGTGCTTGAGCGCGTTGGTGATGAGCTCGTTGAGGATCAGCCCGCATGGCAGGGCCCTGTCGATGGCGATCTCCACCCGATCAGTGCTGAAGGACAGCGATGCGTCGGAGGCCAACGAGCTCTTGAGGAACTGCCCAAGCGTGAGCGCATACTCGCCGAAGTCGACGCCCTGCAGGTCGTTGCTTCCGTAGAGCTGCTGGTGCACGAGGGCCATCGAGCGCACCCGGTTGCCCATCGCCACGATCGCCGACCGCGCGTCGGCGTCCAAGAGCGTCTCGCCCTGCATCGTGAGCAGGCTCGACACGATCTGCAGGTTGTTCTTCACACGGTGGTGCACCTCGCGAAGCAGGGTCTCCTTCTCCTCGAGGGAGCGCGTGAGCGCGGCATCCATGCGGTGGCGCTCGGTGAGGTCGCGCACCGAGACGATGGCCGCCTGCAGCGCCGCGCCGGGCGTCACCGAGACGCTGAGCTCCACGGAGAACGTTCCCGCGAGCCCGTGCGCCGGGCGGTGGTGCAGGGCGTGGGCGTCGTCGAGCGTGGTAGGCGCGAGGCGCGCGCTCACGAGCTCGGTCGCGCCCTCGATGAGGGTGTCGAGCGCCACGCCCTCGACCCCGCCGAACAGCACCATCGCGCGCTCGTTGGCGGTGCGAACGCAGCCGTCACCGTCCACCAGCAGCAGCGCGTCCGGACTCTGGTCGAACACCGAGCGGAACGCCTTGCGGGCGAGGTCGTGGCGCAGGAACGACGCGAACTCCCCCGCCACGCGCTCGAGCAGGGCGACGTGTTGCTCGTGCCCCGGAAGACACGACGTCGTGCCAAGCTCGATCACCCCCAGCACACCGTCGGGGCCGATGATCGGGGTCGCACGGACGGTGCCGATCCCCGCGGCGACCGCCCGCGCGCAACGCTCCGCGAGGTAGACGCTCGCGCCCGTCGCCGCGAGCTCGCCGACCTCGCACGTCTGGCGCAGGCCCCACGCGAGGCCGGGTAGCCCGACGCCCTCGTCGGGGTCGACGCTGCGCGCGAAGGTCCCGCCCCGGGAGGCCGCGACGAACGCCGTCCCCGCCTCCCCGCACTCCGCGGTCGCCGCACCCGCGACGTGCAGGAGCACGGGGCGCGCCGGATCGACGACCCAGATCTGCGCGACGCGGATGTCGTCTTCCTTCACCATCTCCGAGACGACCGCCTGCGCGGCGGACTCGAGCGAGTTGCTTTCGAGCAGCAGCGCCGCGAGGCGTTGGGTCAGCCGATCGCGGCTCGCCGCCATTCGACGCTCGGTGATGTCGGTCTCCACCGCGATGAAGCCCGTGGGCTGACCGTGCTCGTCGCGCTCCACGCGGCTCTCCACATGCAACCACGAGGGCCGCCCGCTCCTGGAGTACACCAGCAGCTCCGCGGAGAAGGGCTGGTGCGCCCGCGCAGCCTCCCACATCCTCGCGAGCACCGCGTGGTCGGTGTGCGGCCCGACCTGGATCGAGTCGGGCCTCTGCCCCACCACCTCCGCCAGCGTCCACTCGCTGCGCCGCGTGAAGGCCTCGTTGACCCACTCGATGCGACCGTCGAGGCCCGTGATGACGACCCCGTTGTCCGTGCGGTTCGTGACCTCGGCGAGCCGCGCGAGCTGACGCCCGACCGCGTGCTCGGCCGTGACGTCGATGAGGATGCCGCGCATGCGCAAGGGTGCGCCGTCCTCACTGAAAACAGTGTTCATCCTCGAGCGGCACCAGCGCGTGACGCCCCCCGGGAGGACGATGCGGTAGATGGTGGCGATGTTCTCGGTGAGCGGCCCGGCCATCATGCGCGCGTAGTCGTCGGGATGCGTCCGCTCGCGCCAGAGGTCGGTCGAGGGCTCGACGCTGCCGGGCTCGAGGCCCATCAGCTTGTACGCACCGTCCGACCACACGGTCCGTCCGGTGTGGAAGTCGGTCTCCCAGTAGCCCGCGTTGACGGCCACCAGCGTCTCGGCGAGCGCGCGCTCCACGTCTCCCCGCACGTCCTCCTCGACCGCCCGGCGTGCGCTGGCGCGTCGCTCCTCCGCGAGCCGCGCCTCGGCCACGCGCAGCGCGGCGCGCGCCTCCTCGAGCGCCCGAAGTAGTTGATCCCGATCGTCGCTCAAGGCCACACCCTCGCCATGGTATTCGCCCCGGACGCTATGTGCCGAGCGCGGGGACGTCAACGCGGGTGCGCGCTTGAGCGAGGGCCCCGACGCGCCCCCGCCCACGGCATTGGCGTTAGAGCGGTGGTCGAGTGGGATTGGTACGCGAGCCCCCGCCCCTGGCCCCGCCCCCACGAGTGGGGGCTACCGCTGCGAAGTTAGGGCTCAGGATCTCTGGAATCGGCGGCGTTCCTCGGCGATGTGTGGGGGGATGGACCTCCCTGATGTTGTCGGCGCCAGTCCTGATCCGTGGTCGACCGCACCGTTCGTCGACGCCCGTGAGGTGGTCGCGGCGACGGGTCGGCGGGTCGATGCGTCGCTGGTTCACGACCTCCTGGTTCGCCCGGCCGATGGTCGCTATCGCGCTCGGATCCTCAACCATCGAGCGCGTCTTCTTTGCCCTCCTGCAGTTCGTCCCGGGGCGGCGCCAATCCTTCGCCGCGTTGGTCAGCGCGTTGCGTGCTGGCACCGTCGGCGGCCTGGGCCCCATCGCGGTCTCCGATCGCGCCTTCACGCTCCGCCTGGAGTCGCTCCCACACGCGTCCTTTCTGGCCGTGCTCCTCGCGCTCACGGCGCGCCTGCGCACGCTCGCCGTGCCGGGACGCGAGTGGGTCCGCGTCGAGCACTACCGCCGTAAGGACGCACCGAAGAACGACTTGAGCGTTTGCGCCCGATCCGTCGAGCCGATCCCGCGAGCGCCCCCGCAGCGAGCGACCAAGGCGTAGCCTTGCTACGCCGCGGGAGTCGAGCGAGGAGGTAAGCCGCGGGTCGGCCGACGGGCGGGATGCAAACGCTCAAGTCGTTCTTCGGTGCGTCCTAACGACGACGCCACCTGGACGCTCACCATCGTGCAGGCGGGCGGCGCCGTACGACTGCCCGACCTCGGCGGCGACCTGCGCGCGGAGGAAGTCTACCGCGACGTGTTCGCTCCCTGATCGGGCGACGGGAGCGCCCGCGCTCAGCGCGCCGCCGCGAGGGCCGCGTCGATGCGCTGCTGAAACTCCTCGAACGGCAGCGCGCCCGCGACGAAGCGACCGGCGATGAAGAACGCCGGCGTCCCGATGCTCGCCCCGGTGGCGTCGGCCGCGGCCATGTCGCGCCGGATGAGCGCCTCGTGCGTGTGTCCGTCGAGCGCCGCGCGCAGCCGCGCGAGGTCGACCCCCTGCTCCCCGGCGTAGCGCTCGAGGTCTTCGCGCGACAGCTCGCGCTGGTGCGCGAAGAGGGCCTCGCGGTACCGGTCGAAGCCGTCGTTGCCCTGCTGCACGAAGACCTCCTGCGCGGCCTCCGCGGCGATCATCGAGTGGTCGTGGAATGGCAGCGGGTAGTGCCGCCACCGGAAGCGCACCCGGTCGCCGTAGCGCGCGCGAATCTGCGCGATGGTGGGCCCTACGCGCGCGCAGAACGGGCACTGGAAGTCCGTGAAGTGCTCGATGACCACGCGCGCCTGCACCGCGCCGAAGGCGGGCGCCGCGGGGTTGGGCGCCACCGTGTAGACGCGGTCGGGGTCGTCCGCGGGCTCGGCCTCGGCGGCGGGCGGGGCGACGCGACGCACGGACGTGTCCGCGGTGGCCATCAGCGCGTCGTAGTGTGCCGCGCGGGAGACGCGCGGATGCGCGGCGAGGTACGCCTGGGCCGCGGCGCGCGCGGCGTCGATCGCGGTGACGAAGACCGCCTCGGGCTGCGCCCCGACAAGGCGGCGGCCGTTGACGAAGAAGTGCGGCGTGCCGGTGGCCTCGACGGATGCGGCGAGCGCTTCGTCCGCCGCGATGGCGGCCTCGTGCGTGTGCTGGTCGAGCGCGGAGCGAAAGCGCCCGAGGTCGAGCCCGACGGTGCGCGCGAACTCCTCGAGGTGCGGGCGGTCGAGCTCGGTCTGGTGCGCGAAGAGCAGGTCGTGCATGGCCCAGAAGCCTGCCTCGCCACGCTGCGCGCGGGCCTCCAGCGCGGCCTCCGCGGCGGGCCGCGCGTTCGGGTGAAACGGCAGCGGCTCGTGGCGGAACACCACCCGCAGGTCGGCGCCGTAGCGCGCCCGCAGCGCCGTGATCGTGCGGTTGGCACGCTCGCAGAACGGGCACTGGAAGTCGCTGAACACCACCATCGTGACGAGCGCCGTCGCGGGCCCGCGCGCGGGCGCGCCGCTCACCGGCACCCGGAGCCGCTGCGCCGGGTCGGGGTTCGACGGCGGGGCCGCGGGGCCGCGGGGCCGCGGGGCCTCGGGGGCGGGCACGGGGTTGGCGACCATCACGGCGTAGGCCGAGTCGCGCGGGGCGATGGCGCGCGCGAGGGCGAGCACCGGGTCGATCACCGCGACGAAACGCTCGACGGGCTGAGCCCCCGTGAGCTGCGTGCCGTTGATGAAGAAGTTGGGCGTGCCCGTCGCGCCGACGGACCGCGCGAGCGCCATGTCGGCGTCGACTTGCGCGGCGTAGCGGCTGCTGGCGAGCTCTGCGCGCAGCACTGCGCGGGGCACGCCGACGGCCTCCGCGGCGTCTTCGAGCCCCTCGGTGGTGAGCACATTGCGGTCCGCGAACAGGGCGTCGTGGAAGCGCCAGAAGCCCTCCGCGCCGGCCTTCGCGAAGACCACCATCGCGGCCTCCGCGGCGGGGCGCGCGCGGTCGTGGAAGGGCAGCGGGTTGTTCTTCCAGACGAAGCGGACGTCGTCGCCGTAGCGCTCCGCAAGGGCCCCGAGGGTGGGCAGCACGCGCGCGCAGAAGGGGCACTGGAAGTCGCTGAAGACCACCACCGTCACCAGCGCGTCGGCCCGTCCGCGCACCGGCGACTCGCCCACCGGGATGCGCTCGGCGTCGCGCATCGCGCCCGCGCCCGGCAGCAGCGCCGACGCGACCTCCGCCCCGTAGCCCGGCAGCGCGCCCGTCGCGGTCGTCGTCGTCGCCACCGCCGGGGGGCGCGCCGCGCACGCCACCGCCGCCACCGCAATCACCCAGGAAGCCCTGTGGCGTCTCATCGCGCGCACCCTATCAAACTCTCCGGGGGGGGGGTCAGTCGCAGGTGGATCACGAAGCGCGCCCGCTCGGCATCCCAGGCCCGCGCCTGCGGTCGCGGCGCTCGGACCGACCACCCTCGCCCACGGCGATCGCCTGCGCGTCTCGGCCGCGCTCGCGCCCGGTCCGCTGCGACTCGTCGGATGAGCGCCGGGGTCAGCCTCGGGCGACGCGGTTTCGCCCCTCGGCCTTCGCTCGGTACAGGGCCAGGTCGGCGTCGCGCAGCAGCGCCTCGACGTCACCGTGGAAGTCCCTCGTCGCCACCCCGAGGGAGACCGTCACCGCGATGCTCGCGTCGCGCCACGGCACCGACGTCCCCGCGACGCGTTCGCGCAGGCGCTCGGCCAACGCCGCCGCCCGGTCGTCCGGCGTGTCCCGCAGCACCACGAGAAACTCCTCGCCCCCGAGCCGCACCACCAGGTCGTCACGGCGAAACTGCTGCGTGATCGTTCGGCTCAGCGCGCGCAGCACCTCGTCGCCGCCGTCGTGCCCGTGCGCTTCGTTCACCAGCCTGAAGAAATCGAGGTCGAGCGCGATGGCGGTCAGGGTCGCCGGGCGCGCGGGGTCCGCCGCGTCGCGCCACGACTGGAGGTGCGTCGCCAGTCCGCGGCGGTTCACGAGGCCCGTGAGCGGATCGGACAGCGCCTGCTCCACCAGCGCGACCTCGCGTCGCCGGCGCGCGCTCACGTCGCGCCCGACCGCGACGAACTGCGAGGCCTCGCCCGACTCGTCGACCACCGTCGTGAGGTGCGTGTCGCACCAGAGCGTCCCGCCGTCGGCGCCGGCGTACTCGGCCTCGAAGTTCGACCACCCCTGCCCGAGCGCCTCGTCGGCCAGGGCGCGGAGATCGGGCGCGTCGGCGCCGTCTCGCGCGAAGAGCGCTGCCCAGGGTCGACCGACGACCTCGGTGCCCAGCCCGAGCATGCGCTCGATCGATCGGTTCGCTTGAATCACCCGCAGGTCGAGGTCGAGCGAGGCCACCAGGTACCCTTCGATGCTCTCGAGCACCACCGCGAGGTTGCGCTGCTGGATCGTCAGCTGACGCTCCTGCTCGACCCGCTGCGTGACGTCCTCGATCACGACCATGCACGCGTCGACGCCCGTGATGAGCACCGACAGCGAGAGGTGATGCATCCGTCCGCGCGGGTCGCGGAAGTCGACCGCGCGCTGCCTCACGACCGCCCCGGGCGACGACATCGCCGCGCGGGCCTGCTCGGCGAGGGGACCGTCGAGCGCGGCGAGCAGGGCCCAGCCCGACGCGGGATCGATCGACAGCCCGAGACCGTGCAACAGCACGACGAGGCGCGGGGTGAGCAGGTCGATCGCGCCGGAGCCGCCGATGCGGAGCACAGCGACCGGAAACTGGTAGACGAACTGCAGCAGCGACTCGTAGTCCCGCGCGAGGTCGTCAGACACGGAGCGGGTCCTTGATGAGAATGTACGCGAACGTCGCGGAGGCGGACCTGAGCAGGCGCAGCCGCACCGGCGTGGGCTTCATCCGCAGCGTAAGCAGGTAGTCGAGCGCGACATCGAGCTCCGGCTCCTCACGAAACCGATCGCCGACGAGGTGGTTGTTCATGCACGGCGCGACGTCGGCGAAGAAGAGCCGCCCGATCACCCTACCGCTGGAAAGGCCCGCCCGTGCAGACTCGCAGGCGTTGTAGGCGACCACCCTTCCGCCGGCGTCCAGGCGCACCACGCCGAAGGTCTCCCGGTCGAGGTCTTCCGCGGTCGAGGCTTCGAGTCGGGCCAGCGCGTCGGCATCGTCGATCTCCATCGCCAGGGACTCTCCTCCTCCGTTGGAGCGCACCGAACTGCTCCTCCCGCGTTACTCTACCGATACCCTGCGTCCGTCAAGCACGAGCTGGTCGACCGACGCCCCCAGATTCCGGCGCCGCGCGCCCGCGACCCGCGGCGGACGTCGCGTCCTGTGAGGGCCTGGCGATCCGATGAAGTCCACCGTCGCAGTCCTGCTCGCGCTGCCCCTGCGCCGCCGTCGCCGGCCCGATCGCCGCCAGCCAGGAGGTCCACACCGCCCGGTACCTCGCGTCGATCCGCGGTCAAACCCCGCACAAGGCGTTGTTCGTGCCCGTGATGCCCGTGTCCCCAAGATTCTGGACCGCTCGAGTCGCGTCTTGCAGAGCTACGTCGATGGCACGAATGACTCAAAAACCAACGGACGCTGCGATGGCAGGTCAGGCTGGGAGCGTCGACGCAACGGAAACCCTCGACGGCTTGACCCTGGAGGAGGAAGGAATGCCCGAGGGCTCTCTTGATTTGTCCTCCCGGGAGGCGCTCGCAGTCGTGGAGGCGTGCGGCCGCTCGCAGGCGATGATCTACTTCGACATGGCGGGGTCCATCCTCACGGCGAACGATAAGTTCCTGGACTTGATGGGCTATTCGCTCGACGAGATCCGCGGCAAGCACCACAGCCTCTTCCTCGAGGCCTCGGAGGCGAAGAGCCCAGCCTACCGGGAATTCTGGGCGAAACTTAATCGGGGAGAGCACCATCAGACAGAGTTCAAACGCACCGCCAAAGGCGGGAAGAACGTCTGGATCCAAGCCTCCTACAACCCCATCTTCGGGTCTGACGGTCGACCCTACAAGGTCGTGAAACTGGCGACGGACGTGACGGAGCAGAAGCTCCAGAGCGCAGATTTCGCCGGTCAGATCGCCGCGATCGGCAAGTCCCAGGCGGTGATCGAGTTCGGGATGGACGGGATGGTGATCGCGGCCAACCAGAACTTCCTCGATACGTTCGGATATACACTCGGCGAGATCCGCGGCAAGCACCATCGGATGTTCGTGCACGAGGACGAGCGCCGGAGCGAGGAGTACAAGAGGTTCTGGGGGAAGCTGAACCGGGGTGAGTATGATTCGGGGGAGTTTTGCCGCATCGGGAAGGGCGGGCGCGAAGTGTGGATTCAGGCGTCCTACAACCCGATTCTCGACCTCGGCGGCAAGCCCTTCAAGGTGGTGAAGTACGCGTCGGACGTGACGGAGCAGAAGCTCCAGAATGCCGAATTCTCTGGGCAGATTGCGGCGATTGAGAAGTCCCAGGCGGTGATCGAATTCGGGCTGGACGGGACCGTCCTCAAGGCCAACCAGATCTTCCTCGACGCGATGGGCTACCGGCTCGCGGAGGTGGTGGGCAAGCACCACAGCATTTTCGTCGACCCGGCCGAGCGGAAGAGCAGCGCTTATAAGGAGTTCTGGGCAAAGCTCAACGACGGCGAATACCAGGAAGCGGAGTACCGACGCATCGGGAAGGGCGGGCGCGAGGTCTGGATTCAGGCGGCGTACTTTCCCATCTTCGACCTGGGTGGCAGGCCCTTCAAGGTGGTGAAGTTCGCGACGAATGTGACGCGCAAGGTGATGGCACGAATCGAGATCGCGAAGATCGTCAACTCGCTCGGAAGCGCGGCGGGCGACCTGGGGCAGATCAGTGAGGTGATGAGAAGCAACGCGAGCCATAACGTCGCGCAGGTCAACAGCGTCTCCGTGGCGGCGGACGAGGTGAGTCGCAATGTCCTGGCGGTCGCAGCCGGGACCGAAGAGATGGGCGCGAGCATCCGGGAGATTGCGCAGAGCGCGAACACCTCGGCGCGCGTCGCGAAGCAGGCGGTGTCCTCCGCGGAGCGCACCAATGCGACAGTGACCCAGCTGGGCCACAGCAGCGCCGAGATTGGCAAGGTGGTGAAGGTCATCACCTTGATTGCACAGCAGACGAACCTGCTCGCGCTCAACGCGACCATCGAGGCGGCGCGCGCGGGTGAGGCGGGCAAGGGGTTCGCGGTCGTGGCCAGCGAGGTGAAGGAGCTTGCGAAGGAGACTGCCCGCGCGACCGAGGAGATCAGCAAGCGGATCGAGAAGATCCAGCAGGACACGCTTCTGGCCGTGGAGGCGATCGTCGGGATCAGCGAGATCATCGCCCAGATCGACGACATGTCTTCGACGATCGCCGGCGCCGTCGAGGAGCAGACCGCGATGACCAAGGAGAACGCTCGTAGCGTGAGCGAGGGCGCGCAGGGCAGCACTGAAATCGCGCGGACCATCGTCGGCATCGCGGATGCTGCGAAGACCACCGCGCTCGGCGCAGACGACACCCGCCGGGCGGCAGCGCTCGTCGAGTCGCTCGCCAATGAGCTTCGGCGGGTCGCTCTCGGCTGAAGCCGCGCCCGGGTTGGCGTAGTCAGCCGCCCTTTCGGCGCAGGTCGAGGGCGGCGCTGCGCCATGGGCTCACCTCATCTCCTGCGCGGGGGCGGAGGGTCACCATCGGGGCCTCGAAGCGGTGACGGCCCGGGACGGTCGCGGCGACCGCGCCCGGAGAGAGCCTCGCGCGGCCTCACCACCTTCCGTGAATCAAAAGCGCGTCGCATCTTCGTGAGATCGGGCGACACGATGAAAACGCGCGACTGATGAAGATTGAGCGATGGCCTTCCGGGCGACCGTCCAATTGGGGGGGAGCGATAGTGCGATGCCGATCGTCGGCGACCAGGCAACCGACGAGGACGCCGATGCAGAAATCCCCCGAGAACCGCAGTCAACGATCGTCGAGCCTGTCAGGCTCGCGGACGAGGCCGCTCACCGCCGCGCTGCTGCTCGCGGGGCGCTCCCCCCATGGCCCCCGCCACGGGCACCGATGCCGGCCCTCCCATATCGACGGACATCGCGACGGACCTCGTCGCGCCGACCGACGCCGCGGCCGACGCCCCGGGCACCGCCTGCACCTCCGACCGCACCTGCTCGGCCCTGGGCGCCGTCTGCGACCGCTGCGTCTGCGTCGAGTGCCGCACCCGCGCCGACTGCCCCGGCACCAACACCTCCTACCTCGCGTAGCGCTGCGTCCCGGTCACGGCGTGCACCTCCTCGCGGCAGTGCCCCGGCCAGGTGTGCAGCCCATAGGCGTTAACTGACGCTTGAAGGGCGGGCGGGGCAAGCCTACGGCTGCGAAGTTTAGGGAGTTCGGCCGTGCGTCGAGGCTCGCGCAGACCTCACCCCCGCTTCCGCGCGCCCCTCTCCATGAATGGCTACGCATTGGCCAAAAGTGTAGGTGCGCTGGCGCGAGGCTCCCGCGAGAGCTCTACCTGATCGATGGAGAGCTATCAGACCTGGGCGCGTTCGGAGTTGGCA
>Ga0247843_1001656_pt1 | contig 43937 bp, 54 predicted proteins | sample LaCruzMarch2017__FD_192420 | JGI IMG/M metagenome (GOLD analysis project Ga0247843, IMG submission 192420) | Freshwater microbial communities from meromictic Lake La Cruz, Castile-La Mancha, Spain - LaCruzMarch2017_8m | ecosystem: Environmental > Aquatic > Freshwater > Lake | place: Spain...
ACCAACAACAGGTGGAGGTGTTGGTGTTGGTGTTGCAGTAGGTGTAGGTGTTCCTGTTGGTGTTGCAGTAGGTGTAGGTGTTCCTGTTGGTGTTGGTGTAGGTGTTGGTGTTGGTGTAGGTGTTGGTGTTGGACATGATACTTGCGCACTTAATGTTGTCCCGGCAAAGTACCAAACTGTTCCTGCATATGCATAATATCCCGATGCAGGGGTAGTAAAGTCCATGTTTAGTAAACTACATCCGTTTGTTAATGATGCTTGATCACAATTTGAGCGATAATTTGTTCTACCTATAACATTATCCCAATTGTAACATGCAGTACCAGGATTAGATACATCGTAAGCTAAACTAATAGTAGGAAGTGGTGTTGGTGTTGGAGTTGGTGTTTCTGTAGGTGTTGGAGTTAATGTTGGTGTTGGAGTTAATGTTGGTGTTGGAGTTAATGTTGGAGTTAATGTTGGTACCGGTGTTGCAGTAGGTGTTGGAGTTAATGTTGGTGTTGGAGTTAATGTTGGTGTTGGAGTTAATGTTGGAGTTAATGTTGGTACCGGTGTTGCAGTAGGTGTAGGTGTAGGTGTTGGTACCGGTGTTGCAGTAGGTGTTGATGTTGCAGTTGGTGTTGATGTTGCAGTAGGTGTTGCAGTAGGTGTAGGTGTAGGTGTTGGTACCGGTGTTGCAGTAGGTGTTGATGTTGCAGTTGGTGTTTCAGTTGGTGTTGATGTTGCAGTAGGTGTTGGAGTTGGAGTTGGTGTTGGTGTTGCAGTTGGTGTAGGAGTAGGGGTATATATAATTACATTAAATGATAATATATTGGTACATATCCCCTTACTAACAACTGTTATTACTGTTGATAATTCATTTATATATAATTCTATTCCAGATAGTAATTCCTCTTTACTAATATTAATAGCTACTAATCCGCTGTAGTCATCGTATATATCGAACGGGCCTGCATCTTTACCTATGGTGGTAACTATTATATTTACTAAAATTAATCCCATTTATTATTTAGACTCCAGTTGATTTATAATAATAAATATAATAAATTGTAAATTACCTAACTATAATTATTTATTTACATCATACCTGCCATTCCCATATCTACTGTATCATCCTTTTTATTATCCTTCTTTTCAAATATCACTGATTCAGTGGTAAGTATTGTGCCTGCTACAGATGATGCATTTTCTAATGCTGTCCTAGTTACTTTAGTCGGATCTAGTAGTCCTGATTTAAATGCATCTACTACTTGATTTATTTTAGCATTGTACGTTGAATTATTTAATTCTGAGCTTTGAACTTCGTGGAGTATTTCATGCCAGTATTCGTTACCTGCATTAGATAATATTTTTTTAAATGGTTCAAAGCATGCTTTACTTATAATCTTTACACCTACTTTTTTATCTAAAGACCAGTCATGTGTTTTAGATACTGCAATTTTAAATGCTCTAATTAACGAGATACCTCCTCCAGGTATAATTCCTTCAGATATAGCTGCTTTTGTTGCAAATAAAGCATCTTCTACTCTATCTTTTTTTTCTTTAATTTCTATTTCACTATTACCTCCTACGTTAATAATAGCTACGCCTCCAATTAATTTACCTAATCTTTCTTGTAATTTTTCTTTTTCGTAAAAAGATGTAGCTTTATCTATTTGATTTTTTATCTCTTCAGCTCTATTTTCAATAGATTCTTCTAATCCTTTTCCATCTATAATGGTTGTTCTATCTTTTTCTACATTAATAGTCCTTGCTTTTCCTAGATATTGATCTAACATATTAGGTGCAATTTTATCTAATTTTAATCCTTTATCTTTAGATATTACCTGACCTCCGGTAATGATTGCTAAATCTTCTAGTAATAATGTTTTACGATCTCCAAAGTCAGGTGCTCGAACTGCGACAACCTTCACAATACCTCTCATTTTATTAACAATAACAGTTGCTAATGCTTCATCACCATAATCTTCTGCTATTAATAATATTGATTTATTTTCAGCATTTGCTTTAGTTAATACTTGTAATAATTCAGCTGCAGTGTTAATTTTTCCATCATACATTAAAATATATGCATCTTCTAATACAGCCTGCATTGTATTATTATTAGTAACAAAATATGGTGATTTATATCCTCTGTCAAATTGCATACCTTCTACTACCTCTAATGTAGTTTCCCCAGTCTTACTTTCTTCAATAGATATAATTCCTTCTCTACCTACTTTATCAATAGCAGTTGCTATTAATTTACCTATTTCTTCATCATTATTTCCTGAGATTGTAGCTACCTGCTTAATTTGATCTTCAGATTCTAGGTTTTGTGATAAGTTTTTTAATTCTTCAACTACTAATTTTATAACCTCATCAATACCTTTTTTTACTTCAACTGGATTTGTTCCTTGGTTAATTAGTTTAAGACCTTCTTCAATCATGATTGTTGTAAGTAAGGTTGATGTTGTTGTACCATCACCTGCTTCATTAGCAGATTTAATTGATACTTGCTTAACTAATTGAGCTCCAATATTTTCTACTTCATCTTCAAGAGTATTAAATGCTTTTGCAACAGTTACTCCATCTTTTGTAACTTTAATTCCATTAACCTTATCTTCAATAAGGACTGTTCGTCCACCAGGACCTAAAGTTGATGAAACAGCATGGTTTAGTTTCTGTATTCCTTGTAATAGTTTATTTTTTAATTCTACCCCGTGTATGTTATCTGTCATGATTATTAATTTAAAATTGCTAAAATATCTGTTTCTTTTGTAATATAATATTCCTCTCCCTCAACAACAAGTCTTTGACTTCCCATTTTAGGTATTAATACCTTGCTTCCTATTTTTAATGCACTCTTTACCTCTGTATCTGAGTTATAATTATAGGTTGGACTTGTAGCAACAACTTCACCAATTTCTGGCTTTTCTTTACCTAGATCAGGGATAATAATATTACCTGATAGTTGTTCTTCTTCTTCGATTGGTTTTAAAATTGTAAAACCGTTAAGTGGTGTTATTTTAGACATAATTTAATTTATTTGTTCTCCTTCTATTATTTCTGCTTCTTGTATTTCCTCTAAAAAATATAGTTCTTCATTTTTTCTTAACACGGTATTTGCATTTAAATGTTCTTTCCATGCTTCTATATTAGGTTTATACTTTTCCTTAATTTTTCTTTTAACAATATATAATATACCTTGAAATTCTATTATCTCTGTAGTGATTAACATATCATAATGTAACTATAATTTTTAATATATACAACTTTTTTTTAATAGAATTTAAAGATAATGACAGGTCTCCGGATTTCAAAACTTATTTTATTTCGATTTTCTTTGGTTTATTTTCTTTAGCGTATGGAATCTCCAACGTTAATAAACCTCTATCTAAACCAGCCTCTAGTTTAGATAATTCATATTTAGAAGATACCTTCCAAGCAATGTCAAAACCTGCTTTTTTAATTGAACGATGTAGATATCTATATTCATTTTTCTCTTTTGTTTTATCGTCTTCTGTTTTACGATAAGCAACTCTAAGTGTTTCTGAGTCTACAATAATATCTATATCTGATTTTTCTAATCCAACAGCAGCAATTTCAATTCTTAAACCATTGTCAGTCTCTTGAATATCAACGGGGTGTTGAACTGCTTTTTCTGAAATTGGTCTGTAATGGGCATTTTTATCGAAGAAAGATTTCCATAATAAATCCATCTCTTCATCAAAGTTCCAATAATCATTGTATGTTTGTGGGATTATTTGATGTGGTTGTTGCCAAATAGCTGTTGAACCATTTGTGAGAGAATTTCCTAGGAATGTATCTGTTACATACCCTGTTGTACCATTTGTTGTTGTTGTTAATGTTGAATAATTACTTGTTCCACTTGTTAGTGATAGTCCGCTTGATGTTAAGCTAGTTCCGGTCAAAATAGTACCAGCTAAGTCATCAAATACTACGAACACGTCTGTAGTTTTATTTTTCATTTTTTTGTTGTTTATGCTCCCTAAGGTAGCGGTTAATAATAATTGTTATTTAATAATGGAGACCTGTCAAGTACCTCTTATATAAATATATATTATTTTACAAAACCATTATTTTTTATGTAATTTATTTTAATATTTTATCATTTTAGACATTAAATCTTGAATATATTTTATTTTAATAATAATAAATTCAATTTCTTCTTCCGATAAAGTCATATCTTCAAAAACCCAAGATATGTTAACAACTCCGTCTTTTATATGATTACCTATTTTAAAGGTATAATTAGTGATTATACCATAAAATTTATTTAGTCTTATAATTTCTTGATCTGGAAAATCTGGGCCTATCTTAAAGTATGATTGTTTACAATTATGTATGTCTATTAATAATTTACATATAGGACTAATGGGTATTTTTTGAAGATCTAGTATCTGACTCTTGGTTGTATAATCTACGCTCTCGTATGTCATAGATGAATAATTAAATGGTAATCCGTTAGTTGAAATATTACCATTATGATATTCAATTATATTTACCCTGTTGGATCCGACATAAGCTCTTATTTCTATCAGAACTTCATTTATTTTAGCTCTAATATCGGTATTTTGAATAAATGAATATCCTTCTTTGTTTTTATTTAACTTTTTATTTATCCAGGATATTATATATGGAGTGATCGTAGCGACAGCGCCTCCTATTAACATTCCTAAACTAGTATACATGCTATCCATCTATATATTATTTTACTATTATAAATATACTATTCTGTAGATTGCCTTACTAAAAAATATTGAGACTTAATATTATTATTATGAAAATTTATTTTCATTAAACCTTCTCTGAATATTTTAATATTAGCTGATGTAAATTCTTTATTGGCCTGGAATATTAATTTTAGTATGTCTCCGTTAAATGGAATTGGTTCTATGTCATTTTCATAGCTTGATATTATATTAAATTTAATTTTATTAGCATGTGAAGAATTTTCTCCAATAGTAAATTCAACGCATTTTTGATTATCATTATTTAATTTAGTTTCTATTAAAACTCTATTAATAGTTTTATCTAATGCATTTTTTGCTTTAATAAATCTATTAACAAAGTCTGAATCTAAATTAATATTAATATCATATGATTCTGGTTCATCTATAGCTGGTATATTTTCAAACAGATTTAAATCAGCTAAGTGATAAAACGTTTCATATTGATTATCCGATATTTGCATTTTAATTGAATTACCCTTTAAATCCCTTTCTATACTTAATGAACAGTATTCATTTGTAATATTCATTAATGATAGCAATTGACTTGTGGAGAACACGCCAAATTTAGTCTCTCCATCTTCTATCTCTGTATTAAACTCAATCTTACCTAAGCAGTCTTTTGTATTAGTATAAAAATTTACTAAGTATCCATTATCTGTTTGATTCCAGATTGCAGATTCACATTGACCGTCTAAATAGTATTTTTTAATAAACGATGTTATTTCAGTTGTTATCATATTTCATTTTAAAATTTAAAGAATTTTTGAGTAAATTTATTTAACGATGGAAAAGACCATCCTAAATCGGAATATAATCCTTCTAATTTATTAAGAAAAATACTATTAAATATTTCTTCTTTATCTGTATATTTTTCAACAAACTCTATAATTTGTGGTGGATCATTATATCCTGTTATAGCCATTGATTCCAGTTTATATGGATTATTACCTAGGTTTACCCACATAATTTTATCGAAGTCTCTTATTCCATCGTACTGCTTATCTAGTTTATAAAATTTTAATAAGTCATTATATCTTACAGCTGCCTTAACGTGTGCTGGTGCTCCTACTTTAAATGTAGAAAACATTTCGCCAGCTGATGCTTTCTTTTGTGTCCATTTATTTATCCCGTCTACTCCAGTAGGTTTAGCAACCTCTACTGCTGGGCCTTTGGTTATTTCATCTTTAAAATCTAGAATTAGTTTGTCTACTTCGAGTTTCTTTTTTCCAAACATTATTTCTTTTATCAGATTAGTTCCAAAGTTTCTAAATTTTTTAGGAAAGTTAGATTTCATTAATTCTAATCCTTTAAAATCTAGTTTATTAACAGGTACTCCTTCTTCATTAACAATGTATTGAGCGTATCTTCTCTTTTTAGACCAATATGCTGACTTTACAACTGTTTCCATCTTCATTTCTAAAAAATGTCTTAATGGTGAGTTAAAGCAATCTTTTGATATTATATCGTAGTATTTATTTATCTTTCCTTGGAATTCATTAGCTATTTTTTGAACTTTATCAATTACTGCATCATCATCATTAATATCTATTTCCGGGTATCTGTGTTCAATTAATGGTAAGGCTTGGACAAACATTGAATCTGTATCTGAAGCAACAATATAGTCATTATTCGATACTATCTCAGAATTTATACTATTATTTACATATTTGATAGATTCTTGAATTATTCTTTGACCTGTTAAAGTGATAGATCCTGCAATTATTCTTTTACCATCACCATATCTAAATGAATTTAATGCAGTACATCCATATATTGAATTGAGCATAACCTTAACAGCTAGTTGATACCTTTTATAAAATTCATATTTTTCCTGATCACCTCTTTTATTAGCTTCTTTCATTAAGTTTTTATACTCAACTCTTTTATTAAACCAGTCTGTTAGTACTTCATAAATAATGCTTGTCTTATTACTGTCATATATTACTCCATTTGCAGATACATAGCAATTTGAGTTTTCTATTAGCTGTATAAATTTACCTACTTGAACTGATGTAATTCTTCCTTCTTTATTTTCAATCATTATTTTTTCATCAGCAGGCATTTCTTTAAGTTCTTTTAACGACCACCAGCAATCTTTCCTATCATCAAGAGGTATTCTACATACTAGTGTATCATACCCCATATTAAGTGTACGCATAATAGATGGATATAGTGATGTTAAGTCTAAATCATATATCCAGTTATATAATCCAGCAATAGGTTCTTTTAAAAATCCACCGGCTGTTTTCTCTAATTCAATACCCCTTAGCAATGGATTAACTGTAGTGGGTTTATTAGGAGATACTAAGTTTTTACGTTTAAGATATGTTAATATCGCTCCTTCGTTAATTTTACTAGATTGATAAATGTCGTCATATGAAACATGTCCAATGTGACATATCATGGTAGATAAGTTTACATACTGAAGTTTTTTATCTAACTGTAATAGTATCTCAACGTCGTTAATATTATAATCGATATACTTCTGGATATCTTCTTCGAATAATCTATCTAAGGATCCGTTATATGGTATCTTACCTAATCCTGCATATTTTTTACCTACATAATCTAATGAATAGCTTTCTTCTTGCTTCATTGCATATCTTTTATGCAGTCTTAAGTAATCAAACGACGTAACTCCTGCAATAACAACAGGTTGATACTCATCTTCAGGAATTACCTTTACTATTCCTAAGGGGGACATTCTTTTAGCATGGTTTTCACCTATGACTCTTTTTATTCTAGAATATAAATAAGGTATATCAAAATAATCCGAATTATATCCTACCATAAGAGTTGGGTCACATTCCTGCCAGATCTCTATAAATTTATGTAGTAGATCTTTTTCATCACTAAAAGCCAATACTTCCCTACCTTCTTCAACTATATCCTTTAATAATCCTTTTTCATCTAATACTAAAACATAATATTTTTGTAGTGATTGATCATATAGGGCTATAGCTGTTACAGGCATTGGTGCATCAAGAACATACTCTCTGGTAAGTTGCCCTCCCATCTTAATCTCGATATCAAAAAATGTTACGTTTTGATATTTAGGTGGTTCGTCTGAATCTTTGTATAAATCAATAAGAACTCTAGTAGTCATATCAATATCTATTTCTAGATGTTGCTTATCATACTTTTTAGTAGGAGAGCATCTTTTACCGTCAAGGGTACTATATTGACCTTTAGGATCTAATGAGTAGTATGTAGGATAATATTGGAAATGAGTCCACCCTTCATTATCATCTCTTAGGTGAACTATTCTATTATCCCTATCGTAATATATATTTTGATTCATAACCTGTTTAAATATATTAAATTTAAATTATATTCACAACTATATTCTATATATACTTAATATTTGCTTTATTTAATTCATACTCATAATGTTCTTTTTTCCATTTACCAACTAATGGTGAGCTATTTAAATGCAATACTGTGCAATTATGTTCTGGAATAAATGATCCAAATGTAGGTATACAATATTCTGGAGCGGGTAGCTCTTTAAACGATACTCCATGTCTTCTTAGATGGGTTATCATATATGCAATACAGTTTTGCTCTAGGAAAGGATGTGTTGCTCCTTTAGATCCATGATTATATAATATTTCTAAACATTGTTCTATATAATCAAGACTAAAATGATCTTTAGTAGGATAGTAATTAAATCCTGCATTTATAAATCTATCTATTGAGGTATCGTTATCTTCATCTCTAAATGGAACACAGTATGAACTCCACGAATCTCTTAAATAGGCTCCTTCTTTATTATTAATACATTCTAATAATGCATTAGGAGTATTACAGAATAATATATCAGCGTCAGTATTAATAATGTTGTTAGTATTGGTATAGTAAAATGGATCGAATAGCTTTATGCGAAATATAGTATGATGATCCGAATATCGGAAATGAGTACATAGTTCATGATCTTTTAAAAATTCTCTTAATTCCTCTTCAGCTTGTACTCTTCTGATTACATTAATATTGGGTATATTATCCGATATATATTTAATGCTATCGTTATCAAAGCTACCATCTTCATGAACTATTATATTAAAATCTAATTTTGAATGATATTGAAATAATTTAATAGTTGATATAAACCAATCGATATCTCTTTTACATATTAATGAATGTATTTCTAATCTATCCATTTTTTATTATTATAATCTATTTTACTGTAATATTTATCAGGTAATATTTCACCTGTCGATTGATCAACATATTTAAATTCTGAAGATGCTATTCTTAGATCAACTCCTTTATATTTTAAATCGTTAAAAGCAAAAGGTCCTGTTTTAGGTATTGGGTAGTATATATTATCTGCATTTGATAAAAATGCTAGCCACCATGAATAGGTACTCTGCGATATAGCAATATTATTAAACTGAGCTCCAAATCCCATTGACATTACTGGATCGTAGCATCTAACAAGTATTGGATTATATCCATAAAATTCTTTTATCCATTTATACTGCTCGTTATGCCCTATAGATCCTGGATTGGTTAGTATGTATATATTATTCCATTTCCTGCTTTTAAGAATAATTTCAAAGTACTCATATGATAGCATTCTATCTAGATTTATAGGAGTGGTATAGTCTTCTAATCTTAATGATATCATTAAATCATCTTTATGAATTCCTTGAAAAGGTATATGAATATAATAATTGGATTCTCCTAAGTCCGGATGTATTTGAAAAAATTCAAATTTATTGTATTCTATTTCCGGAAAGGTAAACCATTTTTTAAGTTTATTTCTATAAGGTAGGTACTGCTCTCCTGTTTCAAAATTACCAAGTGTTACAATCCATTTATTTTCAATATCCGGAGTATTAATTAGTTTTTGAATAGTTAAGCAATCATCATATGAATTTATTAGACTTCCCTGAAATTGTTTTTCTAAAAACCAAGCCATATTATCATTTTCAGAATTAATAGTTCTTGGATTTTCTTTATAGTTATTATATGTTATGTATTTTTCTTCATGATGATTCGCTACTGCAGAATCAGCAAATATGTTTGGAAAACCAGTTATTTCTGTACCTTTAGGTAAATTACATTGTAATTTTAATGTATCAGCTATACATCTATTAAATGCATACGCAAACATACAGTTTCCTATTCTACCACTATAAAACCATAATTCTACCATTATTTAATTGATGTTATATATATATCCTCTGGATTATTCGTTTTAGCTAGTCTTTTTCCCATTCTGTGACTTAATGAGTCATCATAACCTCCCTTATATATAGCTTTATATTGGCTAAAAAATCCAGAAAATTTACAGTTACCAAACTTATCATACATTTGAGCAAATATTGCTGCATCTAAATTAACAGTCATTGGATAAGGGAACTTGATATTATTATCAATAAATTCCTTTCTACGCCAAGATACTTGCGACATATCAATATTAAAGTACGGGTTAACTGGTTGGGTTTTATTTAAATGATGATCCTCATATGGAGGATTATCTTCAATTTTAGTAAGTACTGGATCGTATGTATATATATGTGAGTATACATAATTTTCATCAGGATATTCTTTATAATATCTGTTTAAATTATTAAGATATTCTGGATATATTGCATCATCGTCACATAACATGAATACTATATCAGCGCTTGATTCCTGGATAGCTTGCTGAGCGTATTTACCAAATATTGATCCTTCTTCTTTATTTCTTTTTAATTTATCATTAATAGTATCGTTAGTATTGTAAAACTTAATATTAGATATTTTATTATTTAAAATTTCTTCAACTATTGGTTTTCCTTCTACTTTAGATCCATCATCTATAAATGCTAATTCCCAGTTATTATAATTATGATTTTTAATACTATTTAGTGATATTCTAACTAAATTAGGTCTATTATAATAAAATAATAAAATTAATATTTTACTGTCCATATTATTATAAGTCTGTATCTATCCTATCTACCCATTCATCGTTTAGGTTTACTGGCCAATAAACCCATTTAGATGGTTTATAGAATGATTTAAAACTAACGCTAATTGTAGATATATATTCCTGTAAATCTACTCTGTGGATAACATTACCTTTTTCGTCTTCGATTCCTATATAAATCCATTTAAAATCTTTAGTTTGAGGAATATTTAATGTATAATTATATTCTTGCTCAACTAACTTATACCAGTCAGTATCATCGTTTATGGGTGGATCAATTCCTTTTAATGTATCGGGGTGTAATTTTCTGTTTTTAAAGTGAATACCTGCATATTTTTCGTAGTCATAATGAGTCCTAACAGTACCTAATCCGTATTCTCCTAAATCAATATTATTATCTTCTTCTTGAAGCATGTGTCTTAATCTACGCTTGCTTGAATCATCCATTTCCCACCATGGTTTTTCTACTAATCCTTTCTTAACATTTTCTGTATCAAAGTCTGTCCAATGTTTTGTTCTACCCTCTCTTGTATATTCATGCCATACTACTGTATAGTGTGGGTGATATATATCGTATCCTAATGTATATGATCTAATTGATAAGCTAATTTCATCTCCTGCAAAATATATATTAGGATCATATTTATATTCTTCACAATGAATTCCTAAAGTAAAGAAAAAGTGACCACTTACAAATCGGGCTGGAATAGGTGATGATAGCTGCTCGTGTTTTTCAATATGATGTGGTCTAAATAAAATAGTTCCTCCTGGCGTAAAATTAGAAGCTACCATTTTATATGGATCTGTATTTAGTAGCTTATTTTCTGATGGACTATACATCCCTGCATATGCTGTTATAATAGGTTTATGGGAATTAGTCATATCCATCATATTAATTAGATGTTCATCCCAGTCCTGTAAAAATCGATGATGTGAATCTAACTGCATAGTATATTTTTCACTTTCCCAAAGCTTTTGAATTAAACTTCTTGCCCAGCATAATCCTTTACTTTTATTCCAAGGAACATCAATTATTTTAAATCTTTCATCATTCTCAAATTCTTCTAAAGATTCATTTTCATCTCTTTGCCAACATATTCCAAATGATAGTCTTTCAGGGTATTTTGCTTTATTAATACAATCTCTAATTGTAGGAACTAATTCTGGATCTCTGTAACTAGCTATTTGTACAAATATTTTATTTGCATTTTTATTTTTGACCATTATTTTATTTTTTAAAAATTTCTTCTAATTTTCCATCCTGTACTAATTGGATAACATTATTATATACATTATCAGCTTTAGTTACTTTTATATGTTGACCTTTAAAAAATTCTTTATCTAAAAATGTAAATTGTTCTTTAACTTCAAAATGTCTTGATGATGTTTCGTAAGGGAATAGATGATTTAATAATTCTCTACGTTCTTCACATCCACACCCTTCAGCACCTAATAATTTAGCAGCAGCATCTGCTACTTTATCAATTCCAAAAAAATTAGTAATTTTAGCTACTGTGTCTCCTAATCCTTTTGATTGTTGTTTATTATTTGATTCCATATTATATTTCTTGATTTTCTAATAAATGTTTAGCTTTTTCAAAACTCATATTATATACTTTATCTTTTTTTAATCCTACAGTAATATCTAATTCAGAACATATTGCTAAAAAATTAGTAATATCTTTTTGCGTATATTTTAATTTTGAATTATTAACTAGTATTTTAAGATTACTTGCTGGGATTACAGGGTCTGATTCCTTTTTTCTCCCATTCTGATAATATAATTTAAGTAAATTTATATTAATTTCTAATTGTTTATATTTAGGTATATTCATTACATTTTTCATCTCTACATACGAATGCCAGGAATAAAAAGAATTAAATGATACACCTATTAATATTATAATCTCTAAAAAAAATACTATTATTGCAAAAGCAAAACTATTTTCTTGTATTTTATTTTCTTTTTTACTTAATTTATTTTCTGATTTAATTTCAATCAGTTTAATACGTGTATCTCTATCAGTTTCTAATTGTGTAATATCTTTTTCTAAATCCTTTATTATTTTACGTTGTCTTGGTGATAAGACTCCATCGTTATCATTATCATTGATTGCTTGGATTTGATTTTCTTTGAGTTTTATTCGAGATTGGTATATACTATTTATTTCATTAGTATTTTTATTTTGAACAGTATCTAATTGTACTTCTATTTTAGATGTATTATCAACTAATCTATGTGCTCCATTTAATGATAAATAAAAAGATCCAGCTGCTAATACAATAGATACCATAGCACCTAATATAATGTTTATAGTTATTTTACTATTTTTTACTATTGCTATCATAAGTTGTTCAAAAGTAAATCTCTTGAATAGCTCATATCCTGTCATAAATAATATAATAAAGACAGAAAAAAATAGATCTTGTCCCGGGAATAATTTATCTATACTATTTGTAATATCTTTAATAAAAAAATATGAAAATAATATTAAAAATATATTTCCTAAAAACGAGAAATAATACAAAGTTTTACTTAATGGATTAAAATTTTTCTCAAAACTAAATGTTTCTAACTCGTTTTTTAATTTATAATATTTATCTAATTTCATAATTCTTCTAATATACCTAATACTTCTGCTCCTATTAATAAACAACCAGCAGCCATTGGTTCATTAATACATAAATAAAATCCAGCAATAATTCTAATAAGGGATTTAGTCAAACTAATCCAAAAGTGCCAGTTTGTTTTTGATTCTTTTTCTTGCATTTTTTCTTTTTCTATATTTTTATAAAATGTAACAGAAGGGAGACCGCTGTAATGGCAGTACTCCTCTTCTTTTAAATTATTATCTTTGTTTGTCATTCTGAAATTGACCTTGGTATAAATTCTCCTCAGCTACTTCATCACACTCATGAAAATACATTTGAGCTACTCTAGCATCTTGTTCAATAAAGATTGTAGCAGTAACAGTCATGATTGTTCCCATGTTATCCGTTTCGAATCCAGGATCGAAAATTGATGATGCTATAATTGCTCCGTTACGTAATAATGAAGAACGTTGTCTAATCATTCCTACTCGATTTGCAGCAATTTTACATCCTTCATGGAATGTTATATCGTATGCTCCTGGATATAAAAGCCACCCTTCAACACCATCAATTTTTGTAGTTAATACAGGTGTATAGTTATTTAAAATAGTTTTATCTTTTAATACCATTCCAATAGCAGGTCTAGTGTTTGAGATATTTGCATCTCCAATTTTATTAATTGATTTTGCTGATAGATCGTATCCAACTTGGGCTGGCTTACCTTGGCTATTTTCTATTTTTAGTAGTTGTTGCTCTAATATTTGTTCTGCGTTTAACATTTTTATATGGTATTAATTTATTTAATTTTTTTCTTCTACGATCACATCCACAATCTTTATATCCAAGAAATACAGCGATTCTATCAGCTAAAATATCTAATTTAAAGAAACTAGTTATTTTAGCGATAGTATCGCCTAATCCTTTTGATTTAATTTCTTTATTCAATTACTTTAATAATTTTAGATTTATTAACTCCTGTAACTGAAAAGTTAGACTCTCCTGTAAACTCTTTATAGATCTTTGCTTCAGCATCAGTAGCTGATACTGCATCTACAAGATAGTTTTCTTTTACTTTTTGAATACGACCTCTATCGTTTTCAATTTCTAATTGTACTGTTACCGTCCAAAATTGATTCATATTGTTTTTATTTTAATTTATTATGTTTATATACTTTTACACACCATTTACTTAAATGGAAAGCTATCCTCGTATAGCTAGTTCTATATTTTTATAAAACTCTGCTCTTGCTGAATCTTCTTCTAGGAAACATCCTGTTAGCTTTGCTGTTTGCATTGATGCTCCCTGGTGTTTAACTCCTCTGCATGATACGCATGAATGTGTTGCATTAATAGCTACTGCTACTCCTAAATTACCTTCACATACCTTATCTACTGCATTGTGAATTGCTACCGTTAATTGTTCTTGTATTTGACCTCTTCTTCCAAACTGTTCTACAATTCGGTTCAGTTTTGAGAGACCAACTACTTTTCCGCTTTCTGTTGCTATATATGCAATACTCACATACCCTTCAATAGGTTCGTGATGATGACTACACATAGATGTTAGTGGAATTCTAGATTCTTGTATTATACCCGAATATCCATCAGAGGGAAAAGATGTAATTCCTGTTAATGGTTCAAATCTTCCTTGCCATTTTTCTAAGTAAGCTTTAGCTACCCTGCGAGGAGTATCCGATGAATTAGGATCGCTTTCCCAATCACATCCTAATGCTGTAAGGAAATCTCCAAATGCTCTTGCTGCATCTTCAATAATATAATGCTTTTCAAACTCAGTAAGTTGTGCTTCCGGACCGTCTTCTGCTTGTTTTTTTGCTAGTTGAATAGATATACCATTAGCAAATCCTGCTTGAACTATTTCAGTTCCTTCAATAAATTTTTTAGCCATTTATAGTGTTTTTAAGGTGGTGCTACGACACCGTGATTAATATATGTATTTTATTCTTTATTTGCAACTATTATTATTTATTGTTCCATAAGTCTTTTCTAGCAATATATACCATAGATTTACCAGTTGTTGTTTTTCCTTTATCTACTATATACCCCATACTTGATAATAAATCTTTATTATTATATAATATTGAATAATAGATTGATAATTTCTTTTCAAATTCTTTATCTGAACCTCCTTCTGGAATCATGGTAACTACATCGGGTTTATTTTTTTTAATCCATTCTAATGTAGATTTTACTATTATTCCTAGTATTTTAGATAATGTTTTATAATCTGTTTTAGCTACTTGGGTTTGTGCTTCATCTACATCAAATCCCAAATTATAGTACGTATTATGATTAAAATTATTATATAATACTGATTTAGGTCGAAAATATACTTTATAATCCTCTGTATATTTTTCTATTTGTATTCCTACATCAAATCCCTCTATTTTTCTTCTTGATATATTATTTACATTAAGAGAAATTGCTGGTGCATTTTCAAAATCGATCGATTCTTCTAACTTTTTGTATAATTTTGTATATTTTAATATATGCGTACTCATTTTATACATTTAATGTTTTATCTTTTTTAGCTCTTATTACTTCTAAAAAATCAGGAGCATAACGTTCTAATAATTGATAATAATACTCTTGTTTATATTCAGGATCTTCTGTTAATTCATATTTAATAAGATCTCTTAGACGAGCAGCCATTTCATATCGTTCTACCTCAACACACCAATCTAATCGTTGCTGCATTATATCAATATATTCATTTTGCTGCATTATTATACGTTTAATGTTTTATTTCCTTTTTTACTATTATTAGTTCTTTTTGTCCAAACTAGATTTTCCTTTACTGTAATTTCTTGAGGAGTTTTACCATCTAAAAATGCCTTACTTCTTGGATAAACATGATCCAATGTAGGGTAATTTTTATGATGACTCTCAAGTTTTAAATTATCCTTAATATATTCACCATCATAATAATCATATCCATCCCATTCTGATATGCTTTCTTTTCTAATTTTTCGAGTTAATTCATTACATTTTTTCCAAAATCTCTTCCAATCTTTATTTTCTTTAAAATTAAATATTCTACCTGTATTTTCCCATGTTTTTTTTCTTTTTTCTATTGATTCTACACTATTAGCCTTAACCCGTCTATTTTCTGATTGAGGTGGTTTAATATTCATACTTTGCCATTTATTATAACATGCTTTACAACAGAAATAATTATTGCGTATTTTATTTTTTCTAACCTTTATAGTACAAGTACAGTATCCACAATTTACATCTTTATATCCTAAATCTAATTTACATTTTTCACTACAGAATTTATTTACATGTTGTTTAACTGTTTTGCTAAGAAAATAATTATTGCAATTTGTACAAGTATATTTAACTTCTTTTTGGTGATATCCTTTCATAATTTATTTATTATAAATATCACTATTTAAAGTTTTATCCCATGCTAATTAAACATTAATTACACGATCCCAAGCCGATATATGTAAACGAGTCATTCCAATAAATTTATATTTCTTAGCCATCTCTAAACAGAATTGAGTACGTTCGTGGAAATCAGCTTGATCATCTAAACCAGGCATACACACTACATTCTTCAATGGAATTTCAAATGGAGTTACGAAATCACGGAATAATTCCTTAACATCATCTTCGGTTGAAATAACGAATTTAAACTGATAATTATCGTGTTCCATAATGCGTTTAATAGCATCTGGTTTAATGCGTTGTTTCTCAGTCATACCTGAGTTTGCTAATTTAGGAGAGCAATTGATTTGGTGTAATTTTTTGAATAAATAATCTTCAATATAAATTGTACCGTTAGTTTCAATTTCATTATAAGCATTAATAACATCTTGACTAATCCAATATTGAAAAAAATTATCAATTGCAACTTGATGACCTTTAATAGTAGGTTCACCTCCGGTCCAAATTAAGTGTATTACTCCGCTTTTAATATCATCATAAATACCTTGTTCTTTCCATTGATCGATTAGATATTGGAATTCTTTATCCTCACCTCTCCATAACCATTGAGATGTACTATCGCAAGTCCAAGTTGCTTTACCTTCTAATTCTAAATCACCTTTAAATATTTCTCCATCCTCTAGTGATTTATCTTTTAATAATTGGTTTCCAAATGCTCTTGAAAAACCGCATGTTAGGTTACATAAACCTAAACGAATAAAGTACGATGGTAATCCTGTAGATTTCCCTTCTCCTTGTACTGAATAAAAATCACTACTTATTAATAACTTATCTGGACTGATTTTGCTCATATTCTCTAAATTGTTTTAATAATTGTTTAAAATGTAATTCTATTATATCTATTTGTTGGTCTAAATTATATTGATTAAACACAGGTATTTCTGCTTGAGATTGAATTAATATCTCATGTTTATCATCTAATTTTTCTATTCTGATACTATATTTCATTTTATTAACATATCATAAGGAGTCCATATTACTCTTTCTTCAACAGAATCATCATATTCAGCTAACAAACATACATCATCTTCATCTCTTATTATTGCTAAGAATCCAAATCCTTCACATATGAATGTAATATAATGATTTTTAGGTAGTTTTCCAAATTCCTCTAATATATCAAAATCATAAGGCATTTCTGGATCGTTAATCTCACACCATTGTTTACTAAGATCAGCCATAACTTTATTTTATATTTGTTCCGTTTTTGATTGCATCAACTGCTTTATTAAATTGTTTCATTACACCAGCTATTGATTTATAAAAGCTATGATTAGTTTCCTTAAATTGGTTATTATTATTTAGAAAAACAAATAAATATTTATTAGAATTTCCTGCATAAAGATTTTTTATCACTTTAATAGTATTATTATTACATGTAAATTCTACTAGAGTTTTACTATTATACATAATGATTTAATTTTTTTGTTAATTCATTAATTCTTATCTGCCAATACCACTTACCTAACCAACTAGATGCTTGTTTTTGTTTTTCAGTAAATTCTTTTATTTTTTTATTAATTGGTCTATTAATTTTTTCCAAGATATCTATATCATAATAACTATTGTTTTCTAGATTTGCGATTGCTGGATCTTCGGGTTTATTTTTGTCTGCTATTCTTTTATAAAAATTATCCTTCATATATAGCAGTATTTTTAGCATGTTCCATAAATTCTACTCTTGTAATTTTAACTCTACCTTCTGTTTCTTCCTGAATGAATGTATTTAATTTTTCATAGATATATTTTGCAAATTGTTCAGCTCCTGTAGCTGGGATTATTCTTAATTGAATGATACCATCAAAATACATTTGTTTAAAACTTTCTAAATAAGGATCATCTTCTGCAATAATTGTTGTATGATCAAACATATGATCCATCCATACTTTAGGATTCATACCACCAATAGTTCCATTAGCACGTTTCATTCCACCAAAATCCCAAACCCAATTACGTTCGTCTAATTCACCCTCAAACCATACTCTAAAAGATATTCCATATCCATGAAGATATTTACTTAACAATGGGTTCCCGATGCACGCCACTGTCGAAAGCATGCCGAGAACCCATCAAATAATTTTGTTGATTTAAATTTTTCCATTTTATAAGTAATTTGATATATTATCTAATCTTTCTTCTATAGTACCTTTTAATATTACTAGTTGATCTTTAGGTATATAATTAACCATAAATTCTCTAAATAATAAATCTATTTTCTTTTGTAGATCTTCATTTAATCTTTCCGGATCATATATATATCCAAATTCAATTGGAATATAAAAGAACTTCTCTACTTGATGTTTTGTTTCCTGGAATAGCTTTATCATTTCAGATACATCTATGTCAGGGTTTAATATTTGAGTATATATTATGCAGTCTATAATACTTCTAGTAGATATTACATTTTTATGAGTTAAATAATTTTGATAAGCCCAGGTTGATAGCTCATTAATAACAATTTGCTTTTCTTGTTCAGAAAAGTCTAGCTGCTTTGCTATTCTATATACAGGTCTAGAAAAACCATCTGTAACATAATATTCCGGATATTTTTCCGATACTGCTTTTAATAGAGTACTTTTACCTACTCCATGAGATCCTATTAATATTTTCATTTCTAAATGTAGTGATAATTTATTAAATATCCAACTATCTTAAATAATCTTTAAAGAATAAAATCCAAGATATTAATGATGTTTCTTTTAATTTAGTATATGCATCTTCTAATGAATTAACATCATTAACTATACTGACTTCTTTAACTATTTCTCCATCATCTAGCACTGGTGTTACTCTATGAACAACACTTCCTATAATAGGATATTTATCTTTATGATAGTAAGCATCTTCTTGCTTGTTTAATCCTTTTAACTCAGGATATTTTGATATTAATGCAGGGTGTCCGTTAAATATATCTCCCATATACTCACTAAAAAAATCCCTAGGGATAATGCGTAAAAAACCATGTAATGTAATAATTCTACTATCTAATATATCCTCTTGAGAGAAGTGAGCTATTAAAGGATTAAAAGGTATCTCTCTTATTTCACAACTATACTTTTTGAAGTATTCTAATACTTCAATATTCATTTTACTTTTATTATTAGTAATAAGGAGCTTAGGCATAATACCTAGCTCCTCACTAATTGCTTTAATTTCAGAACCAGATTGACTAATAAAGCAACACCAATTTAGTTTTTCCATTACTGCCCCATTGTTTTTTTAGTATATATTTCTGGATTTATCATTACTTCCGGTATTAGTTTTATATTTGATGTTCTTACTGGATTAATATCTAATGATCCTCTTCTAGCATATAATAATGATACCATTACATCTTCAATACCTTTTTGATTTACAAATTTAGTGTATAATACTTCTGCACAAAATTCATGAAACTCATTCTTCTCTCTTAGCTGTAATATCTGCCTAAGTACGCTTTCAACATTAATTTTATACCCAGGTTTAACTACAAAATTAATATAAGCTGAACCTGTATCTTTCTGTTTGGTATGTCTGCATCTAGATCTTAATACATTTGTTGATAATTTAACAGAATGTGATATATTATTCTTGTTGTTTTTTTCTGTAATATTATATGTATTATCTCCATTATATTCGATATCCTTCATATAATATATTTTATCATCTAAATAATTATATATATCTATATACTCTTTAACTGGATCTACAGCTTTTTCATCTGCATTATTTTTATGAAAATATACTCTAACATTAGTTTTTAATATATTACATAAATCTTTTGATATTTGATTTTCATAATTTTTAATTGCCGCATCAATAGTATATCCCATTTTACACATATCATATGTATTTAAATATAACTTAATAGATTTTGATTCAACCATATATTCTGAATCAGAAGGATATATTATTTTTAACGTTCCTGCAACAGGTATTCCATTATTTAATAGGAATGTTGATTCATGACAATGCCATACATCATAACCGGTAAATTCTTTTCCAGTAATTCCGTACTCATTTCTAGCTAATGCTCTAGGCATTGGTACTAATAATGATGAATCAAAAGTATCAGTATATACTGCGTATGAGTTATCTGAACCCAGACTTTTAGCAGCTATATCATTAATTGATTGATTACTTGACATATGATTTAAATTTTCTAACGTTATATGATATTAACTCTAATTGTTCATCGCTAAGCTTAATATCTAAATTATCTGCTAATTTAGCTTTAGGTTTCTCTCTTATTAATCCATCTTCTAAAAACTTATTTCCAACCCATCCATTAATAATAGGTGAGCTTGTATCTAAAGAAAATATTAATTTTTGCATAATAGGATTGTCTTTATATAATGCAAACTCAATAGGATTTTGACATCCCAGTAAATGAAACTTTATATTTCTACTTGAATACCAATCATTTGATGTATTATAGTAATTTTTAATCCACCATTTTAAGAATCTATATCTTACTGTTACCCATTCTGATTCTTTAATTAAATCGAAAGGTAGTGCAATTATATCTATATCTTTTGATATGTACAAATCTATACATTCTGTAATTTCTTCAAAGGAGCTGCCTTGACAAACTCCAATATATTGTAAGGTATTATTGTATAAATCCTTGTATTTATTTATATATTCAATAGCATTACTTTTAGTTTTTTCATAATCATTAACTACATCTGGTAATACTAGATGAGTCGGTTTATATTCCTGTGATAGGTCGTATAATTCCTCAAAAGGAATAGATTTACCTAATTCAAATGCTGAATTATCTAGAATTGAAAACCGAGCAGTTTCTAATTTCTTTTTATAGAACGCTGCATATTCTTTATCTAGATTTAATAAATGACCTAATACATAAGGATAATCATTAATTATATCATGAATAGGAAATAATTGTTTAGGTATTTCGTGTGATATTAACATCATATTATTTATTATCATTTTTATTTATTTTTTCTAAATAATGTAATTCTCTATGACAATTAGCACATAATCTAATACATTTACTAATTTCTTCTTTTGTTGATTTCCAACTAGAATAATGTCCTTGACTGCCAATTGTATATTTTTTTGTTTCTGTACTAATGTGATGAAAATCTATTACATAAAATCTAGAATCACCACATCTTTCACATCCTTTTGCTTTTTCCTGATTAGCCCATTCTCTTACTTTTTCTACTTTCTTATTTCTAGATTGTAACCATTTTTCTTTTCCTTCTTCTTTTCTCCATCTTTTAGTTCCTAATTTATTGCATTCTTTACAGTAAGAAGTTAATATTTTTTTATTCTTATCTCTCCAGTAAAAATTAGAAGGATCTTTTTCAATCTTGCATTTAGTACATTTATGTTTCATAATTTGATATTAAGGATTACATTAATAAATATCAATATAATCCCTTTATCATTATTTATTTTTAATTTTCAGATAATACTTTACTAACGTGAGCAATTACTTTATCCCAAGAAGCTATACCATCTTCATCTTCATAAATTACAGGGTCAGGACGACCTAAATTAATAAAAGCCTCTACTCGTTCAACACTTGAAGCAGATTTATAATCTGAATTACCTGATGGATATGGTTTATAACTAGTATTAGTTCTTCTATATACTTCATTAAAATCTAAACCTAACTCTTCACACAATTTTTCTCCATCTTTCAAAATATCAAGTTTTACACCTTTAAGATATGGAGTAAAGTATTGTACCTTTTCAGATCCCCAATTTCCTATCCTAAAAGCATAATCATCAGCATCACGGAATTCTTGTCTACAATCAGGATATACTCCAAAGTCTCCAGCATGTATACCTAAAGCTATATCACAATTTTCTCCGGTTCTTTGAGCAACTGATAATGCTACTGCTTGAGTAATAGAAGCGAATATTTTGTTACGATTAGGGACTACAGTTGCTTTTTGATTATCTTCGGCATAGTGTCCTTCTGGTATATCTGCACCTCTTGTTACTAATGCTGAATCTAATAGATCGGATAATCCATTTAATTGGATTTGACGATAATTGATTTTTGAGTATGGAATATCTTCAGCTAATATACCATATTCAAAATCCAAGTCATAAGCACAATTTATATAATCTACTAATAATTGAGCACGTTCAAGTTCTACTTTGTGTTTTTGACCGTAATCAAATGAAATTGCCGTTACTGTATCGTATTCCTTTAAACAGCGTAATAGTAATGTACTTGAATCCATCCCGCCGCTGGCACTAACAACTACATGTCGTTTTATTTTTTTCATAATAACTATTATTTAAATGCTACAGTATGTTATGGATAGTAGCTTGATCCTTCTTTTAATTTATGAATTTTGTTTGAATTTTCCAATAAATATTCCGTGAATTTCTTCATGACATGAAACACACACTGTTAGTCCATTTTCAATATCAAATGCTTTTGAAAAATCTTTACTAAATGATATAATATGATGTGCTTGTAAATACCCTTGTATACCACATTTCTGGCATGTATATTTATCTCTTTCAAAAACTTGTTTTCTCCACTCAATTAATCTTGGATCGTTTCTTCGTTTTTGATTTGTATTAGTAATTCCACCTTTCCAATTATTATTTACTGGACCTGTTTGATTTTTTCCATAAGCAGGATTATCTTTTCCTTTTTTAAACCTTGTTTTTATATTTGCCTCGGAATTTTTCATAGCTTTTGAGAGATTATTTTTATGCTCTTCAGATTTAAATTTACCTATTAATGATTTTTTTTGTATCTCTGATCCGCATTTTCTACTACATGTTCTATAATTTTCGGAAGGCCAGGTTTCAAATTCTTTATTACATATTTCACAATTTTTTATAAGTTTAGGCATATTATTTTTAATATAAATATGCAATTCCTCCACTTAATGTAAAAAATATTTTATTTTTACCATATATTATTATGAATAGTAAAAACTCTATTTTTTAAAATATTGTTCTAAGAAATGTGTAGGATATAATGAAATAAGTCCTGTATATTCTTTATTTGATATTTTTTTATAATGAACTATTATATCTAGATCTTTTGATTTTGAATATACTTTTGCACCTAGCTCCTTACCAGCTGCTTTTCCTAGAAAATCATATAAGGATATATACTCTTGTTTTGATTCTTTCATAACTTTTAGTTTTTCTTTATTTATAATTAAGTGATTTTCTTCTAAATATTCCCATAATGTTTCAAATGAATAACAGATTGGATCTCCTTTTTCATTAGTAGCACTATATTCAATTTTCCCATCCTTTGTACTCCATTCTTTACGACCATAATCATTTTCATAGCAGAACCAAGAATACCAATCATAACCCTCTTCACCATATATCTCTTTAATTAATGTAGAAATTATTTCATGATATCTATCTACAAATTCTATTTTAATTTGCTCATCTAATACTTCTTGTTTTAATATTATTTTTAAAAAATTTTCGTATGTCATAACTTTGTTTTGGATATATTATTTATATTTCAATTCCATAAAATAGTAAAATTCTTCTAGATTTCCAACAAAATTTTCAAATAACACATCATATTCTTCTGAAGCTATTCTGAATACTTGCTTTATTGCTTTTTTAAATTCTAATAATCTTTTCTTTTCGTCTTTTTCAAAGTCTTCGATTAACCTTCTATACTTTTCCATGTATAGTCCGCTTTTACTTTGAAGTTCTTCATAGTCTTTTTTATTCTTTATATTATCATCCCATTGCAAGATTGCATTTTGAGCTTGCCAATAATAATGAGAAAAATCAAAATCTCTGTTTTTAATACGTTGAATTAATGGATGGTGACCGGTTAGTTCACTTTTATTAATATAATTTCTCCACCATTGAAATCTATTATAATTAATAGGATTTAGATGTGATAATTTCTCTTCTATAAATTTTCTTGATTGTACTTTTACCATTTTTAAATATAGTAAAATAAATTCTATTTTAAAACTTTATTTCCTTTTTTATGCTTAGGATTATACGGACAATGTTTACAACCATCACCGCAGCAATAACCTCTTTGTTTATGATAGAGTTCAGTAAACACTACTTTCCCTTTTTCGAGATAATAGTGTCTACCTAATTCAAACTCTTTATTTTCCATTATTTATAATACTTCACATGATGCTCCAGAACAGGCTAGACTTTCACTTAGATCAGTATTATCTGAGAATTCAATAACCTTAGTTAGATCTATTGCATGAAGGTGTTCTACTATTTCATTAAACTTTTCTTCAGTAATATCTTCAAATGGTGCTTGTACGTAAGATCCTCCGAAATACGGTAAAACTGATAATCCGTTAAATGTTTCTCTATTCTTCCACATCCATTCACCTACTTTATCCCATTCTCCTTCTTGAATAGAAACTGTTGCAGATACGTTATTAGTATTAGCTCCTTTTCTATGCCCTTTCTTTACCCATTGAGTATTAAATTTCTTTACTCTTTCTAACATATCCATTACATCTTCTGTTCTTAATATAGACCCTTCAGGTGCTTTTTGCGGTACTGAAATTACAGCTTGGATTGTTGGTTTAAAGAAATCATCTTCAACTAATTCCGGGTGATTAATGGCAAGATAAGTATAGATTGCTTCATTCTTACCTACTCTAATTCTTCTGATATAGTAATCATTATGCCAAGCATGAATTCCCGATGATGTTCCTAATACGAGAGAGCTTGTATTATGAACTACTGCACCGTTTGATAGTTGATAGCTATGTGTATTTTCTACCTCTAAATCTACAGTAAACTCCGAGCTAGCTTTTTTAATTGATTTAATTTTCATTATTTATTCTAATTAGTTTTAAAATTTTTTCTATGACGTTTTGTATAACGGAATATTTATCCTTTATATAATCTAATTCATTAACCCTTATTATATTATATCCTTTTTCTGTAAGAATTTTAGTTTTAAGTAAATCTCTAACTATTATATCTGGTAATGTGTGCCAATAATTTCCATCGAATTCTATTATAATGTTTTGAATTAATATGTCTGGTATTGATATTTTTATGTCTTCTGAATTAATATATATTATTTTACTTTGAGTTATTGGTGGGCCTATGAATTGATTTTGAATATGTTCTGGTAATGCATTATATAGTTGTTGAGCAAATTTTAATTGAATTTTAGAATCTCCATTATACTGATCTCTATTTTTTATTTTATTATTTAGATATACTTCTATTCCTTTTTTATCTCCATATTTTTCTATATAATACTCTTTTGATAATGTATATATTCTTTTTTTAAGAATTTTTTCATACATTTCAATACCATCGTCTCCATATTTTTCTATATAGTATTGCTTAGTATTTGCAAAAGCTCTCTTTTTATTAGTTTCTTCAAACTTTTGCTGTCCTAATTCTTTCCCGTATTTTTTTATATAAAATTTTTCATCTCTTATTTGAATAGATTTTACTATTTTTTTTGCTTCCTCTTCTGTTAAACCTCTTCTATTAATTAATTGATTTATTGATCTATAACTTATTCTGTTATTTTCATTAAATATTTTGAATTTTTCTTTTCCTAATTTATCACCATACCTTAATATAAAATTTTCTAATGTTTGTGCTGATTTCTGTTTATGTATACTTCTTATTTTGTATATTTCTTCTTCGGTTTTTCCAGATAGTTTTAGGGATTCAACACTTACAGAAAGTTTTTTATTTTTTTCATAATATTTACTAGGACCTTCTTTTTCACCATACCTCATTATAAATCCTTGTAATGTGTTTTTAATCTTATGTTTTTCTTTAGTATTATTAAATCTATATATACCTTCTTCTTTACCATATTTAAAAATTAATACTTTTAAATTTGAACTTTTAACTATTGCTAAATATCTTTTTAATCCTAATTCAGATCCATAAATATGTATTAAGAATTGCTTTAATCTAAGTGTTTTTTCTTCTTTAACTGTTAAACCCATAATATATTCATTTATTATAAATAGTAGGTTTAATAGTTAAAATGCATATTATTCATAACTAATAATATCATCTTCTTCCGTTAATTCATCTGCTCGAACCCAGCCTCTATTTGATGTTAATAGTTTGTGATTTTCTGTACATCTAAAAATATATCCATCTTCAAACTCAATATTAATAAGTTCTTGATTTCCATTTACATATAAATTTGATATTAATTGCCATTCATTATCCTTATCTTTTACATAAATGTTTTCTGTTGTAGGTAAAAATAAAGTACTCTTATCTTTAAAATCATCTAGATTATATCCGTTTAATTCAAATAATTTATCTATAGTAATTGATCCAACTGATGTTTTAATTAATGTATCTGGAGTTATGCATCCGCTTGGTTTTACTGTAGTAACCCGGGCAGCTTTATTAATTCCTATTAGTTCAGATACTCTAGCATTTTCTTCTTTAGCAATATCTGCTGATTGTTTTAGGTTATATTTTAATATTTCTCCAGAACCGATTCCAGTCATTCCTACACCTAATAAAGCATCTTTTTCTGTTGTTTTTTTCCAGATATCTCTTAAATAGTGAAAATCTGTATATGATGCTTGTAGTGTGCCTATAAATGAAGCTGCTTTTACCCTTTGATTTAAATCTTCCTGTGATGTAATATCTGACACATTTACTTCACATAAGTTACAAAACTGATACGGACGTAAGGCGATTTCGCAGTTATGTGCTAATATATTATTAGCAAAGAAATTATGGTTGTTTTCTACTTCAATATCATATACATCATGTGTATCTTTTAATATTTCTATTGATTTTAATTTTGCCATTTTTATTATTTTAATTTACTTTTATGTTTACCGTAATTTGGAATGTTATTATATGACCATTTTCTTAAGCATTTATAATTACAAAACTCTTTTTTTGATTTTAACTTGCTTTCAAAATCTATATTACACTCCTTACATTTCTTGTTAATTATTGGATTATTTAGTTTTATATATGCTTTTCTTTGATCCGATATTTGTTTTCTTCTTAATATACCTGCTTCTGATTTAAAAAAATTAATTTGATTTTCGGAGTTTTGTTTACGGTATTCTGGAGTTTGTCTGTTTAGTGCTTTTTTTCTTATTAATTCTATTGTTGATTGTTTATGGGTTTTTCCATACATCGGATTGTTTTTACCTCTACTAGCAGATATATTATCATATATATTTAATGATTTATTTATCCATAATTCTACATCTTTATTAAGATTATATTTAGTTATAATCTTTCGATAATTCCATACTACATCATATTCAATCCCTATTAAATTAAAAAAATTTTTATATTTAGATAAATATTCCATTGCTGTTTTTCTATCATCTAATCCTTTTATTTCAACTATTTTTTTAACATGAATATATTCACTATCAAATATAAAAAAATCTGGCTTATATCGAGTTTCAGATATTATATACGTTATGCATTCTGTCATATATGGTGTTTTTTCAATATCTAACATTCTTGCATAAACAAATTCAGCTTTACTACGTAAAAATACCTTTTTATTATCCCAAGTTATATGATATCCTATATATCCTCTATTTTTACAAGTTCCTTTCTTTACTTTACCTCCCATAATTGATTAAATTTTATATAAATCTCTTTAATATAAATATCAAGATATTGCATTAAAACGTAATCAATTACATATTAAAAAACAGATGGATATATTACTAATTCATCCTCATGTGTAATATCTTTACATTGAACCCAGCCTCTATTAGTTGTATAAAACTGATGATCTGGTGTACATGTTACTGAATATTCTATATTGTTATCTTCGATCGTGAGTTTGATAACTGTTGTGTTTTTCTTGGTTAACATTCCAGCTTTAACTGTATTTAATTCTATTTGTTTTGTTTTTTCATTATATGTTTGAACTTGGCATTTATCACCATTATTAATTAAATCTACTATCTCCTTAATTGATTTTTTTCCAGAATCTGTTTCAATTAATGTATTACCAATAAAACAACATGGATTAGATCCCCAGTCTTTGTCGTTACTAAAGTAAATACCTGGTTCTCCAGATCCGCTTAATTCAATTTTCTTCCATAATTTATGAAACTCATCTTCAGTAATCTTATGACGCATAACTACTGCAGAATTATTAGCTCTACCGCGCTGTGGGTTAGTTTCCCACCAGTTTCCAAATTTACAAGTTAGCATATCTTCATCGTCTAAATTAAATAATGAAATTAATGCTGCCCTACGAATTCCGCCTGATAGTACTGCATCTGCTAAAAAGCAAACAATATCATGACACTCTAATGAAGTTAGTTTTTCTCCTGTTTGCTTTCTTTCAAATATTTTCTGTATTTGAAATAAACATTCTTTTAATGGTTCCGGACCTGGGGCTTTACCACCTGAGGTGATTAATTGTGCTCCTTTAGGCCTGATATCTCTAAAGTCAAATCTTGGAAGAGGTGAACCTGTAAAATATGACTTACATAACATTCTTACTGCATCGGACCATCCTTCAATGCTATCGCCTATTAAATATCTTTTAGTTTTACTTGGAACTTTAATTTCAGGTAATTTTTCGATGTGATGCTGTTGTACGCTAAATCCAACTCCAGTTCCTGATAATAGTAGGAACATTGATTCTGAGAAGGATCTATAATCATCGATTGGTAAAAATGAACAGTTGAATATACGAGTATTGTTTAACTCTACAGGTGTACCACCGAATTGGAGTGATCTCATGGAAGGTAGTACCTTTCTGTCATAAACAAATTTATATGCATTTTCTATTTCTTCTTTTAAATCAGGAAATTTAAATAAATGCATCTGCTTGTTTCTATCAGCTATTTCATTCCATGTTTCTCGTCTGTTTATCTCTTGAATATATCTAGAGTATTTCATGTAAACTGTAATGTCGCTAAGTACTTGTTGTGTAATGTTCATATTTTAAAATTAAATAAAAGCGGATAGGGTATCCATACCTGATTTTTCAGGTTAAAAAAAATTTATGTAAAAATGCTAATTTATAAAATTAATCAATATTAGTGATTAATTAATTTTGTTGGTTTTTTTCCAGGTTCTGGAGATAGATTTGATTGATTTGGTGGTTCAATTTGTGGTATAACATTACCTTGACCTCTTGTTGTAACTAAAGTATTATCATAGTTTGTAATATTTTTATTATTAATAGCAATTCCGCCCTTTTTACCTTTGACGCTTAATTGACTTTGGGATGTTTGATTTAATATACTCATAATTCTTTATTTTAAATAAATATCATAATATTAACCGATTCCGCCTAATTCAAAAAACTTTTTACTTAATATTTCTCTTTCATCTCTATTAAAATTATTTATTTTACCACATACGGTATTTTCACTACCCTGTTCTATATTTGACTCATCAAACTCATTATTATCAATTGTAATTTTGCCGACAGAAGTATTTATTACAGCTCCATATGACATTCCGTCCATACCGTATCTATTTTTCATAATATGAAATCTACCTGTACCGTTTACTTTATCCTGTCTTTTTCTTGATAATGACATTGCAAAATCAGCTATCATAATTTTATCATAGGATCCTGCTGCTTTATCTCCTTCAATAATATCATCCTTAGCTCCTGCTCTATTTACTTGTGATACCGTCCATACTGGTACTTTTAATTCTCTTGCAAGTCCTTTAGCTGCAGTATATACATCATCTATCTCTTCTTTCTTTTCTGTAGATTTACGTTTAGATTTTAATAAATCTACATAGTCAATAATTATTAGATCTGGTTTAGTTCCTAGATCGGTACATTTTTGAATATGAGTTTCTATCGTGGATATAGACGCTCTACCAGGAGAGTATTCTTTAATAATTAATGTTCCTGGTAAATTATTAATTACATCATTTAATATATCTTTATTTGTTTCTAGCTTTTCGATTGGTGTTCCTGAAAATACAGCATCATACCTTTTAGCAACATATGATTCAGATAACTCTAAAGTATAATGTAAAACATTATATCCTAATTTTATTGCAATAGCCCCTAATGATACTAAGCACCATGAATTATGCGATAGTATTCCATTACTATAATAGCAATGAACTTCATTTACTGATATATCATATAGTACTATCTTTTTATCTTTTTTATTTTGTTTAATTACTTCTGTATATCCTATGTCTGTTAATATTTTATCTCCGATATTAATATCTATTATTTTTTTCCATTCTCCATTAATAGATTTTACTTGATGATGTGGAGATGTAGTTAATCTTTTTCCGTTTTTAAAATATGTTGTTATTGTGGATTGTTTTTCGGTAGTGAATAAGCTTTGTACACTATTATATCCATAGGGAGTTTTAACCTTTAAGTTAAATTCCGGAATATATGTATTATGTTCAAATGGTGTTATTCCTAATTTAAGAAATAGATCTCCTATTTTAACTTTTTTATTTACTTCTCTTTTATGTATTACCATTTATAATATTATATAACTCGTTTATAACTTTATTATTGTCTTCTTTCCAATCACTTTCCCATATAATATATGTATTATACCCAATACTATTAAATAAAGATAATCTTTTTAAATCTTTATTCCAAATATCTTGAGATGTTTTTTTATGAGATACATGATCTATATTATATTTTTTAGGATTTCTATGCCAGTAATCTCCATAATACTCAATTATTAATTTATTATAGATCATATCTACTATTTTACCCTCTATTTCAACATTACATTTTAAATCTTTAAAATGTTTTTTTAAAATATTATAACATTCTATTTCTGATTTTGATCTATTACTTTGAGCACCATTTCTGGTTCTTGATACGCCAACTAATGCTCCTTCTTTCTTTATCTGTTCTTTTACTTTCTGACCTATAATACTTTTTGTTTTATCAGTATGATTATGTCCTTTAAATTTAGATGATAGTTTACTATTAATAGATTGAATGTTTGATATTAATATTATTGCTTCTTTTCTAGAATAACCTTTCTTTAAGTAATGATTAATAGATAGTTGTGAATTTTCAGATTGTTTTATATTCCATTTATATTGAGCTTCAGATTTAGTTAATCCTAGATTTATAAGATTATTAATATATATTTTTTTACTACTTGATTGAAACTCTTTAACTTTTAACACTGATTGATCGTATGAATAACCTTTATAATACCAGTATTCAACTGTTCTTTTACTATGACCTGTCATAGTTTTATTGCCTGGATATTTCTTTTTATACTCTTTTGTAGTTATATTGTGTTTTTCTTTTAAATGTTTATTTAGGTTATATTTTTCTTTATGACCACATATAACACATTTTAATCCTATATTCATAATATTTATGTATTTATTATAAATATCCCGGTGGACGTAAATATATTACTTTTTTAATAAATTATATACCTGCCATCCATATAAATGTATTCCATCTATATTAAATTCATCCCAAGGTGATATCCACATAATATATTTTTCCCTAACATTATTAAGTAGTTCAATACCGTATTCCTCATATTGAATTTCAATACTAGTATTATATCCCACGCATTTTCCTCCTCCTGGATTACCAAATATAATTCCAAAATCACCTGATCCTAGACCTCCTTGCAGCATAGTATCTATTATTTCCCAACCAGTAGGTATTGCTCCTCTTTCCTCTTTGCGGTATCTAGACTCAATATCCTTTTCATATTCATGTCCAATATTTTTATCTTGACCGGATTTTAATGCTGAATCAATAATAGTTCTAATATCATCATATAATCCTGATTGCAATAGATCTACAGATGTTAATAGTGCTTTTTTTAATTGCTGATTCTTACAAAAGTTAGCAAACTCCTGTTCTATATAATCTTGATCTTCATTAATAGTTTTAAAAGCTTCTTTTAACTGCTCTACAACAGATACTTTTAATATTTCATTATCGATTTTTTTAACCTCGATATGTAATGAATCTAAAGTTGCAACAGTGTGATATCTATGATAATATCTTAAAATTTCTTCAACTAACCATTTATGAGCCGGATTATCAAAATATTCAGGATCTAATACATCGTATATATTTTGTAGAAATTCTTTATGCTTTAATAATGATGTTAATACTTTAATTTGAAAACTTGATCCGTATTGAGATAATTTATTTAGAGCCGTCATATCCTTAATTTAATAACCTTTTTTTATAATATCAACTATTTGTTCTTAATATGTGTAATATAATCAAATACATCAAATAACCACATTGCAGTATTAGGTATAGAATTACCTAAATTATCTTCACTATACATATTTAAGAAGGACTGTCTATCAATGCGTTTGCTTGGATTTGCAATGATATTTTGTATAGTTAATATATCTTCTTCTGGTACATTAGGACTATGGAGATCCATTAGCTTTTCATTAATCTCTAATTGGTTTCGGAAGTTATATACTGATTGGTATGCTTTTTTACTATCTGCATTATCTTTACTATATTGTACTATCTCTTTTAGCGGGATTTTTCTTTCACTTTGTAACTGCGGAAACAATTTAATTAATCCTTTAGGTCCTAATCCTCGGACCCCGGGAACATTATCAGATATATCTCCTAATAATACCTTATGATTAAGATAATTAATGGCAGGAATTAATAGTTCTTGTTTAACTTCTTTAGGAGTATAGAACTTTTTCTTTATAGGAGAATACACGGTTACTCTGTCTGATACTAATTGAATATAATCTTTATCAGATGACATTATATGTACGTGACCTTCTAGGTTGTTAGCTAGATACCCTATTATATCATCTGCTTCGATTTTATCTATGCAAAGTAAATCTACAGGGAGACATTTTAAATACTCTATTAGCCTTAATACTTGATTAGTAATGGATTCGGCTTCTTCTTCTCTTGTATCAAATGCATCCCAATTAGTTATCTTTTTAAGCTTACGATTAGCTTTGTATTCTGGATAGAGGTATTGTTTATTTGTTGACCCTCCCATTCCGTCAAAAACTAATATTACTCTTGTAGGCTTTATAAGCTTAATAGCAAACCCTATTGATTTTAAATAACCGGTTAATCCACCTATATGATTTCCTTGAGAGTTTAAATGATTGATCATCACAAAACTTCTTAAAAAGGTATTTAAGGAATCAACCAAGAGTACCTTATCATTAGTATATAAGGTCTCTTGTTTTGATTCTTTTAAACTATCGAATATTGCTCTAAAGTCTTTATTCATTTGTATGATCAAAAATATCTCTAATATCTTCTGTCATTTCTGCTTCAATTACTACTTGAAAATCTCCTCCGCCTAATATTTTTAACCATTCTTCTGAGTGTTGCTTTTTATATACTTCTAAATCTTTTTTATCATCTTCTATAAAACCGTGAGGTGTCATAATAATATTTCCTTTAGTATCAACACCAGATATGTGATTCTTCTCTACGTGAACTTTAGTACGTTTAGCAAACGTTACATCTTTACCTCCCTTAATAGCTTTAATTTTAGATGTACCTTGATTTGTTATATTACCAAATGTAATAATCATAGTAGCGTCAAACCACATTGTATCCCCGCCCTTGTTTTTCATTCTAGGCTGCTCCATAGGCATATTAGGTTTAGCAACCCATACCTTGTTAATAGCAACTAGTGTATTAGTATATGGTGAATTAGATTTTCTAGATAATAATATTCGTTGATTGATAAAATTTCCGAACTGAACAGACATCGCTCCAGCATTCCATTCATTATTATTAGATGATTTTTCTACTGACATCTTGCATGGTACAGACCCAATTGAGTCCCAGAAAAAACACAGATCATACGGTAAATTACCTTTTTTCTGCTCATCTAATAGATCATTTATTAATGATGCAACATCTTCAATAGTACCAAGGCTGCTTCTATCAGTATATATAAAAAATCCTTTATAATCTACTACTTCTCCTGTTTCTTCATCTATAACATCTTCTACCTGGAGACCCATCATCTTAGCATGCTCCCATGACCATTTCATCTCAGTAATAATTAATACAGGTAAAATGCCCATTTTCTGGGTATTTACTGCTGCTTCTAACAATGCAGTTGTTTTACCTGTATCTGAGTGCCCTCTTAAAAGGGTAATATGGCCTGCAGGAATACCTGGCACTGATACAGCTTTTCTAAAAGCATTGGATAAAGGTATCCATGCTTGGTCTTTAAATTTAACACTTGCTCCTCCTAGGTTCTTACCTTTTTTAAATTTATCTAAATCATGCTTACCATTTATTGCACTTGATATACTTGCATTTAGTGATACCTCTTTTGTTTTTGCCATATTATATTTTTAATTAAAACGGTAAATCATCATCATCTGCTACTGCTGATTCTGATGTATCACTAAATAACTTGTCAAACTCATCATCTATATTCTTCTTTGTAGAGATTGAATATTTATTACCTGTTCCTGCCGAAACTAATTCTGGTATTGTTTTAGAAATATTTTGCGGTGATAATGTAGATGTATTAATTGGTGCTGGTTTAATCTCTTCTTCTGATTCAGGGCTTAACCATTGAAGTAATGATTCTTTCATTTCCTCATATGGATATTTTTTAAATAATTCTAATGGATTAGGTTGAGTTTCTAACCAAGATTTTACATCACTTGCATTAGTTGATAGTGGTGTTATTTTTGTACGTACTCTAACTGAGGTTTTGTTGTACGTTCTTCCTGATTGATCTGGTCCTACTGTATCAATTGTTAGATCTCGTCCTTCAACTGGATCGGTAAAATCACCTACATCTTCGTCTTCTAAAATCGCTAGAAGTTCCATATACACCTCCTTTCCGAACTCCCATAGACGTATACCCTTGTCTTCTTCACCTCTAACAATAACAGGTGCAAATACCCTCATTTTAGGTTGTAACTTTTTAGCTAATTGCCAATTTTCTTTATCATTAGATTTACTAATTTGTGCTGCAAATTCAACAATAGGATCTTTTTCATCAAAGTTAATTAATGAAATCATAGTTCGATTTCCAATTCCATAATGAAAAAATAATTCTTTAAATGGCCATTGCTTATTGTGAGTTGATGGAACCATGCGGACCGAGTGTTTTCCGATTGCAGGTTTCCAGATAATAACTGATAGATCTCTTTTAGATCCGCCAGGTTTTTGCTGCATTGATGCTAGCTTTGATTTGATTAGGTTTAAATCCATTTTCGTAACTTTTGTTTAATAATAATTTATAATATAGTAATAATTATTACAATATGCAACTTTATTTTGTAAAATAATTAAACTAGGATAATCTTATTGATCTTGGTTTGGAGTTTTCTTAGATCAGATCCTTGCGTTAATAGAACGGTATTTTTAAAATCAAGCCATTCTACTTTATAATTAGAATCAATTACTCCCATATTTAACTCTTTAATTAAGAGATTTAATGCATTTATAGTATAAAGAGTATTGGTTTCTTTTTTACGATGAAGTAATATTGTATTTGATATAACCTTTGAATTTGAATTTATAGGATCAATATTATACGTACATAATAACTCATTACTATCTTTGGCTTCTAATATAAAAATTTTACCATATAGGATAGAATAATGTGATTTTATTGTATTAAGAGTTTCTTCTAATTCCTCATGTGAGGTAAAAGTACAGAATAACTTATTCATTATATCTTGTAACGTGTATGTAATATCCATTATAAATATGTAGTTTTTACTAAAGAGTGATAATTCTTTCCGTACTTAGTTTTTGATGTTAAATTATATTTATTTATTATTTTTTTAATTTGTAATAATATTTCTTTTCCGTCTTTAATTGAGTAATCAATAAGAAAGGAATCGTATACTACTAATGATATATAACTATTAGTGTTTTCTAGTAAATCATTTATTTCTTTTAATATAATTACATTATATTTAGTTTCCAAGTTTTGAATAATATAATTAAATAATTTTAATTGATTAAATTCTTTAATTTTATTTTTATGTAATATTCTTCCTGTTGGTAATTTTATTAGCCCTTTATTATTAAATTCATTCCAAGCTTTTATTATATATTCTTTTATTTTTTGAAAAAATTCAATATGTTCATATTGCTTATTAATTCCTCCATATATCTGCTTAAAAGTTATTTCTTTAGATTGTTTATATTGTTCGTCAGTTATATTATCACAATTAAAATATTCTCTACCTAATATTATATGTATAGATTCGTCCGTACTTATTTTATAATTAATTAATTCTGATATTAATCTTAGATGATATCCGTCAAAGTCAAATTCTATAAACATATCATTTATAGGATAAAAACTTTCTCTTGATTTATTATCTTTATTTACTGCTAAAAAGTTAATACTATTAAACGAATTAGTTGGTCTACCTGTTAGGTTATATAAATTATAATAATTATATATAATTTCGTCTTGAATAGAATATGGCTTCCAGTTTAGTTCAAAATGCTTATCTAATGTTTTTTCATCGATTAACATTCCTTTTTCTTCAACTCTTTTATACTCCTTTACTAGTTCATTATAAAGATTATCTGTATTTTCTAATCCTATATATTTTTGTATTTTTTCATATAGATATTCACATTTTTCGTAATGTTTAGATATAGGAATTAGTTTATTTATGTTAGGATTATGATAATATTTTTTATAGAAATTCCTATGTAATAATGTATCACAATCTAAATCGATATTATTATTTTCCTCATCTATTATAATAAAATTAATATCAACTAGATTATCTGATGGAATAAAATATGAATGATACTTTTTATCTATACAGTATAGTTTCTTATGATTAGATAAAAATTCTATAACATCATTTATATCTATTGAAAATGTTTCGCTATGATCAAACGCAATTATAAACCCTTTCTCCCTATTGTGATAATAGAGTGAAGAAATACTACTAATTTTAGGGTGATAATTACTATTAGATGAAATAATATGGATAAAGCTGTCTTCATCCTTACTTAATTGTAATAACTGCTCTTTCGTTTCTATTATATAAAACATATAACCTTAATTGAACCATAATATACGTATTTGTTCTCATAATAACAACTTAGATAGAAGGTCTTGCGTATTTATCGTATTTTTCTCCGATATATTCAATTAATCCTCTAAATAATTTATCTTTAGTTTGAACTAATCTTTTATTTGTGTCTATAATTCCAGAGATTTTGTACTGTCTATTTTCTCTTGTATCTTTTAAAGGACCAGTTATTTGCCAAAATAAATCAATAGCTTGATATGTTATATAATCATATTCACTAGTACTGGATTGTAATGAAAGATATGTATCTTTTGATATCTCTATAACATATCCAATATCATTTCTTTTCTTTGCAAAATACCTCATGATATATCCTTTTGCATAATCTGAATCGGTCGGTTGAGGGTAATATTGAGGTGGGATTTGGTATGATTGTAAGTTCTTTATGTTAGGATTTTTAATGTATTGATCTGATTTGTTATTTAATATTATTACACCTTTTTTATTATCTAAGTTTATATTAATATTATTATTCTGAATAGCTTGTAGTTCTTGAGATGATCCTATTACAGGATTAATACCAGTATATATTTTACCGTTAAATGTTTTATAGTATGCTCCAATATATGGTTTTCCATTAAGCTGGTATTCATCACCTCTAGTATATTTATTAATAGTAATTCTATTTTTAGGATAATACTTAATCATATATTATGTTGAAAAAATTGTTTTACCTATTATAAATCCGCCTCTTGCAAATAATTCTTGTCTATATTTTGGTCTTGTTCCTGGACCGTAGCTTTTTATATCTGCTGCTGTAAAATTTATTATATTTTTAGGAACATTACTTAATAAATTAATTGCTGCACCGTAAATATTATCTGCTTGAGTAGGACTAGGGCCATTTAAATATTGCCTACTTGGAACTGGGTTTGCTCTAGTACCGGTTACTGCTTGAAATTGATTTTTTGCAGTTAATACATTTGTTATAGTCGGACCCCATGATTTACTTCTTGTTCTATTTAATATAGCTCCCATTACATATGCTCTTTCTGTTTGATTATTACTAGCTTCAGCAAATGTTGCTGATATCAATTGTGACCATTCAATGGAGGATATTGATCTACCTAAATATTGTTCTGCTGTTTTTTTAGCTTCAGCATTAGTTCCTATAAAGCTAGTATCCAAGGCTGTTGAATTAATGGATATATTATTAGTAGGCTGACCTCCTCCGATACTTTCATCAATATTACCTAAATTATTAGCGTTTGTTGGTGATGATATTGGGATATTAATCATTTGACCTCTAATAGATGTTACCCATTGATTATTATCTATAGTATGATTTAATCCGGCAACAGCAAATCCTACTCTATTAAATCCTTTTTTATCTAAATATTGAGTAGGCAGAACATCTTTAGGAACCGTGAATCCTTCTAATAGAGACATTCCGCTTATTCCGTCCATTCCTATATTAATACTAATAGGTAATACTTGTCTTGCTTTAGTTGTATCTTCTCCTGCTTTTAATTTATTAGCTGCAGTAGTATAGTATACTTTTGAGGTATTAACATTAGATTTTGTATATATACCTCGATTATAAATTTCAATTACTGTATTATTAAATATTGTTGCCGCATCTTTATCTGCATTTATATTTGATTTAGTCGCGTTATTATTAATACCGCTAGTATTTACTGCTATCTCTTTTACAGGTAGTACTCTGTCTATTAATTCATCATTATTATATCCTAATGCTGATGAGTCTGTGTTTAGTGATCCTAAGTTACCTGCCTGTGAGCTGAATGCAATCATTTGACTCATCTTAGTACTAACTTCTGTTTTTAGCTGTAAAGATCTAACTATAGAATTTTTACCTATTATAGGAATAACTGTTGGTTCTGTTAGCATTAACGGACTTTCAGGACCGTTTGATGATATGGTTGATTGATTTGAAGGAGGGTTAATCATTTGATCGTCATATATTCTTACTGTATTGGCGTCATCATAATATCCAACTCTAAAACTATTAATATTACCCAATGATTTATTAATATCATCCATTAATATTTCTAAAAATGATCTTAAATAAACATCAGTTTTAGAATTACTATTTGATTGAGATTGTATAATATTAATAACATGATCAATATTAACAGGAATATTCATTAATTTTCCTCTAAGTGATGATATACCTTCCTTTTCTCCGAATCCAGATTGTACATTAGGAGAAAATGCATCTAATTTATTATTAAATGGATTTATAGGTTTTGCATTTTCAGGAAATAATTTTTGATATATTTGATTATTAATATTAATTTTAATCATACACACCCCAGGGTCTATCGATAGCTGGTATGGTGTGGTAAAACAGTAGTTTGTTTCTGGATTAAAATCTATGTATATAAAGGGTTTTTTAATTTTTCCATCAGTATTTTTTTCATAGAATATACTATTATTATTTATATAATATAATAACAATCCTAATTTAATATAGCAAAACTTAGATGTTTTACCTTGATTATCGTTATCTTCTAATCCTGCTTTGTATACTTTAAATAGTTCTCTAAAATCAACATTGGATATTTTTTCTGATGATTTTAATTCACCCGATAATACTTCACTGTTAAATCCTTTATTAATAAAGAATGCTAGCTGCTTTTCTATACCTAGGCTAGTTACATCGCTAGTATTATCAGAAAATACTGTATTTTCATTATTTATTCTAATTGGATCTAAGGGGCCGTTTTTTAATTGTTCAGTTATAAATTCATACGAGCCTGGTACTTCTCTTGTACTATTTGGACTAGCTGATGCAAAATCTCTTAAATCTATTAAAAATTTATCAATATTAGAAAAATATTGTTCTGGAATACTGGTTTGGATTGTATCTAATGATTCTCCAGGTACGTATCCTTCAGTATTACTAGAATTTAATAATTTTTTTTCATCAAAGTTATATATAATAGTAGCTATATCTAATACCTTTTGTGTTTTTGATTTACTATAAGTATCCCCGTTATATATACTATCGTTATTTGCAGGAAGTATAGTAAAAAATACTTTTTCTTCTGTACTATTATTATATGATTCAATCTTATCAAATATACTTTTTACTGTTTCTTGAACTTTTTGAATCCTAAACCCTGGAGTATATCCTTCCTTTGATATAACATCTTTTGTTTCAATTAATGCTGATATTTTTATTGCGTTATCGTTTACATTTCTTGCTGATAGTTTACTAATTGTTATTAATTCTTCTCTTAATCCTTCTTTGAATGATAATTTTTTATTGTAATCAGGAGCATTCCAAACATCAAGTACATAATTAAGATAATATCTTCTTAAAGCCTGTGATTTAATCTGGCCAGCTCCTTGGTTTAAATTTGCTACAGGTCTAATAATGTCTAAATTTTCGGAATAGTCTGCATTAAAGGTTATTTCAATTAATATATCAGTATTAATAAATTCTACTGAGTCTAGATCCGCAAACCCAGATGCTGAATCTCCTGTGCCTGTTCCTGTAAATACTGTTATTTTTTCCTCTGATTTTAGTGGTATTTTTTTAGTTAGTTTTATTAATTTAGGAGTTGCTGATTCTAGTATCCATTGTTTTAGTGCAATCTCCTGTTCTGTTTTTAAATTTAAATAATCTTGCGAAGAGACATAGAAACCTTGTTTTAGTTCATTATTAGATATCTGTATTAGTCTATTATAATCAATCTCAGAATATCCTATTTGACCTGATTTTAATAATGGGTTGTTAATTGAATATGATTTAGATAGTGTATTTCCCTTAGAATTATTATATATAAACTTAATATTTACACCTTTATCTTCAGGTATTATTGATTGATTTATTAGTTGCTGTAAATCGTTTTTTCTTTTCTGTAATTTCTCAAAATTTATAAGTACAGTTTCTCCTGAGTTAATTATTTCGCCTATATCTGGCCATGCTATGCTGTTTCTACCTTGTATTATATATGGCTTGGTTGATGCTGGTACTGTTATATTACCGGATACTTTTTGAGTGGTATTATCATTTATGTTTTGAACTGCACTTTCCGACCCTCCTCCAGGCATACTAAATGCTTGATTAATTTTTAATGAATCAATAACACTACCTAGACCTGTTAATTTAACATTACAGTCATACGATCCGTCTTCAGCCTGAGACCATTCATAATTAGATATTAATCCATATAACCCATCATAATTACCAAATGATTTTACTCTTTTATCGCTTATACCTCTAAGTATTCCTTCTTTAGTTTTATATAAATCGTTATTAAATACATCTAAAGGGTTAATCTGCGGACCTATTGTTACTAATTTATTATTATTATCAAGATAAGTAGTATGTCCCCATTCAAGAAGACATGAATATCCTAATCTAAAGTAAAGTAGATCAATTGCATTTAATTGATTAATATTCCATACCTTAAATTTTATATTAGCAATTCTTAATGATCCAGCTGTACCTGCATGATCTATTGTTGCTGATGTTATTCCCGGCATAGGTCTATATCCGAATTGATCTACTCCTCCTAATCCATATGCTGAATTATTAGTTATAGAAGATGGATCGTTTGATTCTATCCCTGATCGTAAATTTATGTTGTTATTTTGATATCTGCCCGCTCTATTCAGGGAGATGTAGGATGTTCCTCCGAAAAGTATCCATTGCTTAGAAACATCAGTAGGTGTTCCAGCTTTTTGTTTTCCTTCAATATCTAGATCTCTTCTTAATTGATCGTCTCCTACATCTACAAATGATACCAATCTTATCCAGCATGTTTTATTAGCTAAATACAGTATTTGATCATTAGTTCTTGAATCAATAGTTGATCCTTGAAATGATCTAGTATATAATTGCTCCTTTACATATTTTTTAAGAGGAACACCTACGATATTTGTAAATTTTTCTTGACTCATAACCTATCTATTCTGATTTGCGTTATTATACAAATTCAGTGCCGGTTCAATATTAACTGGTATTCTTAATTGTGTTCCGGGAGTAGGTACTAAGCTATCACCGGGTAAATTATTTGCCATTGATATTATCCAGTACAAGGTTGTGTCTCCATAGAAATCGTATGCTAGTATATCTAATCTATCAGATATAGTAGTTATTACATAAATGTCATTTGCATCTGCCGGTATATCGGGGTATATATTGGATGTGTAATACCTTTTTCCTGTATTATTTTTAGTTATTGGAATATATTGATATCTACTGGGCATGATTAATATTATCTAGGCAATGTTATTAATAGTTAAGTATTTATTATCTCTGCTGCAGACTGGAATCCAGAATACTTGTATCGGAGTTAATAATTCTTGTTCTTTGATTTATTAATGGAGTTATTTTATTATCTTGTGATCTTCTTGGTAAGAAATCATGTATTGGTGTAAACTGACATTCTGCTTTTATTACGTGCGGTAACTGTGCATCAGATATACCTCTACTATCTATTTCCCATGGATAATCTGTTTCTATTGATAAATTCATACTATTAAGAAATCCTGGTTGTCTATAAATATAATCACCTATAGTCATTTTAACAACTGGTGTTCTCATAAAGCTGTTTGACCCGTAATCGGGATATATTTGGGATAGTAATATATTTAGTTTTTTATATATTGGTAATAATTCATTCTTAGATAATGCAGCTATAATAAATCCAAAGCCAATATTTCTTGTAAATCCGGTGTATCCGTAAAATGTTTCACCCCTACCTATATATTTTACTGAGCTATATTCTGCAGAATTATTATCACTAAATGATGATATAAATGCTCTAAATTGAACGAATATACTCCCTACAGGATCGTAATTAATAGCTTCAAATCCGAATCTTATAAGATCTTCGGTTGATACTGGGAATGTGTTTGTAATGTTATCCCATGGATCTACATTAGGCTCAATAAATCTATATATATTATCTGGTTTATTAATACTGTCACCAGTTTTAGTTCCAAGTTTATATTTAACTTCAATACTACCGCTAAGATATTCACTAGATGAGATTGCCCCGTTAAGTTGAGCTCTAAAATCCTGTTTAATTATACCTTTTTGTCTATCATTATCATTTAAAGCCTGTGATAATTGATTGTAATTAAATGTATATATTCCTTGATTAACATCTAGATTAGGATCAAAATCAGATATGACCTTTCTTTCAATAGTAGTAAATCCTATACCTCCAATTGAATCGGGACCACCTGGATATTCAAATAATAGAGTTGGATCAGGTGATATTCCTAAATTACTATTAGATGAATTAAGTGATAATATATCAATA
>Ga0247843_1001657_pt1 | contig 43918 bp, 50 predicted proteins | sample LaCruzMarch2017__FD_192420 | JGI IMG/M metagenome (GOLD analysis project Ga0247843, IMG submission 192420) | Freshwater microbial communities from meromictic Lake La Cruz, Castile-La Mancha, Spain - LaCruzMarch2017_8m | ecosystem: Environmental > Aquatic > Freshwater > Lake | place: Spain...
ATGCTTTTTCGAATCGCAATAATCGGTGCTGGCCCTGCCGGCTACTTCGCTGCCCAAGCCTTGCAGAGCGCAGAGATCGACGGGAAAACATTTGCGATAGATATGATTGAAAAACTTCCAACACCCTGGGGCTTGGTGCGAAGCGGTGTAGCTCCAGATCATCCAAAGATAAAGAGCGTCTCTAAAGTATTTGAAAAAATTGCCACCCAAGAGGGCTTTAGATTAATTGGCAATGTGGAGCTAGGTAGAGATATCTCTTTAGTAGAACTAGAAGAATTGTATGACGCAGTGATAATCGCTACTGGTTCAACTGTTGGAAGAAAACTTGGTATTCCAGGTGAGGAGCTAGCAAACTCAATATCAGCCGCTGATTTTGTTCCTTGGTATAACGCCCATCCAGAGTATAAAAACTTAGAGGTAGATTTTAGTAATCAGGTAGCAGTTGTTATTGGTGCCGGAAATGTTGCAATTGATGTGGCAAGAATGCTAGCCCTTAATCCAAAAGAGCTAGACCCAACAGATACTGCTCAATACGCTCTGGATAAATTACATAACTCTGCAATCAGAGAGGTACATTTATTTGGAAGACGTGGGGTCGAACATGCGGCCTTTACCTCACCTGAACTTCGAGAACTTCCAAAGCTTGAATATACCGATGTCTTCATTGATGAAGGTGAGATAAGCGCAGCTCAGCAAAGAGCTAGTAGCGCAGGTGAGATACCAAAAGATATTAAGGCAAACCTTGAGGCGATGGCTGCTATCGCTACTGCTGATAAAAAGGGAGTAGATCGCAAACTCTCGCTTCATTTCTTATCTACGCCACTTGAAATAAAGGGAGAGGGCAGAGTCGAGGAGATAGTCTTTAGCGTTAATGAGGTCAGAGATGGGCAAGTGGTTCCAACCGGAAAAACCCATTCAGTTAAGTGCGGTTTAGTCATTAGCGCTATTGGCTATCGTTGTCTAGAACTGCCAGGGCTTGTCTATGAGAGTGGAAAGATTAAAAATACCGATGGTCGCATCGGTTCGAGCAATACCTATGTTGTTGGCTGGGCTAAGAGAGGCCCAACGGGCGTAATTGGAACAAATAAAAGCGATTCGTCGGAAGTTATTAAATTACTTATCTCGAATCTAACAACTCCAAAAAACAGTCAAGATCTTCTTGAGATATTAAGCTCTCGAAACATCACCTATATTTCACAAAGAGGCTGGGAGCAGATAAATAACGCTGAGATATCAGCAGGTGAAGCCCTTGGAAAACCTCGTGTGAAAATTACTGATATGCAGGAAATGCTAGGCTTCGCAGGCTAATTGCGCCCGTAGCTCAACGGATAGAGCATCTGACTACGGATCAGAAGGTTTGGGGTTCGAATCCCTACGGGCGCGCAAGATATATTTCTTAATAGAATCAGTTGACCAGAGGGCCCATAAAACTAAGAGCGGTTGAAATAAGAGCCTTATCGCTCGCTTTCGATCGGTATCTAAACCAAATGCATCAATACCATCAATATATTGCCAGATATTTCCAAGGAAGATAAGAATAAAGAAGAGCGCTGTGGCCAATCCAACTTCTCTTCGGAATTTCCATAAAGTAAGCAATGAAATACCAAGTGTTATCTCAACATAGCCCGAGGCAAGTACTACAAAATCTGGGTCAAGACCTAACCAAGGTGGAACTTGAGCTTGGAACTCTAATCTTTGCGTTGTTAGATGAAGCGTTCCGGTATAGATAAGAGTTATCCCAAGAAGAACCTGCAGAAGTTTTCTAAGCAGATCTACTAACCCAGTAATGGTCTTAGCTCAACTCTGCGATTACAGGCCTTCGAACCCCAAGCTGCTAGCTCTAAGGCAATCTCTCTAGTAGGTACATCAATAATCCAAATGCCACTCACATACTCGCTGGAGTCATTAAAACTCTCATTAATGTACTTAACATCTCCACCCCGATTATCTATCAGAATTGAATTATCTGGAGAAGCAATCCCAACTGCTAATACCCGCTGTCCTGCGGCGACCATCTCATCATTAAAGGCATCAATTGCATCGATTTCCTGCCTTGAATGTGCAGGCTTTTCTATGCCTTCAATGACATTAATAAGAAAACGCATACTTTTTAAGCAACCTTTCAGGATTAACCAACTTAATGCGCTCAATCTATAGCAAGGTATTGACCTACTTCGTATTTAAATCACTCTGTTCTATGCTTATGCCATGAATTCAAAAGAGAGAGCGATCTTTGATCTGGCGATGGTTACTATCTTTATCGCAACTGTTTGGGCTTCCATTGAGTTGCAATGGGGCGTTGGAGTGGGAATTTGGGTCGGAGGAATCCTCTCAGCAGCCCTTCTTCTAATTTATGACTTAATTTCTAACTGGCCTGATAGTTAGCCATATTATGGAGAAGAGCTGCTGAGAGGGCAGTGAGAAAACTAGGAACAAGGGCAGGAGTGCGGATATAGCAGGATAACTTTATACTCGGTGCATGAAGTCAGATAGTCGAATTTCGGCTTGGGCATTGCTCGTTGCCGGAGTCAGTGGATTATTGGCCTCGTTTATTTTAACTATCGATAAGTTCAAAATCTTAAAGGATGCTGGTTTTACGCCCTCTTGTAATATAAACGCAACCGTAAACTGTAAAAGTGTGATGCTCTCAGATCAAGCAGAGGTCTTCGGTTTTCCCAATTCACTAATCGGTATTGCAACTTTCGCCATCATGATTGCAATCTCCGTTGCTCTATTTTTGAAAGTAAGCTTCCCAAAACTCTTCTGGCAGTTCCTAGTTTCTGGAACCGCACTAGCAGTTGTTTTCTGCCATTGGCTGGCTTTCCAGACAATATTTGAAATAGGTGCCCTTTGCCCCTATTGCATGGTTGCTTGGGTAGCCACACTATTGGTCCTTTCTGTAGGCCTAAAAGAACTGCTTAAAATTAAATCCTTTTCTCTAGTGGAAGAGAGCGAAAAAGCTGCAGTGACAACAATTTCTAATTGGATGCTACCGTTTCACGCTCTATGGGCCACATTGTTGGTGGGCGCTGCATTTCTAGGAGTTTGATCTAGAGATATGACCTTTATCTATAACCAGATGGTCTCTGGGTTTCGTCACCTTTTCCCCCGTGGCAAATTTCGTTATATGTTGCTTCTTCTTTCTGCGATTGCTGCAACTATTTCAGTATCTGAGTTATTAGTAATGAAATTCTTTGCAACCCTAGTTCTTAATGAGGGGGAACTAGATTCCAACATCCTTGCTCTAGCTATTATTGGATTCTTCGTATTCTTTATTACAACCCGCTTGAGTCAGTACTATCAGAGGAATTATCGTGTTAAGGCTTTTGCCCGATCTTTTCGCGCTGCAAAGAAAGAGCGAACAAGAAAAGAGGAAAACCGCGAATGGACGATGGCTTTTGAAATTACGAACGTATTGAGTTATGCTGCTCAATTACTTGCAATAATAATATTTTTCTTCCTTTTAAATCCCATAATCGCGGCTGCAAATCTCCTGGTAATACTGGTTATTCTTCAGGTAGTCGGGAGCATCTTTCAAAAGCAGATTAAAACTCAAGGTAAGTTGGATGAGAAAGCCAGTAAGCAGCAATTAAAGCCCGAGAAGCGCTATGCCGAGAGAATTAGAGCAGGTGAAAGCGGGGCTCTGATTTCGGCCAGTGGCACTCTGATTCTCTTAGCGCTCCTACTATATTTCAATATTCAAGGTGAGATAAACGCATCTAATACATTAGTGATATTTCTTGGGACGAGACTGCAAAATTCGGTTATATCGAATACGTCACGATCATTGATGAGATATGCAAAAGCCAGCGCATCAATCTCATTTAGTGATGATTTGGAAGAATGAAGATATTTGCCCATCGGGGATATAGTCATAAATATCCAGAGATGACTAGGGAAGCCTATTTGGCTGCAGCTGAGGTGGGGGCAGATGGGTTTGAATGCGATGTCCGACTTACAAGAGATTTACAGATTGTTTGTTTTCACGATGCAAATACTGAACGTATCACGGGAAAATCTCGAAAAGTTTCAGAGCTAAGTTTACAAGAGATACAAGCGATGACCGAAGTACTAACCTTGAATGAGCTCCTAGACATCTCTATAGATAAGAAGAAAGATTTGCTCATTGAAACTAAGCATCCTGTAAAAACCGGAGGTCTAATTGAGAAGAGAGTGATTCAAGCTCTTAACGCTAGATCTGCTGAGATTAGAAACTCAGAAATTGATGTGACCGTCATGTCTTTTTCCTATTTAGCTTGGCGTAGGGTTAGTCGGCATTACCCAAAGCATGCCCATGTAATTGCAAATCCACTTGCTGCAATTTTCACTAGGGCTTCAAGAGTTGCAGTCTCAATCCATCTCCTTCGCAGAAGCCCATTGATTTTTGGATTACTTAAAAATAAGGAGGTCTATGCCTGGACGGTAAATAGTAAAGAGGAGTTTCATTGGGCCAAAAGACGAGAATTAGCCGGAGTTATCACTAATCGACCTAAGCGTGCCGTGAGAATATTACGAAATCAACTTTAGTAGTAGCACTTTTGTAAGGGGATTTTGATAAATATTTGGCAATGATTTCCATGTGAGGGAAGATGCGGGTATGGATGAGAACCTAACGCTCTCGATTGATTGCGGAGGCCTCTATCTCAAGAGCTGCGTCCTTGATAGTTCGGGAACGATGCATTCCAAGCCAAATAGAATTGCAACTCCTTATCCACTCCCACCAGCAACATTTGTAGAGACCATTGCCGAGATTGCTTCAGGATTACCCAAGGCCTATAGAGCAACAATTGGAATGCCAGGAATGATTAGAAATGGCGTCGTTATTTCTACTCCACATTACATTACAAAGAATGGGCCGCGTACAAAAATTGATCCAGAGAGCGCTGAACTCTGGTCTGGCTTTGATGTACAAAAAGCAATCTCAACAAAACTAAATGTTCCAACGCTAGTTTTAAACGATGCAGAAGTGCATGGCGCAGGAATCATTACTGGCTCTGGATATGAGGTAGTAATCACATTAGGAACAGGTCTTGGCTTTGCAATCTTTTATGGTGGAAAATTAACGCCGCACTTTGAACTCTCTCATGCCACAGTACGCAGAGCAACGACTTATGACACCTGGATCGGCGAGCAAGAGCGCAAGAGGCTTGGAACGATATTCTGGTCCCGAAGAATTAGAGTTTTAGTGGAAGAGCTTCGTCCAGTTTTTAAATGGGACCGGTTATATCTCGGTGGTGGAAATGCAAGATTAATTCGCCCAATAGATTTAGAGCGAATGGGTGATGATGTGGTTGTTGTGCCAAATACTGCAGGAGTTTCAGGTGGCGTTAGGGCTTGGAACTTAGAACATTACTATCGAGCTTAAGCCCGAAGTGCTTTAGCAAACTCTAAGAAATCTCCAACTATAATATCTATCTCACGCTGGCCATGAGCAAGAGAAATCAACCATTGCTCATCAAGTCCTGGCGGGGTCATTACATTTCTATTTAGCGACCAGAAGAAGGAGAGCTCTGCAATATCAAAGTCTGTAGCTTTGTAATCTCGATAGTTTCGAACTGGGCTAGCAGACCAGGTAATACAGCCCTTTACGCCAAAGCCAACAGTGTGGGCTGGAATCTCATACTCATTAATGATTTCAGCGATTTTACTTAAAGCATCTCTATTTAAATCTTCACATCTTTTAAGAGCTTCTGGAGTACAGAGGCGGTCAACTGCTCTTATTCCTGCCATTGCTAGGTAATGACCATTAAATGTTCCAAGATGATTATGTTTTCCATTGACGACAACTTCCATATATTCCTTCTTGCCGCCAAAGGCAGCAACTGGAATACCGCCGCCTATTGATTTAGCGATGGCGATTAGATCAGGCTTAACTCCGAGGCGCTGCGCAGCTCCTTGTGGACCTGCAGTTAGGCCAGTTTTTACTTCGTCAAATACCAACAAAACTCCATATTGATCACAGAGCTCACGAACTCTTTCTAAATAACCAAGATCTGGAAGAACAATTCCAATATTTTCTAAAACTGGCTCCATAAATACACAAGCAATTTGATCTGCATCTTTCTTCAATACTCGCTCAATTGCCTCAGCATCGTTATATGGAACAACCCAGACATCACCTGGAACTGTTGCTCCAAGAGGAACTGTATTAGGTGAGTTGGCATCACCAGCGCGGTCTATCTCTGGCTTTGCTGAAACCATTAGAGGGTCATATGAACCGTGATACCCGCCTTCAATTTTAATTACTCCAAGTTTTCCAGTCGCAGCCCTTGCAGTTCTTAAGGCATACATCGTGGCTTCAGTGCCAGAGTTGGCAAAGCGGACCATATCTAGACCAAATCTGCGGCAGATAATTTCAGCGCCAGATCTTGTAATGGGAGATGGAGTAGCAAATAAGGTGCCAACATCTAGGGTGGCATGGGCCTCTTTTACCACCTCTTCATTTAAGTGGCCTACTAGGAGAGCACCAAAGCCCATAGAGAGATCGAGCATCTGTCGACCATCAACATCGGTTAGCCAGGCGCCCTTAGCAGCAACAATTGAAATCGGATATGGATCCCAGTGCTGGAAACTCGAAGCTACACCTTTTGGAGTTACTTCCGAGGCGCGCATATTTTCTACGCCAGATTCTGGAGCAAGTTTTTCAAACTTAACTTTCTCTATTTCCAAGAGCTCATTTATGCGAGCAGGAGAAATCGGTTTAACTTTATATGGAGTTGATCTAAATGTTTCTGGGTGATGGGTTTTATTGAACATGGGATTGGTCTGGACTTCCCAAATACGGATCAAAAGATCCGACTTGTTGGTACCACGCCCCTATTCGCTTGTTAAACTTTTCCTAAGCCTACTGCCGCCCTTAGGACTCCGTCAACAGATGGGACTTTTGTGCGTGTTTATCGCATAAATAAATCACGAAGTCTGCGTGTTGTGAAATAAAGTCCGCAAATAATCATTACTAGAAAATAAGAAATATGAAGCAAAGTTCCTGAATCAAAATTGCCAAACCAAACATCACGCACTAGTTCTATTCCATGCCAGGAGGGCATTAGTTGAATTAAAAACTCCAACCAATCAGGGTAAACCGAGATTGGATAGAGAGAGCCAGAGAATAGAAATAGAGGTAAAATAACAATATTTATCATTCCCATCTGTTGATAGGTTTTGAAGTAAGAGGTAATAGCCATACCAAAGGAGGCAAAGCCAAAAGCGATAAAGACAGCTGCTGGAATTGCTAAAACTGCAGAGAAGCTAGGAACTAAACCAAGAGGGGCGGTAATAGCTAGGAAGGCAATGGCATAACTCAAACCGCGAAATAGCGCCCAAATTATTTCACCAAGTGCCACATCAAGTGGCCCAAGTGGTGTTGCCAGCATTCCTTGGTAGAGCTTGCTCTCATTTAATTTAAAGAAAACATTCCATGTTGAGTCATATATAGCTCCATTCATTGCGCTAGTTGCAAGCAATCCCGGGGCGATAAAAACTGTGTAGTCAATCGTCTTATCTCCCAGAGTGACATTTCCAATGAGCTCGCCCATTCCGTAGCCAAAAGCAAGCAAATAGAGCACTGGCTCAACAAAGCCGGTAGCAATTGGAACCCAAGTTGAGGAGCGAAGAGCAATTAGAGATCTTTCGATAATCGCTCTTGAGCGCCCAGCATAGATTTGATGGCCAGTGCGATTAGCTCTGGCATCTGCAATTGCTACAGCGTTACTCATTTAGTCAACCTACTAGTGAAAGTTTTACTGGCAAGCGCAAAACCACCAATTAGCATTGCAAGAAGAAAAGCAAAGTGAACAGTCAACATCGTTGCACTTAGCGAATATCCATAAGAGAAATATCGACCAAGTTCAGTGGAGTGCCAGAGTGGCGAAATCCAACCAATTGGCTGGAGATAAATTGGCATAGTATTAAGCGGGAAGAATGTGCCCGAAAAGAGAAACATCGGCATAATTATTAGGCGTCCAAGAACTGTCATAAAGTAATCATCATTTTTTACTTTGGCAGTAATTCCTATGATGATTGCAGCGAATGCACCTGCTGCAAATATTGTTACAGGAATTACATCCCAGGATTGTTTAATAGTCATTACTCCAAATGCAATAAGCATTGCCCAATAGCAGATCACAGTGAATGCAACTCGAGCCAGAGCAGCGATAAAAACACCAAGTGCAATCTGTGGCCCAGTTATTGGAGTTGAGTTCATTGCATAAAAGAGCTTTCTCCACTTAAAACCTTCCATCACTGGAAACATAGCTTCATCTAAGGCTGCAGTAATGGCAGCGCTTGCAAGAAGTGCTGGTGCGATAAAGGTTATATATTCAACTCCACCGGTTCCAGAAGTTCCTGAATTCTCATTTACTAAAACTCCAACCCCAATGCCGATTGCTATTAAATAGAAAAGTGGATTACCGATGGCGACAATGGCGATGATGCCCTTCCACTTAAGCATTGCAGACATGCGAGCCTCGGCAACATAAATAGCGCCAAAGCTTTGAATCTTGGCAACGCTGATCCCTGAATTCATTCGATCAGGGTTCTTCCAGTTAGACGAAGAAATACATCTTCCAGCGAGCTACGTCGGACAAGTGAGGTGGTGGGGTGGAGCTTCTTATCTAAGATCTCCTCGAGAAGAGCCTCTCCATCTTCAACATACATCAAGATTCGATCTGGCAATTCCTCCATCCGAGAGCACATTGCCCTGAGCGTTGGAGCAATTTCCTTATTCCTATCAGAACCAAAGCGAACTTCCAGAACTTCCTTTGTTGAGTAGGCCTTGATTAACTCGAGTGGAGAGCCCTGGGCCATGATCTTGCCTTTATCCATTACAACTAAGCGATCACAGAGTTGTTCTGCTTCATCCATAAAGTGAGTAGTAATAACTAAAGTCACACCTAACTCTTTGAGGCGAAACAACCTATCCCAGAGAATGTGACGAGCTTGGGGATCAAGGCCAGTAGTTGGTTCATCAAGCATCAAAATGTCAGGTTCGCTAACAAGTGCCCTAGCTATTGTTAATCGACGCTTCATTCCGCCGCTTAAGGCATCAACTTTCACATCACGTTTTTCTTCTAATTGTGCAAATTCCAAAAGCTCTTCTATTTTGGTGCGGATAAACTTTTTGCTTAGCCCAAAGTAGCGTCCATAAATAAATAAGTTTTCAGTAACAGTTAGTTCAGTATCTAGATTGTCTTGCTGAGGAACAACGCCTAGGTGAGCCCTGATTTGTGGACCATGTTCTTCGGGATCTCTTCCCAAAATTGTGATTGTTCCTGAAGTGCGCTGGGAGGTGGCAGCGATGATTCTCATAGTTGTTGACTTACCAGCTCCATTGGGGCCCAGTAGACCAAATGACTCACCCTTGGCGACATCAAAGTCGATGGCATCTACAGCTGTGAAATCCCCGTAGCGCTTAGTTAAGCCACGGGCAGAGATAAGGGCTTCAGACATTGTTTTATCCTATCGCGCTCTAGTAGGTCTATAGTTCTGCTACGTGCGGTTAATTCATCAACCAAATCACGATCTCACCTACGACGACGTCTTTATGATTCCGTCGCGCTCTGGCGTTAGTAGTCGCATGGATGTTGATTTAAATACTTTAGACAATACCGGGGCCACGATTCCATTAGTAGTTGCCAATATGACTGCAATTTCTGGCAGAAGAATGGCAGAGACCGTTTCACGGCGTGGTGGTTTAAGTGTTATTCCACAAGATATTCCAATTGATGTAGTTACTGAAGTCATTTCATGGATTAAATCGAGAGACATTCTATTTGATACCCCAATTACTTTAACGCCCGAGCAAACCATCGCTGATGCCGCATCTCTAATTCATAAGAGGGCCCATGGTGCAATTGTTGTGGTTGAAAACAATAAGCCACTAGGAATTGTGATGGAAGAGGATTGGGAGGGTGCTGATCGCTTTACTCAATTAAGCAGAATTATGTCTAAGGATTTAATGGTAATTCCAAGTTCTGTCAGCGCGCGGCAGGCCTTTGATTTATTAACAGAGAAGAATCGCCGCCTTGCTCCAGTAGTTGATGCTAGTGGCAACTTAATTGGAATTATCACCAAAATCGGCGCGCTACGTGCCACGCTATATAAACCAGCACTTGATAATCAAGGGAGATTAAGAATTGGCGCAGCACTTGGAGTTAATGGAGATGTGAAAACAAAAGCAGCGGAATTAATGAGAGCAGGAGTTGATTTATTAGTTCTTGACACCGCTCATGGCCACCAAGAGAAGATGATTGAAGCCCTAAAAGCTATCCGCTCATTAAGTCCATCTATTCCAATTGTTGCTGGCAATGTTGTTACTGCAGAAGGCGTTAAAGATTTAATTGAAGCAGGGGCAGATATAGTCAAAGTTGGCGTTGGACCTGGCGCGATGTGCACAACCAGGATGCAGACTGGAGTTGGCAGACCACAATTTTCGGCAGTGATGGAGTGCGCAGAGGCTGCAAGAGAACTTGGGAAACATATCTGGGCAGATGGTGGAATCAGACATCCGAGAGATGTTGCCCTAGCACTTGCTGCTGGCGCATCATGCGTGATGGTTGGTTCATGGTTTGCCGGAACTTATGAGTCTCCAAGTGATTTAAGAGTTGATTCCTCAGGTCGGCTATATAAAGAGTCTTTCGGAATGGCATCTGCTAGAGCAGTAGCAGCTAGAACATCAAATGAGGATGCATTTGAACGGGCTAGAAAAGCGTTATATGAAGAGGGTATTTCAACCTCTCGTATGTATTTAGATCCAATTCGTCCTGGAGTTGAAGATTTGATTGATGAAATCATTGCAGGTCTTAGATCATCTTGCACTTATGCGGGAGCGAAGAACTTAAGTGAATTTGCGCAAAAAGCTGTGATCGGAATTCAATCTGCATCTGGATATGCAGAGGGGCGAGCCCTTAATACTTCTTGGAGTAAGTCTTAAGCCACCCTGGCATATCTAGAGGCAAGAACTAGAAAATAAGAAAGCCCTACTAATAACATCAAAGTCCAGCGCAGCTCGAATGCATCAGCAATAAACCCAATAAGCGGGGGACCGATAACAAAACCGAAATAGGAAACGCCAGATACTTTTGCAACTGCTTCAGATGGAGCGATAACTCCAGAGTATTTAGTCAAAGCAATAGTTCCAGCAGCGCTAAACATCAAAGGAATAACTACCGATAAACCAATTCCAAGTAAAAACCAAGCGACCATAATTGCAGGAATCCCGCCGATCAATAAGCCTGCGCTAAGACCAGTGCCAGCAATAACACCACCTGCTGCAATGACTTTAGATGCGCCAAAACGATGAGCAAGATAATCGCCAGAGAGCCGTCCAATAATCATCGCTGTGCAGAAGACAATATAAGGAAGAGTTGAAATAAATGGAGTTGCGCCAAAGGTTTCACGGGCTAATACCCCGCCCCAATCACCTGCGGCTCCCTCACTTAGAGCTGCAAACAAACCAAAGAGGCCCAATATGACAAAGATAAACGGATGCTTAGCTCTCTTCTCATCTCCAAAGTGGTGAGTATCGGCAGATGCTGGAAGAAGCAGTGGGCGCACTAGAAGAGCAGCAACGATATAAGCGAGTGCAAGTAATAAGGCTTGGCTAAGTGGAGTTATCTCTAGTTGTGAAAATACACCGCCTAATATTCCGCCGAATAAAGTACCAACCGAGAACATTGCATGAAATACGCTCATCAATCGTCGCCCAGCGCGCTGTTCAACTACTACAGCGTGAGCATTCATCGAAACATCTTGAGCTGCAAGTACAAATCCAAAGATAAATAAAGTTATCCAAAACCAAGTAAGCGAGAAGAGAGCGCCAAGAAGTAAATAAGAGAGAGCCAGTGCAATAGTTGAGAAGAAGATAATTGGTTGACTTCCGAATTTTGCCGAGTATCTACCAGCAGGTTTAAGGGCTAGAAATACCCCAGCTGATACAAAGAGTAAAGAAAGTCCAAGGGTCCCATTTGAAACACCTAGAATTCTTTTAAAGTCTGGGATTCTTGCCACGAAGCTTCCAGCGCTAAAGCCGTTAATAATAAAAGTTACAGTCACCGCTATGCGAGCACGTCTTAGGGCGAGATCCATAAGTTGCAAAGTCTACTCAGTCAAGGTTGACTTATCTTTAAGGTTTAATTAAGAAAATAGTGGTTAGGTCTGGGTATGAGGAATTTATCTACATTTAGCAAGGTAATGGTTGGCTTTATTGCTGGCGCATTTGTAGCTGGCAGCGTTGCTGTTGCAGTCACGCCAGATATGCCCCCAACCAAGGTCTGTGTCGATAATCGAACGAAAGCGCTTTATTCAACAACTAATGGAAGTTGCACCAAAACCCGCACTCTTTTGGAGGTTGCCGGATCTGGGGTTAATGTAGAAAGCATTGCTGCTGCGGTTTCGCCTTCAGTGGTTTCTATTGCAGTGAGCGCAACTACTGGAAGCGGTAGTGGATCTGGCGTTATTTATCGCACTAGCCCTTCTTCATCTTTTATTATTACAAATAATCATGTTATTGAATCAGCTGCAACAAGTGGCAGTGTAAGAGTTGAATTAAATAATGGCGATTATGAAAAGGCCACTATTGTTGGAAGAGATAGCACCTACGATATTGCAGTTCTAAAAATTGAACGTGGAAATCTCAAGGTAATTACAGTTGGCAACTCAAGTCAGTTAGCAATAGGAGAGCCGGTCGTGGCATTTGGTTCCCCACTTGGGCTATCAGGAACAGTCACTAGTGGAATCGTTTCAGCACTAAATAGACCTGTCACAACTGGAAGCTTTGGCGCCGAATCATTTATTGATGCGATTCAAACTGATGCAGCTATTAATCCTGGAAACTCAGGAGGGCCACTGGTGGATGGCACTGGCGCGTTAGTAGGAATTAACTCTGCTATTGCAACGCTAAGTTCTGGAACTTCTGGATCTATTGGACTTGGTTTTTCGATTCCTATTAATCAGGCAAAGCGAGTTGTTGATGAAATTATCGCTACCGGAAAATCATCCAGACCATTCCTAGGTGTTAATTTTGATACTGCCTACACTGGGGTTGGCGCAAAAGTATTGCGATTAGTTCCTGGCGAAGCTGCTGATAAAGCTGGAATTCCAGCAGGCGCCATTATTAGAGAGATTGAAGGAAAGAAGATCAACGATCTAATAACCGCCATTGTTAGAGTCCGCTCCTTTGCCCCAGGCGATACTGTGAAGATCACAGTTGATATGCCTGGTGGGGGATCAAAGACCTTCTCAGTGGTGCTTGGTAGGGCCGACTCACAGTAATTGTGAGTTCTAAGGGCCAGCCTAATTAACACCTGATAAGTTAAGGCTTACTCGCAGCGCTACTAGTGAATGGAGAAGTGCATTGGCCGACGAACACAACGATGATGATGTTAATGATGAAATCATTACTGAAGAAATGTTGTGGGAACGAATACCTGAAACTCAAGGTGTAGATCGAGCTAGTACTTATTACGAATTAAGTGCGCGCATTTATGCTCGTGGCCAATATGATGAAGCTCTAGCTCTTGCTGAAACAGCTCGTGATATTTACTCAGAGCTTGGAAGCGCGGCCCCTAGCGAGGGATTAGCGCAGGCTTATTCAGCAATTGGTTATAACCTAAATCAATTAAAGCGAATGAATGAAGCAGCAACTGCTATGAGTAAAGCTGTGGAATTACTTCGAGAGAATAAATCACCAATGGCTCTTGAATTGGCCTGCACCCTCGGTGAATGGTGGTTTAGTTCGAAGGAATATCAGAACACTATTGATTGCATGCAAGAGTGCGCCCGCGAACACTTAATTGATGGAAATGAGCTAGGAGCAGCAACCGATTTTCATTTAATTGGCTGTGCCTATCGAGAGCTAAAGATGTATGAAAAAGCACTAGAAGCATTCTTTGAGGCAAGGAAATATTTCAAAGATGCTAAAGAGGTAATTCATGTAGCAAGATGTGATCAGAAAATTGCTCATTGCTATACCGAACTTAGCGATGCCGATTCTGCGCTCACTGCAGCTCAAAAAGCTGTCGATGTCTTTACAACCGCACATGATCAACGCCGTCTATCTTATGCCTCATTTGAACTGGGCAAAGCCCAAGTCCTATCTGGCGAGGTTTATGAAGGTCTGACTACTCTGGAGCGAGTTCTTGACACTGCTGCTGAGGCCGATCTCAAAGACTTTGAATTTATCGTCTCTATTGAGCGGCGAATCGCAGCAATTCTTCACACTCTTGGCAGATCCGATGAGGCGATTGAAATTGAACGGAGAATTAAATCAGTCTCAGAAGTAATTGAAGATTAGTGAGCGTAATAGATCTCTCACACCTTAAGGAGCGCGATAATTTAATTATCACCATGGTCTGCTACGGCAATATCTGTCGCTCTCCAATGGCAGCAGCAGTTCTTGCTAATAAAGTTTCAAAGCTTGAACGTCCCAAGATATTTGTTGACTCTGCAGGGACTTCAAATTGGCATGTTGGCCAAGGACCAAATCTTCCATCGAAGAGAACTTGGGAGAAGGCCGGATACTCCTTTGAACATATTGCATCGCAATTTAATTACTCACGTCTTGTAGCAGCTGATCTAGTTTTAGTTATGGATAAAGATAATCACGTAGAGGTGAGTAAATATGTCACAAGCGATGAAGAAGAACGCAAGATCTATTACTTAAGTCAATTTGATCCAAGTGGTCCTGATTCATTAGAGGTTCCAGATCCATACTCACTGCCAGATTCAGCATTTGAAAACGTTTTAGAGATGGTAGAAAAAGCAACAGATGGGCTTATAAAGCAATTACTTATTTAAGTGCTGCATCGCCCAGGCATACATAGCAATCGCACCAGCTGCTGAGGCATTCATTGATCTAGTTGAGCCATATTGCTTGATTGATAGAACTTGGCTGCAGACTGCTACTGCCTCATCTGACATACCAGCTCCCTCTTGACCAAGAAAGAGCACGCATTCTTTAGGCAATTTAGCGCTCTCTAGAGGCTTTGATATCTCTAGGTTATCAATCCCAATAATCTCCACTTTATTATCATCAGCCCAGCTCTTAAATTCAGCGATAGTTGCGTGGTGAATCACTGTTAAATACTTATCTGTGACCATTGCTCCACGTCGATTCCAGTCGCGTTTTCCTACAATATGAACGCTAGAGACATTAAAAGCATTTGCAGTCCTTACAACTGAGCCAATGTTTAAATCATGTTGCCAATTTTCGATAGCTATTCGAAGACTATGCCGCTTGGTATTTAGCTCGCTAACAATTGCTTCAACTTTCCAGTATCGATATTTATCAAGCACATTACGGCGATCACCATTTTCAAGTAATCCAGGATCAAAGTGCTCCTCACTTGGCCATGGTTTTGGATGAGGACCTACTCCCACTACGGGATAAAACTCACCGGGACCAATTTCACCTGGCGGTAAACTCATAGATTACTTACCAACTTCTTTGCCTTATCAACAATTCTCTTTTCATGTTCTTTTAATTCATGACCTGGGTAATTGTTTCCATGGGCAAATGGATCAGCTAATTTCTTAACCCCACTTAGCTCTTCTAAAACAAAAAGTCCACAAAATGGCGCATACGATGGGCTATACCCACCTTCATGAGTCATCATTAATTTTCCACCACAAACTTGGCTAGCCACATCCATAAGCTTTCTAGTCATGACTCGATAGCCTTCAGCAGTAACTAACATTCTTCCTAGCGGGTCATAAACTGATGAATCAAAACCTGAAGCAACTGCGATGATATCTGGCTTAAATTGCTTGATTGCAGGAATTACAACTTCATCAAAGGCGTAGTAATACCCGCCATGACCGGTTCCTGGTGGAAGTGGAATATTTATATTGGTTCCGACCCCAACAACATCAACACTTCCTGTGTCATGGGGATATAGCTGGTCTTGATGAAGCGAGATTGTTAATACATTGGAATCGTTTAAAAATATAGCCTCAGTGCCATTTCCATGATGAACATCCCAGTCAACTACAGCTACCCGAAGATCCTTATTATGCGTTTTCTTTGCTACTGCAATTGCCACCGCAAGGTTTGAGAAGATGCAATAACCCATTCCAGTTTCAGAGACTGCATGATGACCTGGCGGTCTGATGAGGGCATATCCATTATCGACATCGCCATTTAAAACTGCTTCAAATAATTCAATTGCTCCACCTGCAGCCATAGCAGCAATTTCATATCCACCCTTAGCAAATGGCGTTGTTAAATCCCCACCATCACCACCAAGTCTTGAAGCAGATTCCTTCTTTATCCGCGCAATATGTTCTTTGGTATGAACTGTTTCTAACTCTGTCTCGCTCGCAGCTCTTACTGGAATTCGAATTAAATGTTCAATCAACCCCGAAACCACAATTAATTCATGGATTCTCTTCTTAGTCTCAGGATTTTCATAATTCATGTATGGCTGTAGACCCGCGCCAGGATCTGAGGGCATATCCCCGACGAATGTTCCTGTGTCATGCCATCCAAATATCTCGTGATAAAGATAACCAGTGCGCATAGGCTCAAGCCTAAAGCCAAGTTGGATAAATGACTATTACTCTTCCGGCTATGGCAAAACCAAAATTAGCTCTTCTTTTGGTGCTGCTTCTTCTTATAAACCCCTTAGAGGCATCAGCATCTGACACTCTTAATAAGTATGTAAATAGCAAACACCTTGCAAATCCGGGCCTATTAATCCTTGATCCGGTAGATGGGCAAGTAGTTTCACAGAGCGAGCCAGACTCTCTCCGAGTTCCAGCATCGGTTCTTAAGCTAGTTTCAGCCACTTCGGTTCTTCATTTTGTTGGTGGGGAAACTAGATATACCACCAAGATCTTTGCCACAGAAATTGAAAATACCTTCTTACTCAGGGGTTCTCTAGATCCCTGGATGACCAGCAATTTAACCTTAGCTAGGAAAAATGGACAGAAATATCTTCCCTCTCTTATCTCCCGAGCAAATTCAAGTAATAGCAAGAAAATTACCATTTATCACACAGGACTCTTTGAGAAGGATCGGTATGACTTAAGTGTTAATTTGAAAAAGAAAGGGATAAAAACAGTTTTTAAAGAAGTCGATTCAGAGAGGGCCACCCAGTTGGCAACCGTGGAGTTATCTTCACTTACTTCATTGACCGTTTCTGAAATGGTCAAATTCATAACTCTCTACAGTGATAACAATCTCGCCAACCGCTTAGCAATGGCAGCAGCGCGCAGAGTAGGTTTTGAGAGAAACGGTAAGGGTATTACTCAGACCTTCAAATTAGCTTTGCAAGAAATTGGAGTCAATAGTGAAGGTTTGATAGCAAAGGACGGTAGTGGCTTAGATAAGGATAATCGACTATCAACAAGGACCTTGGTCGAGCTTCTTACAAAAATTCGAAACGATCCTAAATTTCAAGCTATTTATGAAGGGCTTCCGGTTGCAGGAAAGAGTGGAACCTTAAGAAAGAGATTCATCGAAGACGGCTCTGAGGCTGCAGGTTTAGTTAAAGCAAAGACTGGATGGTTGCGAAATACGGTAACACTTGCTGGCTATGTTAAGTCTGCAGATAAGGAATACGTATTTGCCATTATGGCCGATGGAATAACTCCAACGCTAAGTGGAAGAAATAAAGCAAGGGCAGCGATGGATCGGCTACTTGGAGCTATTGTGACGGGGAATCACTAAAGACTTTAATTGATCCACCATAACAAGCAACCCAAACTCGCTTCTGCGATCTCTCATAAGTTACGCCTATTGGTTCATTGCAAACTTCAATTTTCTGCAAAATCTTAAAATCACTACTTCGCACCTTCACAAGAGTGTCGCTGGTGTAATTAACAATATATAGCGCGCTGCCATCAGCTGAGATATCAAGACTTCGCGCCGCAGAACCGGTTTTTACTGATTCCACTACTTTGTTAGTAGCTAGGTCAAAGGCAATTACACGCCCTGCAGCATTAAGAGTGGCATATAGATAAGCATTGTTAGGAGAGAGGACTATCGCCCTTGGATTTGACCCAACACTTAGTAGCTCTTTTTTAAAACTTACAAGATTTATCTTATGAACTACTGAGCCTCCCATCTGGGCAACAAATGCATATTGAGAGTCATTAGAGATAGTGATTCCTCTTGGGTAGGCCCCGATTTTTACCGTCCTTATAACTTTGCCAAGCTCTGTTGAAATTATAGAAAGGTCATAAGAGCACCAGTTACTAACCAAGACATATTTGTTATCTGGGCTAACTTCAACAACTTTAGGAACTACACCAACTTTATAAGCGGCATCAATTGACCAGGACTGAGTATCGATGCGATAAAGAAATGAACGGTCATAGTTATTGCCTGGATTACATTTATCAGTGCCTTCTCTGTTAAAACCCTTGCCATACATCGCATAATTTGTTACATAAAGATATTTACCATCAGGTGAAAATGCCCCTTCAACTGGGGAGCCGCGATGAAGTCCAGAATAGCCTTTGATGCCGAGATCTTTAAGGTTTACCTGATCTGATATCGACTTCACTAATTCAAGGCTTTGAGCATCATAAATTGTCACGCTATGGCGATACATCATGTTATGAGCTGAGATGAAGCCAGTATTTGAGGAGCGCACTGATTTAGGGGAGATATCACCGGTGATAGTGGCCTCTAGTTTTAACTTAAAGGTTTCAGATAGCGGCTCTGCAGAGGTAGGAATTGCGCTGGTAAATATGAGGTTTAGAGATATAGCCCACGCCAAGTAGATACGCACCAGTGCAATCTACAGGGTAATCTCAAGACATGATTTCACCATATATCGCGTTAATGAAATTACGCGTAGTGGAATTATTACTAGTAACCACCCTTCCTGCTCTCTTTCTTGCAGCAGATGGTGTTCCACCATTTGGAATTTCTCTAGCAACGCTGCTTGGTGGAACTCTGGCGGCTGGCGCTGCTAATGCCTTTAATATGATTATTGAATCTGATATCGATCAATTAATGGATAGAACATCCAAGCGTCCGATTGTGAATAAAGAGGTAAGCGAGAATCAAGCCTTTGCCTTTGCAACAGCGCTAACAGTTCTATCTCTCTCTATCTTCTGGATCTTCACCAATCCTCTAGCAACAGCGCTAACAATCGGCGCAATCATTTTCTATGTATTTGGCTATACCGTAGGTCTTAAGCGGCGCACCTCCCAAAACATAGTCTGGGGCGGGATTGCAGGATGCATGCCAGTTTTAATTGGATGGGCAGCAGTTGCCAATTCTCTGAGCGCAACAGCGCTTCTCTTCTTTATGGTGATCTTCTTCTGGACTCCGCCACACTTCTGGGCTCTGGCTATTAAATATAAAGATGATTACGAAGCAGCAGGCATTCCAATGCTCCCAGTAGTGGCTCCAATTGCAAAAGTTGAGCAGCAGATGTGGTTTCACACCATCGCAATGTTTGCTACTTCATACCTAGCTCTCTACTCAGCAGGTTTGCCAAACTGGAGTTATATTGCAAATACCGCCCTAACTATTTTCTTCGCAATGCAGATGTTTAGCCTTAGAAGCTCACAGATCGAAAAGTCTGCAGCAAAGATATTTCATGGCTCAATTACCTACTTAAGTCTTTATTCCATTCTCTTGGTTGCTGCAATATTCATCACTTTTTAACTGACACACCTACTTCCCTCCTGCATTTCCCAGCCTTGGCCTTTATCCTTGCACTCAAGCAACTGACCCCCAATCCCCAGGGAGCCACGAATTGAGATCTAAACGCGCCCGCTTAATAGCGCTCTCCACCTCTTTTCTCCTTCTCATTGCTCATAGCCCTGCCTATGGAAAGACTCCCAAGCCAACGCTTGCTCAAATTGAAGCAGCAAAGAAAGCTGAAGCAGAGAAAAAGAAATTAGCAGATGCCGCGGCTGCCAAATTAAGCAAAGCGAATTTAACTTTAAAACAATTAACAGCAGTTGCCAATGCGGCAAGAGCTAAATATGAAGCAGCTAAACGAGAGTTAGCAATTGCAACAAAAGAAGCAGAATTAGCTGCAGCAGCATATGTAGTTGCGGTTGGTGAAGTAAAAGCTGCGCATGACTCCATTGGTCGCCTTGCCACCAACGCCTACATCATGGGCGGTGGATTTACTGATTTAAATTCAGTTCTTCACTCTGATGGACCACAAGATTTGATTGATCGCCTCTCAACTCTGGATACCTTAGGAAATCAAAACACTCAAGCTCTATTTAGATTTAAAGCAGCAGAAGAGGCGGCAGCAAAAGCAAGGAAAGCTGCGGATTACGCCAAAGCAGCACAAGAGGTAGCAACTAGAAAAGTAGAAGAAACTAAAATTGAAGCTGATGCTGCTAGAAATGCCCAGCAAAAAGAAGTTGATAAACTGCAAAAAATTCAGGACCAGGTATTAAAAGAGCTAAACGCTGCAAGAAAGACCCGCGTAACTCTTGAGCAACAGAGACAACTGGCATTATTAGAAGAAGCAAATGCAAATATTGCAACAACCACCAATGTTTACACCAAGGTTTGGCCTGACATTGGCTTCAAAGGCCGCAGCACTTCACGTTCAACTCCTGAAATGCGAGCCGAAGCTGTGGCTTTTGCTAAGAAACAAGTGATAGCAAGAAAACCATATGTTTGGGGCGATGAAGGTCCAAATACTTTTGATTGCTCTGGTCTGGTTTATGCCGCTTATCGCGCAGCTGGACTTGGCTGGCCAAATTGGGATCGTCTCAATTCATCTCTCTATTTCAGTTACACAAAACATGTTCCGCTAAGCCAACTCGAGCCAGGTGACTTGCTGTTCTATTCCTACAAAGGAACGGTAAACACCATCCATCACATCAGCATCTATGCCGGAAACGGAATGATGTGGGAGGCAAACTCCAAAGATAAGGGCCTACTTTTCTCCAATATCTATAGCGTTAAGGGATTAATGCCATATGGAGGCCGGGTCTAGGGCGATTACCCTTAGCCTCATGGCCGAAACCACCCCGCTCTATCAGATTCGTCTTGCTGTTAGATCTGAACTAGAAGATATCGCTGCAGGCGATAGCGTTTTAGTTGCTGCCTCTGGAGGCGCTGATTCATCGGCACTTGCTGCAGCTTTGTTACTAGAGTGTAAAACAAAGTCAATTAAAGTAATTGCTTTAATTATTGATCATGGTTTGCAGAAGAACTCGGCAGATGTAACCCATGAAACAAAGAGAACGCTGACAAAAATCGGTTATGAAAATATTGAGATTAGAAGAGTAACTGTCGAAATTACTGATGGCCTAGAGGCATCAGCAAGAAGAGCGCGCTATCAAGCATTAAATGATGTCGCTAACTCTCATAACGCAGTTGCTACTTTTCTTGGACATACAAAAGATGATCAGGCAGAGACGGTACTTCTTGGACTCTCTCGTGGCTCTGGATCTCGCTCACTATCTGGAATGGCAGCGAGAGTTGATCGCTATCGAAGACCACTTCTTTCAATCACTAGAGCGCAAACAGAGGCAGCATGTGAGGAAGCTGGAATTAAGTTCTGGCAAGATCCACATAATCAATCGATGGAATTTACAAGAGTGAGAGTTCGCGAAGTAGTTTTGCCAACAATGGAGAAAGAGATTGGCCCTGGAATCAGTGATGCTCTTGCAAGATCAGCTAAGTTGCTACGAGATGATGCCGATGCGCTGGATTATTTAAGTGATGAGATTTTCTCTAAGTTAGAGCCAGCATCGCTAGATATCTCAAAGCTTGAAGCACAGCCCAGGGCTATTAGAACTAGAATCCTTAGGAGAGCTATTTATCTGGCTGGAGCCCCGCAAGGCTCACTTTCTGCCGAGCATATTGAGCCTGTTGAGGCTCTCATCACAGCCTGGAAGGGGCAAGGTCCTATCTCACTTCCCGGTGGTGTGACCGTGGCTCGAATTTCGGGCAGACTTTCGCTCTCTAAAAGGGGTGGGCAGGGCTAGTTAATACAAGGCGAGAGGGCGATAGTGGATCTGGAATCAGTTAAAGGCGAGATTGAACGAGTAGTTGTAACTGATGAACAATTACAAGCCCGCCTAAAAGAGATAGCTGCCCAGATTGAAGCAGATTACAAAAATCAAGATCTCTTGCTTATCGGTGTTTTAAAAGGCGCAGTGATGGTGATGGCTGATCTATCGCGCTATATCAACAGACACCTAGATATGGATTGGATGGCTGTTTCATCGTATGGCTCTGGAACAAAGTCATCAGGAGTTGTAAGAATTATGAAAGATTTGGATAAAGATATCACGGGAAGAAATGTCTTAATCGTTGAGGATATCGTTGATACTGGCCTAACACTAGATTGGTTGAGTGCAAACCTTAAATCCCGCGGAGCAAAGAGCGTTGAGATAATGACTGTTCTTAGAAAACCTGAATCTGCTCAAGTTGAAGTCGCAGTGAAATATGTGGGCTTTGATATTCCAAAGGATTTCGTCATTGGCTATGGACTAGATTTCAATGAGAAGTATAGAAACCTTCCCTTTATTGCCGTGCTTGCTAAGCATATGTATGAGTAAACATGGCCGATAAAAAATTGAAGATTAAGCCACCTAAACTTCCTAACAAATCAGGAAAAAAAGTTCCACCCCAAAAGCTTCTTAAGCGCCCGCTATTTTGGATATTAGTTGCAATTGTCGGTGTAACTATCTTTGGTCAGATTTCATCTGGCAGTAATCAATTCACCAAGATAGATACCTCAAAGGCTATGGCAGCAATTACAAGAGGCGATGTGGAATCTGCCAATATCGTTGATCGAGATCAGAAGATTCAATTAATTCTCAAACCTGGAGTGGCAATAAGTGGAGCTACAAAGGTCGAGGCTTCCTATGTCACTGGGCAAGAGCCAATTCTCATTGATTTACTCACAGCAAATCAGCCTGCGAAAGAGTGGGATGTAACGGTTCCTAAGACCAACATTCTGGTCTCAATTCTCTTTACCTTAGGCCCAATTCTACTTCTAGCATTTTTACTTTTATTCTTCATGAGCCAATCCCAAGGAGGATCGCGAGTATTCTCCTTTGGCCGCTCCAGGGCAAAGCTTCATGACAATGAAGTGCCGCAAGTTACCTTTGCTGATGTTGCAGGAGCTGATGAAGCAATAGAGGAATTTAGAGAAATAAAAGATTTCCTTGCAGAGCCAAAGAAATATCAAGAAATTGGCGCAAAGATTCCTCAGGGAGTTCTTTTATTTGGCCCTCCAGGGACTGGAAAGACTCTCCTTGCAAGAGCAGTAGCAGGAGAGGCAAAGGTTCCGTTCTATTCCATCTCAGGTTCTGACTTTGTGGAAATGTTTGTTGGTGTTGGAGCTGCTCGCGTGCGAGATCTATTTACTCAAGCAAAAGCAAATGCCCCTGCAATTATCTTCGTTGATGAAATTGATGCAGTTGGTCGTCATCGCGGCGCAGGTATGGGCGGCGGTCATGATGAACGTGAACAGACTTTAAATCAATTATTAGTTGAGATGGATGGCTTTGAAGCACATGAACAGGTAATCCTGATTGCAGCAACAAATAGACCAGACATTTTAGATCCAGCGTTACTTCGCCCAGGGAGATTTGATCGCCAAATTGGCGTAGATCGCCCAGATGTAAAAGGGCGCGAGGCAATAATTAAAGTTCACTCTAAGAATAAGCCTCTAGAAAAAGGCCTTGATCTCTTGGCTATTGCTCGAAGAACTCCAGGATTTACTGGAGCAGATCTAGCAAATGTTTTAAATGAGGCAGCTCTTTTAACTGCTAGAGAAAACCGCAAGGTGATTTCATCAACTGATGTTGATGAGGCCATTGATCGTGTGATGGCTGGGCCGCAGCGTAAATCAAGGCTTATGAGCGAGGAAGAGCGCAGAGTTACTGCCTATCATGAAGGCGGCCATGCCTTAGTTGCGCACGCACTTCCTCACACAGATCCAGTTCACAAGATAACAATTTTGCCAAGAGGGCGAGCACTTGGTTACACCATGGTTTTACCCGATGAAGATAAATACTCCACCACAAGAAATCAGATGCTTGATCAACTTGCATACACAATGGGAGGAAGGGCAGCGGAGGAATTAGTTTTCCATGATCCAACAACAGGAGCATCTAATGATATTGAGAAAGCAACTGCTCTTGCTCGCGCAATGGTTACTCAATATGGCATGACTGAGAAGCTAGGCGCAATTAAGTTAGGAAGTAGTGATGCTGCTCCATTTATGGGAAGAGATTACGGACATCAAAGAGATTATTCAGAGGATTTAGCGGCAACTATTGATCAAGAGATAAAAAATCTAATCGGCCAGGCCCACGAAGAGGCCTATGAAATATTAATTGAAAATCGCTCAATCCTTGATGCCTTGGTTGAAGAACTGTTAGAAAAAGAAACGTTGCAGAAGGAAGAAATTGCAACAATCTTTAAGCATGTGGCGTCAAGACCTAAGCGACCAGCATGGACTGGATCTGCCTCTCGTATTCCCTCTCGAATTCCGCCAGTTGCAATTAAAGCAAGAGTAAATAGCAAGAGCGATGAAGGCGTAAAACGAAAGAAAAAGCAATCTTCGAAAGATGCTTAGTTAGATGAGTAAATCCTTTGATCAGGGTAGAGCTGAGCGAGCGATAAGTGAGCTACTTGCAGCCCTTGGCGAAGACCTTGAACGCGATGGACTGCGTGATACTCCAAAGCGAGTAGCAAGGGCTCTAAAGGAAAACTTTCAAGGGCTCTATCAAGATCCAAGAGATGTATTAACTACCACCTTCGATCTAGGCCATGAAGAGCTGATAATCGTAAAAGACATTGAGGTTTACTCACATTGCGAGCACCATCTCGCGCCCTTTTTTGGCGTAGCCCATATTGGTTACATCCCAGGAGAATCAGGAAAAGTAACAGGGCTATCCAAACTAGCCAGACTTGTAGATCTCTATGCCAGACGTCCACAAGTACAAGAGAGGCTAACAACTCAGATTGCAGATTCTATGGTTGAAATTCTTCAACCAGGTGGCGTGATTGTGATTATTGATTGTGAACATCTCTGCATGTCAATGCGGGGAGTTAGAAAGTCGCAAGCAAGAACTGTTACTAGCGCTGTTCGCGGGATGTTAAGAGATCCAGCAACTAGAGCTGAGGCAATGAGTTTAATTACTGGTAAATAACAATGAGCACTTTAGTAATGGGAATATTAAATACCACCCCTGATTCCTTTGCTGATGGCGGCATGCATTTCAGAATAGAAGATGCCCTAAGGCGAGCAGATGAAATGATTGCTGAAGGAGTAGACATAATTGATATTGGCGGGGAATCAACAAAACCTGGAGCAGAGAGAATTAGTGAAGATGAAGAGAGAAGTCGAGTAATTCCAGTAATAAGTGAGTTAGTGAAAAAAGAGGTAGCTCTTTCAATCGATACCACCAGATCTACTATCGCTAAAGAGGCAATTAAATTAGGCGTGGAATATGTCAATGATGTTAGTGGCGGCCTTGCTGATGAGAAAATGTATAAAGTCATTGCTGAAAATCCTAAGGTCCAATACATAGCAATGCACTGGAGAGCCCACTCAAAGAATATGCAAGAACATGCCAACTATGCTGATGTAGTTAAGGAAGTAAAAGAAGAGCTAGAAAATAGAGTTGAGTCAGCAATTGCAGCAGGAGTTAATCCTGATCAATTAATAATTGATCCAGGTATCGGCTTTTCAAAGTTAGCTGAGCACAATTGGGAGTTATTGAGAAACCTTGATCGGCTTGCACTTCTGGGCTATCCGATACTAATTGGAGCTTCAAGAAAGCGATTCTTAGGAGAACTTACCGGCTCAAGCAATACCGAGGATCGAGAGGCAGCTTCAATTGCGATAACGGCAATGGTTGCAAAGCAGAGTATCTGGGCCGTTCGCACCCATTCGGTCAAGCCTCATAAAGATGCAATCGCAACTGTTAACTCATTTGCTAAAGGTAGGGTTTCAACATGAGCGACAAGATATCAATAACAGGAATTCAAGCTCATGGCTATCACGGCCTATTAGAAGATGAGAGAAAAAACGGCCAACTCTTTATTGTTGATGTAGAGGTAGAGCTGGATTTATATAATGCAGGAAAGAGTGATGATATAAAAAAGAGCGTTGATTACAACGCCCTAGCTATTTTGATTCATGGCGAAATCACTGGCCCTGCTGTTAATCTCATTGAAAGTCTCGCTCACCGAATTGGTATTAAGGCTTTGGATTCATTTAAAGAAATAGATGAGATAAAAGTGACGGTTCATAAACCTAAAGCCCCGATAGAGGTTAGCTTTACAGATGTCTCGGTAAGCATAAAAGTAAAGCGATGAGAGTAGTTATTGCACTAGGTGCAAACCTTGGAGAACCTAGAGCGCAATTAGAAGAGGCAATAGAGAAGCTTAGAGAAGTAATAGTTATTGAAGCAATATCCTCTTTCTATGAAACCAAGCCTTTTAAAGTTAGCGAAGACCAACCTAACTATATAAATGCAGTATTAATTGGCGAAACTAAGTTAGAAGCAGAGCAATTAATGAAGGAGCTACTAGATATTGAGGAGCGCCTTGGAAGAAAGAGAAGCACTCTTAACGCTGCTCGCTCAATAGATCTAGATATTATCGATTATCAAGGAATGGTTATTAATAACGAGAATTTAACTCTTCCTCATCCAAGGGCTTTTGAGCGGGAGTTTGTATTGCGGCCTTGGTTAGAGATAGATCCAGAGGCGCAATTAACTGGTTTTGGAGCGGTTAAGGAGCTTTTGGCAGCCCTGAATTAGCGGGGTAGACTTGTCATTGCCTGGTACCACTAACGGACTGGAGCTGTAAATAAGGTGAAAGAAGTAGACCTCCTTACTGACCTTGATAACCCATGCGCATTTGTTCCCACCATGGGAGCCCTTCACGCTGGCCATCAATCACTAATTAGGCGCGCCCGCGAATTAGCAGATGAGGTAGTCGTCTCTATATTTGTTAATCCTCTCCAGTTTGAAAATAAAGAAGATCTCGCGAAATATCCAAGCACTCCAAAACACGATAGCGAGTTAGCCAAAAAGGCCGGCGCAACAATCCTCTGGCGACCAAGTTATGAAAGTATTTATCCAGGTGAATTAAAGAAGCTTTCATCAGGTCAGATTGGAAGAAGCTTTGAAGGGGTTCATCGCCCAGGTCACTTTGATGGAGTATTAACTGTAGTTAACCGCCTCTTTGAATTGAGTAGACCAAAATATGCAATCTTTGGGGAGAAGGATTTCCAGCAACTCTTTCTTATTAACGAGATGGCAGCAAATCTTCATCCAGAGATCCAGATAATGGCTGCACCAACTATTAGAGATAACAGCGGCCTTGCTCTCTCCTCGAGAAATGTGCGATTAAGTGATCAAGGCCTTGAAGGCGCTCAGGTAATTTCAAAAGTACTAAGAGCGGCAAGTAGTGAATCAAGCCTTACTAGCGCGCGCCAAGCTTTGAAGCAGATAGAGAGGCAAGATTCATTTGTTTTAGATTACGCCGAAATAATTGATGAAGAGAGCTTTCAAGTTGCAGATGAATCAAGTATTAAAACTCGAGTAATTATTGCAGGTTGGATTGAGGGCGTTAGATTGATCGATAATATGGCGATGCAGAACTCTCTGGTGCGAGCATGAGACTCAAAGCGCCACTTCCTGGCTGGAGAGCCCAGGCCGATGTTGTGGTTATTGGCTCTGGTGTTGCTGGTCTTACTACTGCGCTTCAGATTCGCGCACATAATCTCTCAGTACTACTAGTAACTAAATCATCTATTGATGCTGGATCAACAAAATGGGCGCAAGGTGGAATTGCTGCGGCTCTTGGGCCTGGAGATTCACCAAGCCAACATGAAGAAGACACCCTTGTTGCTGGAGCAGGTCTATGTGATTTAGCGGCGGTAAAAGTCTTGGTTAGTGAAGGGCCAGAGGCGGTAAGAAAATTAATTGCAAGAGGCGCTGTCTTTGATAAATCAGAAACTGGTGAGATTGCGCTAACTAGAGAAGGTGGACATTTAAGAAATCGAATCCTTCATGCTGGAGGAGATGCAACAGGAGCGGAGGTATCAAGAGCTCTACTTGCAGCGGTCTCTGATGACCTTGGAATCGAAGTAATCGAGCATGCTCTGGTCTTAGATGTTCTGAAGAGTGGTAGTGGAAGAGTTTGCGGCGTTACCTTGCATGTTATTGGTGTAGGTAGTCGAGATGGCGTTGGCGAAGTTCTAGCAAAAGCTGTAGTACTAGCAACTGGTGGGTTAGGTCAGGTTTATTCTCAAACTACCAATCCATCAGTTTCAACTGGTGATGGCGTTGCACTTGCCTTAAGAGCAGGAGCAGAGGTCTCTGATGTGGAATTCATTCAGTTTCATCCAACAGTTCTCTATGTCGGCGAAGGATCAAAAGGTCAGCAACCTTTAATTTCAGAGGCTCTTAGGGGCGAAGGAGCTTTTCTAGTTAATAGCCGCGGCGAGCGATTCATGCGCGATATTCACAAACTTGCCGATCTTGCCCCTCGCGATGTTGTTGCTAAAGAAATTTCACGCCAGATGGAGATTACCCATAGCCAACATGTCTGGCTTGATGCAAGAGGAATTAAAGAATTCTCAGAGCGCTTCCCAACGATTTATGCATCATGCAGAGAGATTGGAATTGATCCAGCAAATGATTTGATTCCAGTATCTCCTGCCTCGCACTATGCCTCAGGCGGTGTAAGAACAGATCTAAACGGCCATAGCTCAGTTGCTGGCCTCTATGCAGTTGGTGAAACCGCTTGCACTGGAGCACATGGGGCAAATCGTCTTGCCTCAAACTCACTTCTAGAAGGCTTGGTATTTGGAGCTCGAATTGCCGAAGATATTGCTGCAAATCAACTACCTCAAGAGGAGCCTGTTGCTCAAGATTCTCATGATTTTCTTCTCTCACCATCTATTCGCGGCGAGCTGCAGAGAGCTATGTCAAAGGGCGCTGGAGTTGTAAGAAGTGAGGCGTCACTAAAGGAAACTCTAAAAACGTTAGAGCGACTAAAAGGTGCTGCAACAATTTATGCCAGCGTTGATGCTTGGGAGAGTACTAATTTATATCTCCTTGCAACTGCAATTGCTCGCTCAGCACTTGAAAGGTGTGAATCTAGAGGCTCTCACTATCGCCAGGATTATCCAGAGAGCTCAAATGTATGGCTAAAGAGAATTACTCAAAAGCTAGCAAGTGATGGATCTTGGAGTTCAACGATTACGGAGGTTAATAGTGATCTCACAATCGTTAAGTAAGTTTATAACTGATCAAGGGTTAAACCCCGATGCAATCAACAGCAAAGTAAGTGAAGCATTATCTGAGGATTCAGTTACTGATGATTTAACTAGCCAGGCAACAATTACCCAATCTCAAGTAAGTAATGCCAGCTTTGTTACAAGAAAGAGTGGAGTAATTGCTGGTTGCCTTGTTGCTGCAGCTGTTCTTGAGCAATGCGGGATAAAAGAATATGAGTTATTAGTTAAAGATGGTCAGGAAGTTAACGCTAATACCGAGTTAATCCGCCTAAAGGCAGAGACTAGAGCAATACTTAAAGCCGAGCGAACTGCGCTGAACTTTCTCTCGCATCTCTCCGGAATTGCAACAATTACTAATCTCTGGGTCAAAGAGGTTTCTTCAAGTAAAACTGCTATTCGCGACACAAGAAAGACAACTCCAGGACTTAGGGAGCTTGAGAAATATGCAGTGCGTATGGGTGGCGGTTTAAATCATCGAATGAACCTTAGTGATCAAGCTCTAATCAAAGATAACCATATTGCTGCAGCTGGTTCAGTTAGCGCGGCGATTAATCGCGTTAAGAGGGTTGCGCCAGGTGCTCTAATTGAAGTTGAAGTTGATACTTTAGAACAGTTAAAAGAAGCTCTGCAATGCAGCGTTGAAATAGTGCTGCTAGACAATATGAGTATTGAGCAGACTAAAGCAGCTGTTGAAATTGCTAAAGGATCAAATACCAAACTTGAATCATCTGGTGGTCTCAAACTTGAAAATGCTGCTGCTTATGCTTCCACAGGCGTTGATTACTTAGCAGTCGGTGCGTTAACCCACTCAGCCCCAGTACTAGATATCGGATTGGATTTCTAAATGCTATTAACTATTGATATCGGCAATACCAATACCGTTCTTGGAATCTTTGCCAAAGAAAAGATGATTGATACGTGGAGGGTTAAAACCGATGCTAGAGATACTGCTGATGAATTATGGTTGCAATATCGCACTCTAGTAACTGGCTATGAGTTAAGCGGCCTTTCTATCTGCTCCACAGTTCCTTCAGTACTTAGAGAGGCAAGGGCGATGATTAATCGCCACTTTCAAGATTTACCAACAACCATTATTGAGCCAGGGGTAAAGACTGGAGTACCACTTCTAGTTGATAATCCAAAGGAAATTGGAGCTGATCGCATCGTAAATACCCTTGCCGCTCATACGCTCTATAACCAAGGTGCATGCATCGTCGTTGATTTTGGAACCTCTACTAACTTTGATGTTGTCTCACCAAAAGGTGAGTTCTTAGGTGGGGCGCTAGCTCCAGGAATTGAGATCTCTGTTGAAGCTCTTGCATCAAGGGCTGCGCAGTTAAGAAAAGTTGAGTTAGTTAAACCCAAGTCAGTTATTGGCAAAAACACAGTAGAGGCGCTTCAATCTGGAACTATCTATGGCTTTGCAGGCCAAGTAGATGGCCTTGTTGCTCGTATTAGTGATGAGCTAGATGCGCTCTATCCAGATAACGAGAAGATCTCAGTGATAGCAACTGGTGGGTTAGCGCCATTGGTGCTGGGAATTTCAGAGACAATTGATTATCACCAACCCGATTTAACCCTGATTGGCCTACGTCTTGTGCACGAGAGGAATGGTTAGACTTATCGGCACTATGTCTGAAAATGACCTTCCTGAGCAGTTAAGAATTAGACGCGAAAAACGCGAATCACTGCTTAGTCGCGGCATAGCCCCGTATCCAGTCTCAGTTAATAGAACTGCCTCATTAAAAGAAATCCGTGAGAGATTTAAAGATCTAGCAACAGATAGCCCATCTGGAGTAATTGAGAGCGTAGCTGGGCGAATAATTTTTAAGCGCGATACTGGAAAGCTATGTTTTGCCACTCTTCGTGAAGGCGATGGCACAGAACTACAAGCAATGTTTTCGCTAGATAAAGTTGGCGAAGCAGTTTTAGAGAGCTGGAAGAGTGATATTGATTTAGGGGATATCGTAAGTGTTACAGGCGAGGTAATTACTTCAAAGCGTGGAGAGTTATCAATTCTTGCCAATTCTTATCAATTAGCCTCCAAAGCCCTTCGCCCTCTTCCAAATGAGCATAACCCGCTTAATGAAGAGACCCGGGTTCGCCAAAGATATGTGGATTTAATTGTCAGACCTGAGGCAAGAGTTAACGCAAGAATTAGACCAAAGGTTCTTAAGTCAGTAAGAGAGACCTTTGAAAAGTATGACTTTATTGAAGTTGAGACTCCAATGCTTCAAGTGATACATGGGGGAGCAGCAGCAAGGCCCTTTAAAACCTTTAGTAATGCCTATGACATGGATCTTTATTTAAGAATCGCTCCTGAGCTATTCTTAAAGAGATGCGTTGTTGGCGGCATCGAGAAAGTCTTTGAAATAAATAGAAATTTCAGAAATGAGGGAGCTGATTCAAGCCACTCTCCAGAATTTGCAATGCTTGAGATGTATTGGGCCTATGCCGATTGGCAGAATATGAAGTCTCTAACCCAAGAGATAGTCCAAAACGCGGCTCTTGCCATCTTTGGATCTCACAAAGCTGAACATCATGATGGACGAATTAGTGATTTAGGTGGAAATTGGAGAGAGCTAGATTTCTATAGTGCTATTTCAGAGGCTGCAGGCTTAACTGTTACTCCAGCTACTAGTAGAGAAGAGCTAACAAAGATTGCTGAAAAAGCTGGCCTAAAAGTTGATCCAGCGTGGATTAATGGCAAGTTAGCTGAGGAGATCTTTGAACACTTATACAGCGGCAAGTTAAATACCCCAACCTTTGTTATGGGATTCCCAGTTGATACCTCGCCACTTGTTCGAGAACACCGCAGCGTTAAAGGAATTGCTGAGAAGTGGGATCTTTATATCGATGGCTTTGAATTAGCCACCGGATATAGCGAATTAATTGATCCGGTTATCCAAAGAGATCGCTTAATTGAACAAGCAAAACTTGGAGCAAAAGGTGATCTAGAGGCGATGCAAGTAGATGAAGATTTCCTTCGCGCCATGGAACATGGCATGCCTCCTATGGGAGGAGTTGGGATGGGAATAGATCGACTTCTCATGGCTTTAACTGGCCTTGGTATTCGAGAGACAATTCTCTTTCCATTAGTAAAGCCGGAAGAGAATTAAATGGCTGTAATTGTTAGACCTGCAAGGGCTACAGATGTGAAATCAATTCGCGCAATCATTGATCAATACGCTCTTCAGCGTCGCCTTCTTTCAAAAGATACAGTAAAGTTATATGAAGATGTTCAAGAGTTCTTTGTTGCAGAAAGTGATGGAGAAGTGATTGGTTGCGGAGCGCTCCACGTTCTCTGGGAGGATTTAGGTGAGGTTAGAACTGTTGCAGTGGATGAAGGATTTAGAAGACAGAAGATCGGCAATCAGATTCTGGAAGCTATTACTAACCGGGCTAATTCTCTGGGCTTGAAAAGATTATTCTGTTTGACATTTGAAACAGAGTTTTTTGCGCAACATGGATTTAAAGTTATTGAAGGAACTCCTGTGGAGGCAGATGTCTATCAGCAACTCCTGCGCTCCTATGATGAAGGTATCGCTGAGTTTCTAGACCTTGAGAGTGTGAAGCCCAATACCCTTGGCAACACCAGAATGCTCAAGATTCTCTAATCTTTCTAGGCATAAAAACCTAAATATGGCGGTTATAGCCCCTGCAGATTCCCATATCTAGCGCTCATTTGAGGGTGAGAAAATAGATGTCGCATCGTTTCGAGCCTTCTTATACGCTAGAGCCAGTCCGCTTTACCAAGCCTGAAAAGGAGATGAACTGATGTTTGAGCGCTTTACCGACCGAGCCCGCCGCGTTGTTGTTCTGGCGCAAGAAGAAGCTCGCATGCTCAATCACAATTACATCGGAACCGAACATATCCTCCTTGGCCTGATCCATGAAGGTGAAGGCGTTGCTGCAAAAGGTTTAGAGTCTCTCGGAATTTCTCTTGAAGCAGTTCGCTCTCAAGTTGAAGAAATTATTGGTCAGGGTCAGCAAGCTCCATCAGGTCATATTCCATTTACTCCAAGGGCTAAGAAAGTTCTAGAGCTATCACTTCGTGAAGCGCTTCAACTTGGTCATAATTACATTGGAACGGAACATATTCTTCTTGGCCTTATCCGCGAGGGAGAAGGCGTTGCTGCGCAAGTTCTAGTAAAACTAGGGGCAGATCTCAATCGTGTTCGCCAACAAGTAATTCAATTACTCTCTGGCTATCAAGGAAAAGAAGCTGTTGCGGCAGGGCCTGCAGAGGGAACTCCATCCACATCTTTAATCCTTGACCAATTCGGTCGCAATCTAACTACAGCTGCTCGCGAAGGAAAGCTAGATCCAGTAATTGGCCGTGAAAAAGAGATCGAGCGTGTAATGCAGATTCTCTCTCGCCGTACAAAGAACAACCCAGTGCTAATTGGCGAGCCAGGTGTTGGAAAGACCGCTGTTGTTGAAGGTTTAGCTCAAGCCATTGTTAAAGGCGATATTCCAGAGACGCTAAAAGATAAGCAGCTCTATTCACTAGATCTAGGCGCCTTAGTTGCTGGATCTCGCTACCGCGGTGATTTTGAAGAGCGCTTAAAGAAAGTATTAAAAGAGATTCGCACCAGAGGCGACATCATTTTGTTTATCGATGAAATTCACACGTTAGTTGGCGCAGGCGCTGCAGAGGGCGCAATTGATGCAGCAAGCATCCTAAAGCCAATGCTTGCACGCGGTGAGCTCCAGACAATTGGCGCAACAACTCTTGATGAGTATCGCAAGCACTTGGAAAAGGATGCTGCGCTAGAGCGCCGCTTCCAGCCAATTCAAGTAGCTGAACCATCACTTACCCACACCATTGAGATCCTAAAAGGTCTTCGTGATCGCTATGAATCACACCATAAAGTTTCAATAAATGATGATGCAATTGTTGCTGCCGCAACACTTGCAGATCGATACATCGCAGATCGTTTCTTGCCAGATAAAGCCATTGACCTTCTCGATGAGGCTGGATCTCGCCTTCGCATCCGCCGCATGACCGCTCCTCCAGAGCTACGCGCCTTTGATGACAAGATCGCTGATGTTAGAAAAGAGAAAGAGTCAGCAATTGATGGCCAAGATTTTGAAAAGGCTGCATCGCTTCGCGATAAAGAGAAGCAGTTAATGGTTGAAAAATCTGAGCGCGAAAAATCTTGGAAGGCAGGAGACCTTGATGTTGTCTCCGAAGTTGATGAAGAGTTAATTGCTGAAGTTCTCTCAACTGCAACAGGAATTCCGGTGTTTAAGTTAACTGAAGCTGAGACATCTCGCTTGCTTCGTATGGAAGATGAACTCCATAAGCGCGTGATTGGCCAAGAGCAAGCAATTAAAGCTCTCTCTCAAGCAATTCGTCGCACTCGCGCAGGGTTAAAAGATCCTAAGCGTCCTGGTGGATCATTTATTTTCGCAGGCCCCTCTGGAGTGGGTAAGACTGAACTTTCAAGAACTCTTGCACAGTTCCTCTTTGGTGATGAGGATGCACTCATCGCACTTGATATGTCAGAGTATTCCGAGAAGCACACCGCATCTCGCCTCTTTGGCGCTCCTCCAGGATATGTTGGATATGACGAGGGTGGTCAATTGACCGAAAAAGTACGTCGCCGGCCATTTTCTGTTGTGCTATTTGATGAGATTGAAAAAGCTCACCCAGATATCTTCAATTCACTTCTACAAGTTCTAGAAGAAGGTCGACTAACTGATGCTCAAGGACGTCAAGTTGATTTCAAGAACACTGTGATCATCATGACAACCAACCTTGGAACTCGCGACATCTCTAAGTCCTTAGCTCTTGGCTTTACTAACGTAAATGATGCTCTAGGAAATTATGAGCGTATGAAGAATAAGGTCCAAGATGAACTAAAGAATCACTTCCGCCCAGAGTTTCTCAACCGCATCGATGATGTAATCGTCTTCCACCAGCTATCTGAAAACGAAATCGTTCAGATTGTTGATTTGATGATTACAAATCTTGAGACGCGCCTTAAGGCAAAAGATATGGGAATTGAATTAACCTCAAAGGCAAAGGCAGTACTTGCCCACCGCGGTTATGACCCAGTGCTAGGTGCTCGTCCACTTCGTAGAACAATTCAAAGAGAGATTGAAGATGTTTTATCAGAGAAGATTCTCTTTGGCGAGATCAAGAGTGGTCAGATAATTCTTATTGATGCTGAGGGAGAAGAGGGCAAAGAGACCTTGACCTTCAAAGGAGTGGCCCGAGAAGCGCTTCCTGATACTCCAGAGGATTTAGCAGAGGCCCCAACAGCTTAAATTAAGAGCTAGGTAAATCAAGAACGTCCCGACGCGAAGAAACGGCCCAATCTGCCGAAATTCTTTGACGAGCAAACTTAGCTCTATTTTCTTCATCAAAGATTTCTTGATCATTGTGGATGCGAGTGTTTAACTGAAAGATCTTGTATTGAAGTTCTAGATTCATGTGTAAGAGAATAAGGTAATAGAAAGTATTGAGGTGGGTAAAACCGTGAACAAAGCGTTAACTTAAGCGCAAATATTAAAATCTTGGAACATATCAACGGCTTCTGCTCGACGTGTGAATCCACAGTCATCGCATTGCAACATTGGTCCCTGATTTAAATTCATCACCAGCGTTAATTCCTCTGAATGGCAGAGTAAACAGGTGGCGATGCTCGGCAGCTTAGACATAACTCCCCCTTCCAACACAAAGTAGGCGCTGGGGAAGCATCAATATTATGGGCCTGCTTGGTATAAGTAAGGGTAAAAAGTTAGTAAATGGCAGATGAACCCCTAGGGCAAGCGATGATGTGAATTGTGCCCTAGGCTCTGGTCGTAGCAGGCGCCCGCCTGAATAAGGAGAAAATAACAGATGGATGAGAAAGCCCTTTTAAAGCTCTGGAATGACAAGCGGATGCAGATCATCATCGCTCAAATTGCTCCAGCTCTAGTATTAATCGCAATATTTGTCCTCGCTGCCCAGGGAACCTTTGCAACGGCTAGCGATGCAGCCGGATATCTCACAATTGCAGTAGCAGCAGTGACTGGATTTCTAGCAATTGTTTCCCAGTATGCAGCTATTCGTGAAGCAGAAGCCCTACTTCTTGATATGGGTAAAGTTAAAGATCCAACAGCTCTAACAAAGAAGATTGCCTCATCAAGAGACTTCCTATCACTAACCGCAATTGCAGTTATTGGTCTTGGACTAGCAATATTTGCTCTAGTTGTTTGGGCGGTAATGGCTTAAATATGGAGATAGCGGTAGCGATCTTCTTGATATTTGCACTCTTAGTTGGCGTGGTCATATTTAGATTTGATCACCCAACTAAGCGTGGGCCAAAGATTACTGGCCGCGGCGGGGACTTTAACGAGTAACTTAGATTCGCAAATGAAAGCAAAAATCAAGAACGGTTTCCCGCCCAAGATATGTCAGCGCTGCGGCCTTGAATTTGAATGGCGGAAGAAGTGGGCCAGAGATTGGCAGAGCGTTAAGTATTGTTCAACGCGCTGTAAGGCAGGCAAATAGTTACATAGGTGGAATTAAGGTGTTGGCAAAGATCTGCCAAGCTAGAGCTGATTTAGCAATCAGTGAGAGCGTGATATAGCTGCGCTCACCTCTTAGATAATCACTCCACTTACCAACCTTCTTATATTGCAACCATTGCACCAGAGCAAAGGAATTAAAGAATAAGAAGATAGTTAGGACAATTCCATAGACAAAGGCTGGAGCTGAGGTCTCGCCAACCCCACCAATTGAAAATACATAAAATAGCAGCGCAACCCAAGGAACAATTCCAGTAATACAACCAAAGATAAATGGCAGCCAGCCACCATTTCCTGGAGTTTCATATTTCTCTTGAAGCCAGCCAAAGAGAATCATTGAGGCATTAACGCCAAATATTGCAATAAGTGCGGTGATATCAGCAATTCCAGTGACTTGAGCAATTAATACAATCATCACCGATGAGCTGATGGAGTACTCCACCCATCTGAAGTAATTACGCTGGGCAAGAAGGCCTGCGCTATAGCGAGGAAAGAATTTAGGGCTAGCCACAATGAAATGAGCTAGCGCAGATAAACCTAGAAATATTGCAACTGTTAGCCCAATTGGTGTCTCAAATAAGATCACCGAAGGAGCAAATGAAGATCCTGGAGGACCTGCCATATAGGTAGCTGTTACTGGAAGTGCGAAATCGCTACTTAGGGCAAGAACAGCTGCCATCTGAAATAGATGGAGTAGGCCTGCCAAGATGTTTACCTTACGAAGTCCCTGCATTGTTATCTCTTTACTCATAGGCTCAAGTTACCCTCTAGAAAAAGAGGCACCCCGATACACGCCGAGTGATAATTACAAAATAGAGGTGACATCGCCTCGCAGCGGTAATACAGTTTGTTATGGCCAAAAATGAATCACAAGATGGCGAAAAATCGATAATTCCTGCCAAGTATGTAGATGTGGTTGAAGATGTATTTCACGCGATCTTGGCAATATCGCTATTTGGAATTGGAATAGGCGCCTTCTTTTATAGCGGCAAGAGGCTAATTGAAACTCAGCCCTTCTTTCCAAATGGAATGATTCAAGGCGTTAACGATATTCTATTTATTGTTATTATCCTTGAAATTTTAAGAACAGTTATTTCTCGCTTTACAGATGGTGTTTATCAATTAGATAAGTTCTTGATTATCGGAGTTATCGCTGCTGTCCGTCATATTCTTACCGTCGGCGCATCACTTACACTGGAATCAGGAAAAAGTGACACTGCATTTGAAAGGTCAATCTATGAAATGGGCCTCAATGCAATAATTGTGGTGGCCTTAGTATTTGCCATCTTCTTATCTAAATCAGCGCACCGCAATCGCTAACTTTAGGTAAGCGTCCTTCCCCGGTCAAACTGCAACGGCCAGTCAATCTTTACCCCGAGTTCCTCAGCTGCTGCCATTGCCCATCTCGGATTTCTAATCATCGCTCTTGCAAGAAATACAGCATCAGCCTTTCCGGAGGAGATGATTTCATCTGCTTGTTTAGCCCCGGTTATCAATCCAACTGCTGATGTTGGGATATCTGCACCCTGCCTTATTGCTTGAGCAAATGGAACTTGAAAACCAGGAACGGCTTTTATCGGCGCGTTATGTAGATTGCCACCACTTGAAACATCAACTAGGTCAACACCTAGCTCCTTCATAAGCTTTGAGAGCTCAATGGATTCCTCAATACCCCAGCCCTGCTCAACCCAATCACTTGCGCTAATACGAACAAATAACGGCATGGAATCAGGAATCACTGATCTAACTGCCTTGATAGTTTCAAGTAAGAATCTGATTCGATTCTCAAAAGAGCCGCCGTAGATATCGCTTCTCTGATTAGAAAGAGGCGAATAGAACTGATGAAATAGATAGCCATGGGCGGCATGAATTTCAACTAAATCAAAGCCTGCTGCCACAGATCTCTTTGCAGCGCTTGCAAATGCCTTAACTAGCTCTGCAATTTCAGCAACTGTTAGCTCATGGGGTTCGAGCATGCCGTGATAGGCAAGCGGAGATGCTGAGACTGGAGTCCAGCCACCTTCTTCAACGGATGCGATTCGATGATCATCCCAAGGAAGCATCGTTGAAGCTTTGCGTCCAGCGTGAGCTAATTGAATTCCCATCTTCACATTTAAAGATTTTGCAAAGTCATTAATGGGCTTAAAGGCATTTACCTTCTCATCACTATCCAGTGAGGGACAACCAAGAGAGATTCTTCCCTCCATAACCACACCACTTGCTTCAGCCATTACTAAGCCAGGTGCTCCAGTGGCAAATGCCATTAAATGGCCATGGTGCCAAGGAGAAATCAGCCCATCATTTGCTGAGTACTGACACATAGGGGAGACCCAGACTCTATTTTGAAAAGTTACGCTTAGAAGCGTTAATGGATCAAATAGATTTGCCAATTAATTAACCGATCTCATAATGGGTATTCATACTGGATAAACCCACTGGCTGCACCTTTTACAAATGAATCATATAAAGCTCTAGCCTGGGCATTATCTTCCTTAGTAATCCAATAAAGCCTCTCGGCTCCAATCTCTTTTCCAAAAGCGGCAGCACTATCAAGCAGGGCTCTTCCAACTCCTGCCCCGCGATACTTTGGATCAACAAAGAGATCTTCTAGATAGAGATAGCCAACCTTGTGCCATGTAGATGGCCTGAGAAAACAATGGGCCATTGCGCAAACTTTAGAATCAACTTCTGCAACAAATCCAGTAATCAAACTCTTTGAATCATTTAGTTTATGCCAAGTATTTGCTGTTATTTCATCACTTACTTCAGATTTATAGAACTCCAAGTATCCACGCCATAAATCCAACCATTGGTCATAATCAGAGCTAGCGATTTTCCTAACCTTCATCACAATAGAGAATCTAACCGCATATCAAAGAAGAGCCAACTTATATGACACTATTAGGAAATGAAATCGCTGAAGGCATATGCCAGAGCCGCTCACTTTGGCCCAACAATGCTTATCAGCACCATTTCCTTTCTGCTTGCTGCGCAGCTCTGGTGGGAGGGCCCGGCATATGTAATTGCTTTCACCGTCTTTTTAGGTCAGCTCCTAATTGGTTGGAGTAATGACATCTATGACTATCAAGATGATCTAAAACATAACCGAAGAAATAAACCTTTGGTAAGTGGCCAATTACAGATTGCAAATCTAAAGAAGGCCACATTTATCCTCCTGCCCTTTGCAGTAATTGCTAACTTACTAGGACCACTTGGTCTTAAAGGCGGTGCGGTATATCTATTAGGAGTTGGTTGCGGTATTGCATACAACTTCTATTTCAAGTTTCGCATTACCTCCCCACTTGTCTACTTCATCGCCCTTGCAGCGCTTCCGGCAAGTATTTTCTATGCTGTTGATAGAAATCCTCCGCTCTGGGTCCTGGCAACTAGCTCTCTTCTTGGAGTTGCTTTTCACTTTGCCAATGTCTTAAAGGATCTAAGCGCAGATAGAGATAGCAAGATTGGCGGCCTTCCGCAGCGAGTTGGCAAAAGAGTTTCAATACTTATCATTTTTATACTCTTAATCATTGTCACTGCCATATTAATAAATAGCCCGATTAGCTCTGATCTAAGAAGTGAATTTATCTAAACTCTCAATACACAAAAGGCGCAAGTGGGCAGTAACCTTTATTCATGGGTCCTAAAGGCTTTGGCCTAATAAAGCTATTACTTCTTCTATCCTTACTCCTCTCAGCTTGTTCAACTGAGCCAGATCAGAAGGATGAATCCAATTCACAGGCAAGTCAATGTAGCCAGGAAGAGATCGCTGGCGGCGCTGCTTGGATTACTGGTCAATTAAATGCCTTTGGTAGCGCTGAACCAAGTGCTGCTTATAATTTTGCCTCAGAGCAATTTCGACAAGGTGTATCCCTAGATAACTTCGTTGCAATAATCTCTGGTCAATATAGCGCTCTACTAACTCTAAAAAGCTTTGAGATTGGCCGCTGCTTTGCTCTAGATCAAGGCTATGTATTTCAGGTGGATTTAATCGATAATCAAAATAAGAGCTTTACCATGCAATATGTTCTTTCAAAAATAGATGGTCAATGGGGCGTGGATGCTGCCACAATTGTCGAGAATAAAGTCGATCCAACTCTTTAGTAGCACCACGCTAATTAAAAAGAATTAAGGAGTGATAAAAGGATGCCTAAGGGATCTCTAGCGCTAGTTGGCTCTGGTGAATATTTGCCAGCAATGGCATCTTTAGAGCAATCTCTTATTCAAGATGGTGTTAAAAATGGCAAGAAGGCGCGCTTCATTCAAATCCCAACCGCAGCAGGGCAAGAGAGCGCAGATCGAATTGCGTTTTGGAGAGAGCTTGGAAGAGCGCAAGGCGAGCGCTTAGGAGTAGAGGTTGAATTCCTAGAGATATTAAATAGACAAGATGCGCAAGATAAAGAGCTAGCAGCACTTATTGCAGATAGCGCCCTTATCTATCTCTCTGGAGGAGATCCCCATTATCTAGCAGAATCATTAATTAACACCCCAGTACTTGGCGCCATCTATCAAGGCTGGGCTAGTGGTTCATCACTCGCTGGCTGCAGCGCAGGTGCGATGGCGCTTTCAACTCAGATTCCAAACTTTAGATTTAGTAAAAAGAGCCCAACGCCAGGATTTAATCTCTTGCCTAAGATAAGAGTAATTCCGCACTTTGATCGCTTCTTTAGATGGATTCCAGAGAGCGCAGCAAAGGTTTTAATGAGCGCGCCAGATGAGACCATATTGATAGGAATCGATGAGCTAACAGCTTTAGTTAATAGAAGTAGGGAAAGTGATTGGCAGGTAATAGGAAGTGGCTTAGTTCATATCTTAAGCGGCGCCCCTAGCGCTCAATTAGCAGAGAGCGCAAGAATTACTCTCTAATATCAAATAGAGTAAAGCCATGTCATTTGTTATGTATTCAACTACCTGGTGTGGTTATTGCAAGAGGCTAAAGTCGCAATTAGCAGACCTTGGTATCAGCTTTGAAGAGATCAATATTGAAGAGGTTGCCGGAACAGCTGAGATTGTTGAGAGAGTAAACGGGGGAAATCAAACCGTTCCAACCCTAGTTTTCTCAGATGGCAGCGCTATGACTAATCCGTCAGCAAAACAAGTTCAAGAAAAGCTAGCTTCGCTGTAGTTAATCTTTCCAGTTATACCAAGTCTTTTCGCCATCATATTCATACTCACACTTAATGATTTTCAGGCATAAAGCATCAAGGCTCTTAGCTCCGTTATATTGCTCCCGCTCATTATTCACACCCCAAGTAATCACACCAACAACTTTGCCTTCATTATCAATGAGCGCCCCACCACTATTTCCTTCAGAGATATTGTTAGTGAATAAGACTTCGTCATAGGTAGTGTTAATGATATTTCCAAAAGAGACAGAGCCTTCATATCCTGCTGCGCTTCCAAGGCTCATCACCCAATACCCTGAATACATGAAGTTATCTGAGAGCTCTAGCGGCTCTAGCTTCATATCAACTTCTAGAAGAGCTAAATCATTTTTCTTGTCGTAAGTTATAAGTTTTGCATCTCTCTTCTTACCAAGTAACTTAGCAACGCTTAACTTTAATCCAGGCTTGATGCAATCTTCAATGACGTGATGATTGGTTACAAGAAGAGTCTTATCTGATTTAACCTGGAGATTCTCCTTATCAATTGCCCAGGCTGTGCCAAGAGATCCTCTATTAGAGTTTGGACCACAGAAAACCGTAAGAGTTGCATCTTGAACAGCGTCAACAGTTCCTGAAATATCTCTCGCTTCTACATAGCCATCATATTTAGGTGAGAATTCAAAGAAGTGATTAGAAGGGGCCCAAGATAAGACAAGAGCCCCTGCTGCAATGGGGGCTGTAACAATTGCAAGGAAGGCTATAAAGGGATTATCAGATTTATTCATGGAAGTGAGCCTAGGGCTTGCATCTGACAAGAGCTCTTATCTTTGTCCCCACCTACCTCTAGATTAAAGCCATGGATCTAGAGCAAGTGATACTGACAGTAATGGCTATGCCAATAGTTTCCTTTACCGCCTTTGCCTTTGGAAGAAATCCTTTCATCTGGGCCTTCTGGGCTTATCTCTTCCAATTCTGGTGCTTAATCCCTCTCTTTCTCATGAAGAAGAAACCAAGGCAAGAGCTTCCCCCATCAATCCTTAAATTGGCAGGTGAGATCAATATGAAGCGAGAGCTTAGAAAGATTAAGACCCCAGATGATCTCTTTGGCCAAGGCAAGAGCGAGTAATAGTGCTTTCAAGGGATAATCAACCATGAGCTTTTTCCAGAATTTCAAAGCAAAGCGAGCTGCAAAGAAAGCTAAGAAGCTCTATGAGAAAGAGCTTGCTGAATACAACTATGAAAACGATCTATTAAGCAGAGCACTTGAGATCTTTAATGATGCCTCAAAAGGAGAAGAGCCATCAGATCAAGGCCTAGTGCAAAAAGCTGGCGAGTTAGTCCTTTGGACTGGATCTGCTGTTTATCACGAAGCAGGAAGGACGCCATCTAAATATGTTGGGGGCTCAACTGGCTTTTCTGTTCCAGTAGTTGCTGGAATTAGAGTGAGAGTTGGATCATTTCGTGGCCAGGTAGTACCGGGTGAGGAGATGCAGTTAGATAAAGATCAAGGTCTAGTAAAGCTCACCAATCAAAGACTTATCTTCTCAGGCTCTATCGCCACAACAGAGTGGGCCTTCTCTAAATTACTCTCAGCTGTTAGGACTGAGGATGGCAATGATTTTCTCCTTGGAGTCTCAAATAGAAAGAAGACATCCGGTCTTAGATTCTCAAAAGTCGATGGTCCTTATTTTGCAAGGCTATTTGCAATGGCCCTCTACTGCCATGAAGAAGGCCTTGCGGCAACGATTAAAACCATTAAAGATGAGATGAAAGAGTTAGAGAGTAAGAAGCCCGCACTAGTAATCCCTTCTCAAGTAAAAGAGCTTAATTAAGGCGATTCTCTAACTACCCCTTGTATTATCTAGCCTATGGATGAAAACAATCTAATTAATTCTTGGAATCAACAACGCGCTATTAGAGTCAAATCTCAATTAGCTCCCACACTTCTTCTCTCAGCAGTATTGGCGCTCTGTGCAACAGGTGCTATTACTAGCGATAGCGATCAATATTTAAAGCTCTTTCTAGTTGGTCTTGTTGCCTCAGGGGGAGTCTTCTCAGTAACAGCTATGGTGGCAGCAGTCAGAGATAGCC
>Ga0247843_1001658_pt1 | contig 43890 bp, 37 predicted proteins | sample LaCruzMarch2017__FD_192420 | JGI IMG/M metagenome (GOLD analysis project Ga0247843, IMG submission 192420) | Freshwater microbial communities from meromictic Lake La Cruz, Castile-La Mancha, Spain - LaCruzMarch2017_8m | ecosystem: Environmental > Aquatic > Freshwater > Lake | place: Spain...
AGTCGCAAGGAATGTAAATTTCCGTTGTAGTAACAATAACTAAAAGCAAAGTGCTTAATAAAAGATGTATATTAAAAGTATATAATTAAAGTTAATGTAATAAACTCACCGCCTACTTAATCCTACTTATACGGTGAATAATCTCCCCTAAACAAATCCTCCCTTACCAAATCCTTTAATCTCTAAAATCTATGATTCTGAACATTTAAAAAGGCTATTACTGATAAATATATGTACACGGTCAGACGGATACTGTTATCCTATGAATGAGGTTTATCTTTGTCTTATTAGCAATGAGGCAAAGATAAATGGAAATATTTAGTTAACTTGCGTGTTATCGATTGAATTCTTCATCTGGAAATTGTATTATTTAAAATTAAAGGATATGTATCAAGCAAGATTCTGATCTATTGTTAATAAACTAATATTTGAATGTTAACAAGAAATCTAATTGAGGCAGAATTAAGTCTCGCATATCTACAAGCTGTAGCTGCGATTGTTTCATTTTCAGTTGATGTTCCTCATCATGATTTCGATAGTATTGATGTTGTTATTTCCGGAAAAGGTAGAATTACCCCAGATTCCTTAGCTATTTCACCGCGGATTGAGTTGCAGCTAAAGGCATCAATGAATATCCATTCAAATAATAAGGGGGAAATTCCGTTTGACCTATCAATAAAAAATTTTGATGATTTGAGAGCAGACACAATGTTACCTCGATTACTTGTCGTTATGGTTTTACCTTATGACCAATCCGAGTGGTTAATTCATAGTGCTGATAAATTAATTGTACAGAAGTGTTGTTATTATCTGAATTTGCGTGGACTACCCCAAAGTGTTAATGCAGGTCATCAAAGAGTATATGTTCCAATTGTGAATGAACTTACGCCCAATGCTTTGAAAAGTTTAATGATTAAAGCTTCAAAATTTGAAGAATTATGACTGTAAATGAAATACTAAAAGTAGTTCCTGAGTTGAAATTTACGGAACTTCAAGCATATCTGAGAAATACTGGATGGAATAGAATTCAAACTCCAAAGGAGAGAATTGCACTTTTTCATAAAACCATAGGAGACGTTATTTTTGAAACTACTTTACCCCTTTCAAAGGATTTTTCAGACTATTCCTATAGAATTATTGACGTCTTGGAACAAATTGCTCAAGTTGAGCAAAGAGAAGTTCATGAGGTTTTAACAGATTTGTCAATTCCTCCGGCTGATACGGTGAAATTTAAAGTGATTAATAGAGATACAATAGGGGGTACCATTTCTTTTTTAGAAGGGTTTAATCTTTTAGAAAGTGCCAAAAAAGCATTGTATGCAACAGCTTGTGATATCATACAACCGGAAAAATATCACAAAAGATTAAGCTTGAAAGGAGCTCAACAATTTATAGAAGGGTGCAGATTAGGCCAAACAGAAAAAGGAAGTTTTATTGCATCGGTAATTTGTCCGTTTTTAAACCAATCTCCAGAGGACAAAGCGGCACAATTATCAATATTTAATCAAACAGAAGAGTTTAGGGCTTCGTTTACAAGGAAAGTCACAAAAAGATTAATGTCTTCTTTGGTATATGTAAAAAATGCGATTGATAGAGGAGAAGAAAGCAGAATAATTGAACTTGATGGTGAAAATATAATTAGTGGTAATTTTTTAGAAAGCTTAGTTGAGCTAAATGCTGCAAAGGAAAACTCGGAAATTGAAATTACTACCAGGTGGTCAATTTTAGCAGCGGAACAACCACAAATAGCTAAGGTTATAAAATTTAGTAATGATTATATTCCAGTGTTGGAAAATATGATAAGTAAGATCAGACCTCTTGAGATAGGTACAATAGATGACTTTATAGGTAAAATTTCTTTAACAAAAGCTGATCCGGATATACATGCCAGAATAGAAGGTGAAATAATTTTGAATTTTATTTTGGGTGAAGAAGACAAAGTTTCTAAAGCAAGAGTTATACTGTCAAATCAAGATTATATTGAAGCATGTGAAGCACACAAAATGGGAAAATCAGTAAAAATTAGTGGTAAACTAGTAACAGTTGGTCGGTCTAAAGTAATTGAAACAGCAACTTTCCAGATTATTCATTAAATGTTATCACTTTTCTTACCATTTAAATTTAATTGGCAGATTGGTATTCCGAGTTACCCCCTGGTATTAATAATATATTTTAAAATATGTACTTGGTCTGATGTGTACCCTTAACCGAGAAAGAAGTTTTCTCATAATGAATTATAGATTGACCCAGAACTAAAAAGACCATTTTTGATAAAAAACATTATACATTTACAATGTTAATTAAATGACTATATGCTAAAAGAAAAAGTTGAAAATCAATCAGAAACCAATCAGTGGTTTGTCGAGATGGTTTCAAAAAAAACAAGTTCTGCTTTTTTTATCAAAAATTTAATTGATTCGTATTTTATAGAATTAGGGGAGAGAAGAGCACGTCCTAACAGAGTTGCACTAGAACTTTCAAATTCAAAAGTTTTAGTTTGGGCAGAAATTGAGAATGATGACGAATTAACTGAAGATGCGCTGATTCTATCTGCTGCAAAAGTCAACTATGCCTTTTCTACCTTTGGATTTCATATTTCTTCTACTATCGTAGAAGTTGATGACAAATTGAATGTTCCTAAGCATTATAAAGAAGTATTCCTTAAAGAAATTCAAAGTGTATTGACTTAGAAGGACTGTCATTTGAGAATTTTTTAGTTATTAAGTAGACTTTTAAACCAGTGAGATATTTTGACCACTTAACTCATTTATTTTAATTGGATTAACTAAAATCTGATGTTATGAAAAATCAAATCGTTTTATGGATTTCTTTTGTGCTTTGCATTGGATTTTCTCACCGCATATCTGCTCAGGCTGAAAATAATACAGGTTCGACAGATTTGTGTCGGGGAAAATATTTTACTGAAGCCCAGGGTGCTGAGTTTTTAAATACTCATTTACCTGCGTCGCGAAAAGCATGGGAAGATAGGTCCAGATTAATCATCCAACAAATCAAAGAGGGGATGGATCTACAAAAAGTGCCTGCCAAAGTAGCTTCCAAAGCTGTCATTCATAGTAAAATGGATTTTGATGGGTATTCCATTGAAAGTGTTTATTTTGAGAGTTTGCCCGGGTTTTATGTAACGGGAAACTTGTACAGACCTACAAAAAAATATGCTTCCTACGCCGGTATTTTATGTCCTCATGGGCATGATAATCGCTTACTTGGACGCACGAGAGATCAAACTCAGATTCGTTGCGCTACATTGGCAAGAATGGGTGCTGTAGTCTTTGCCTGGGATATGTTGGGTTATGAAGACGGTAAACAATGTTCTCATGACATCGCTTCTTCGTTAAAATTACAAACTATCAATAGTATTCGGGCATTAGACTTCTTACTTGATTTACCATCGATAGACAAAAATCGTATCGGGATTACGGGTGAATCAGGTGGGGGAACACAAACCTTTTTATTGTCGGCTTTAGATGCACGCATTAAAGTTTCTGTTCCTGCTGTAATGGTATCTGCCCATTTTTTTGGAGGATGTCTATGTGAAAGTGGTATGCCGATTCACAAGAAAGGGCAGGAATATCAAACTAATAATGTGGAAATAGCTGCATTAACAGCTCCCAGACCTATGATGTTGATTTCAGATGGAGCAGACTGGACTCAAAATACACCCCAGGTAGAGTTTCCTTATTTGCAAAAAATTTATGCTCTTTATCAAAAAGATAATCTGATTGAAAACGTGCATTTACCCAAAGATTTACATGATTATGGGCCCAATAAACGAATGGGTATGTATCCATTTATGGCTAAACACCTATCGTTAGAGCTATCCAACGTGTTAGATGCGGATGGTAATATCGATGAGGGGCCCTCAAAAGTACTTTCCCCGGAGAAATTAGCGGTATTTAATAATGCATTTCCCATGCCAAAAAATGCGGTGAAAGGGAATGAGGCAGTGATGAAAATACTCAAGTAAATGGAGAGATTTCAACGCGTAATCCATTTAACCTAACGTGTGAATTGGACAGATGGTTAACATTCCAGGGCCCAAAGGGGAAGCCAAAAATTGATTTCCTTCTGTTAATGGCTGGTTTTAATTAAAAATCCTCTTATCGAATGGAAATTTATCCATACTTGTGATTTTTATTTTAGAAAAATCTATATGATTTGGATTAATGAGTATATTATAATCCCCTTGTGTAACAACTGATGGTATGATTAACACGCAAAATTCACTTTCCGTCACAAATTCCCTCCCAATATTTTGAGTAGAAAATGGATGTGGAAACTCTTGCCAGTCCTCTGGTAAGTCTGTTTCTGATAATTGCTTGATTTTTATGTCATCAGGTATATCAATGGTTAATATCATATAATCGTCTGGCAAAGTGGCCAAAGTAAGATGAACTGCAACTTCCGCCATGGCTAAAGACCTGTTTTGAGCTGTATAAATCAAGGCTATGCCTACTGGATTCCAGCGTGCTCCATACTTAGCAGCTCCTTCACCTGACAACGGTGTTGCGTATTTTTCCCTTGAAATTCTGAATACTTTCATCTACACAAAAATGCCGTAATTCATTCGATGAAGTTCACTAATAACCATTTCCTTACCATAAGAGTCTTTCAATAGTTCTATTGGTTTTAGTTTTCCTAATGCAAAGCTTGGCGTATTAAGCCATAGTTTGAGTTTCTCGACATTACCAAATACGTCTAGACCTACTTTTGTAACTTCCGCTATTTCTATTATTTTTTCAGAATGAATGGGTTTAAAGTGGTGTTCGGGAGAAGCTCTATATCTCTGTAGTGATTTTGTGGATAGGTCGAGGAAATTCGCCCAATCGTTTTCTGAAAATGGGGTGTATTTTTGAATTAAGTCAAATAGAGAATAAGGAATGCCTTTTCTGATAGCAACTACAATAAGCATTTTGTCTTCCAGGAATTTTTCATACGTAACCTGTTTGCTACTCACGTTAATTTTACTTGTTTTGAGGAAGGAATCAATTTCCTTGTTGAGTTTCTCTTCAATGGTTTCTATAGTTGAATTCATAAAATCTAATTAAGACCTTTGTCTGTAAATATAGGACATTTATCTTAACAAATCATTCATCCTTTTTGGGGAATGGGGCAACCTTTGAATTTCCTCAGATTTATTTTACTTTTGGAAAAAGCGACATTCATGATTAAGAAAAAGCATCTTAAAGAGGAGAAACTATTTAATGATATTCCCGTATGATGCCACCAATATTATTTTAACCATTACAAATTTTCTTATTCCATTCACCCATTTTCAACAAATATCTATTCATTGAATTTACATGCGTATGCGCCTGTATTTTAAATGGAGGAATTAATCTGCTCCGTAAATAGGGAAATCTACCTGTATCATGAGAGGGCGAATTCAATTCGCCCCTACCATAACGGGGATATCACATAAAATAGGTTTTAAGGGTGAAATTTACCGCTTACACTCGGTTCTGAATCAGGAATTTGAGGATTATAGCTTACGTATCCGGTTTAAAAATAATGTATATTCTAAGTGTATTCTTTCGCATAAAACAGGGGCATAACTTCGCCATCTTAGCACTAATATTTTTAATGAATCCAAGCTTTTTAGACAATCTGTATAAACTTAGGTTTATTTCCGAATTGTGCTATTTAATTTGACATAAATTGTTAAATTATTAAGTGTAATTCGGATATTTTCCGAATTAAATGGATATATTTGTCAAATAAATGTCAAAATGAATTTGTCCAAATATAGCGATCAACCTATTAGCACCCAGGTACTGCTTGGATTGCTAAAGGGGTATAGTAGGCCCTATGACAAAATCATGGAAATGGTCAATCAGGGAATTATTTATCAACTCAGAAGAGGACTCTACATGACGACCTCTTTGGTAAGTAAAAACGCTCCCGAGCCTTTTCTTATAGCAAATCATCTATATGGACCAAGTTATGTGTCACTTGATTCAGCCCTGTTTTATTGGGGCTTAATTCCAGAGCGGGTTTTTGAAGTTTCAAGCGTGACACCTAAAGTATCAAAAAAAATTATGACTCAAAATGTAGTATTCAGCTTCACTCATTTGCCTCAAACGTATTATCCTTTGGGCATAAAATCATTTTCCCTGACCGAAACACAGACAATTTTAATTGCAAGTCCAGAAAAAGCTCTCTGTGATAAAGTTATTACAACGACTGGAATAAATCTTCGAAGTAAGAAACAAGCATTGGCTTTTTTAGTGGAAGATTTGCGAATTGAAAAGGATCAACTTCGTGAACTCGATGTACGGGGTATGTTAAAGTGGTTATCAGTTTGTCCAAAAAGTGGTAGTATTAAAATTTTAATTGAAGCAATTGCAGAATTATGATAAAAGATTGGATTGATTCATATAAGCCAAGAAATATTCAAGAAACAGAACAAGCGTTACGAGAAATAATGCAAGAGATTACCCTTGCAGGGTTATACAGGGCTAATTTTTACAAACATGCTGCTTTTTATGGTGGTACTGCTCTTAGAATTTTTTATGGATTGAATCGTTTTTCAGAAGATTTAGATTTTTCCTTATTGGAAAAAAATACAGATTTTGAATTGGAGTCGTTTTTTAATTCTGTAGTAGAAGAATTTAATGCGCTGGGGATGCAAGTATCCTTGAAGCAGAAAACGAAGTTTAATTTATCGAATATAGATTCTGCTTTTTTAAAGTCAGAAACGTTATGGAGCGAGTTAATATTTGAAAGCACTATACCTCAAATTAAACTTCCATTAAAGCCTGGTATTAAAATTAAAATAGAGGTAGATACAAATCCACCACTCAATTTTGAAACAGAAAATTTATTACTTACAAAGCCATTTTCATTTTTTGTAAACTGTTTCACCTTACCAAATTTATTTGCGGGTAAAATGCATGCTTTACTATTTCGTAAGTGGAAGAATAGGGTGAAGGGAAGAGACTGGTATGATATGGAATGGTATATCAAAAATAGTGTTGGGCTGAATTTAGAGCATTTTTACAGTAGAGCTGTAGAAAGCGGAGATTGGTCAGAAAAATCAATCTCAAAAAACCAATTATTGGAATTGCTACATACAAAAATCAATGCTACTAAAATTGAAAACGTGAAAGAGGATGTGATTAGATTTGTACAAAATTCCAATGAATTAGAAATTTGGTCACAAGATTATTTTAATAAATTAGTAATAAATCTTAAAGTTGAGAAATAGCGGTTGCGTTGCTTCCTGTAATTGGTGAAACAAAACCAAATTTGATTCCATAGGGGAAAGCACCTGTACCATAAGATGGCGAATTCAATTCGCCCCTACCATAACGTGGATAAATCGTTGTATTTGGTTGGGGCATAACCTCGCCATCTTAGCACTAATATTTTTAATGAAACCAGGCTTTTTAGACATCCCTATTTTATAAAACTGACAACCGAACATACTTAATCGATGATTTTAAACAATTCATTCATGTTGATTTCACTTTGTACAAGCCCAGGGTAGCTTTGCACGTTTTTAATGCCATGAGTACTCACCATAGTCAAAAATAATGATTTTCGGGTTTTGGTCTTTGCCAGGAAAACATCGAGTTTATTTTGAAGTTCAATAGCATATTTCTTTGATAACTCAAATTCTGTTCTGGAGAATTTCATCTCACATACATTGATGCACTGATCTTGTCGATCAATCAATAAATCTATTTGTGCGCCAGTGTCATGACCTTGTGATGAATGTCGCCATACATAATGTTCCGTATGCACGCTGGCAATACCCAAAGCCTGCTTTAGTTGTAGAATGTGCTTTAGACAAATACTTTCAAAGGCAATACCGCACCAACTAATCCAGGCTTGACTTGAGGCAAAAGTAGTCCAACTTCCACGCCCGTTTATCTTGCCATTTGCCATGAATTTGGCATAAAACAAGGAATACTCGTCAATGAGTTTGTATACTGCGTCCTTTGAATGCTTGCCAAAAGGTATGTAGGCTTCAATAAATCCAGACTCGCTTAGTTCCTCAAGCACCTGAGTTGTTCCCCCTCCTGTTTGGAGCTTACAGGTAGTTATTACTTCGTTTCGGGTTAGTCCTTTTCCCTTCTGGGCCAATGCTTTTATGATGGTAATATGGCTGGAGGCATTATTGAATAAGGAATGGAATAGGTTTTTGAATTCATCGTTCAGGAAACCGTCCTTAGAGAAACATATTCGGTCAATGGCAATGGTTACACTTTCACCACGGTCAATCATCTTTAGATATTGTGGCACACCTCCCATAACCATATAAAGTTGAATGAGTTGATAACGATCCAACCTAATGTTCCGGCTTCGCAGGAATTGTTCCGTTTCACCTAATGAAAAGGGGAGTAAGCGCATTTTTCGTGTCACCCTATTGTGCAGACCACCCCTATGGTTAATGATGTTTTTAATCATCCAGGCTGCGGCTGACCCACAAATTACTACCACCAGATTTTTTTGCCCGGATGCCCACATATTCCAGAAATACTCAAACGCTTCCCGAAATCCGGATCTGGGTGTATGTAACCATGGGAACTCGTCAATGAACACTACCTTTTTTTGTTTTTTGATTTTTGGTTCAATCAGTGCTATGAGTTGTTCAAATGCGTGCATCCAACTCGTGGGTGAAGCAAAAGGAATCCCAGTGGCTAAAGTCATAGCTTGACCAAAAAGATTTAGTTGTTTACTCAATGAAGCATTGTGTAAGCCAGAAAACTCAAAAATCAGCTGCTTTTCATAAGCATTTCGAATCAAAAAGGTCTTACCAATACGGCGGCGTCCATATATCGACAATAGTTCTGCATCAGGTGATTCAAGCAGAAGCGCAAGTTGTTTCTGCTCGGAAATTCTGCCTATAATCTGTTCCATCTGTTTGAATTATTTGTTGTATGCTAGTCATATAATTTGCCAAATGTAATAAAAAATATCATATTTGGCAAATTATAGAATTCTATATTCTGCCAAAACTAACAAAAGTTAAATACCACATACATGAACTGGCGAATTACCTGTCGATTTATATACTTCTGGTGCCAATGGCATTCGCGCTTTTTTAGGACGGGGCAAAATGACCGTAGCTTATTATTTTGATCACCATCGTAAAGTTTGTATCAACAAGGCGCATCATTTATTCTTGTTGGAGTGCTTTATATGCACGCAGCATTATTTTCCAATAAGCATCTTGCATTTCTTCGCTTAAAAATGATACCTCAATCAAGCTTTTTGCCTTAGATTGTTTTTTCATAAATCGATCAAAAGCACCCTGAATTTGTTTATTATTCAACCCCAGATAGGTTCCAAATCGTTCAAAATGATGGCGGGTAAATTTTGTTTTCTTTCCCTCCATACTTAGTGCTAATTCTTCTTTGTCTTTTGGATTCGCCAAATTCACATTAAGTAAGTCGTATGCAGGAGACAGTGACCATTTGCCATCATTTTCAATCATTGAAAAGTTTTTCAAGTGCATATCGTTATTTCCCGTCAAAAAGCAAAAAACAGTCAATTCGAAATATTTTAACTGGTCCATGAGGGTGTCCGTGGAGTATTGCCGCAAAGCCTTACCTACACGCTCCATAGTGCTTTTGTATTTATCTACTGCCTCTGTAATTTGAAACATATCGAGCATGTGAATTTTCTGAGCATCTAAAGTTCTGTCAATCCTTTTGGTGATATATGCCAATTCACCTGAATGAAGCCTAATCAAACTTGAAGGAACCGTTTGAATACCGAATATTTCCGCAATCTTCATCGTTAGATGTTCGTTTTCTGGCATCTCAGGATAGGCACTTGAAGGTGGTTTGAAAATATAATTTCCACCCATCGAAAGGGAAAGCTTAGGTTGTACTCCCGGCACAGCAATACGATAAGCGACCACTTCTTTAGCCAACTCATTCATTTCGCTTAAAGAGTATTTTAAAAATGGAGGTGTATTACTTCCAAAAAAAGCCAGACTACATTTAGCATGGTAGTCTGGTTGCTCTAAATCTACCATTTCGCCATAGCAGTATAAACATCTCTTATTCATTGGCTTGGTTTAAAGGTTTTACGCTAACTGCTCCGATACAGTTTTGGCAACAAGCCAGTAATAAACCCATTCTATCATTTGGGTTGATTTTATAATGATTTTTAGCAACGTCTAAAAGCCAGCCCTCTGGAATGAGTCCTTCAAAAAATGAAAACAAATGCTTGTCGTGATAGGGATATTTAACAACCGGCATGGTGAAGGTTAAAAACTGATTGGGATGATCAATAATGTATTGTTCGTCATATTGAAAAGTAAAATGGCCTTCATTGGTTTCAGTCAAAACACCTGCTCTGACGTCCTTGTAAAATATTTCAGCTGTTCTCATCGTCATTGATTTGATTTTTTTCAATGTCTTTGTTGGCTATGGGAGCAAGGGTATGACCAAACATGGAAAGCACGTGGTTTACTTTTTCTAATTGTAAATTGCCTTTGCCCTGTTCAATCTTTCTAATCACAGTAAGTGCAACCCCGGCTCTTTCTGCAAACGCTAATTGCGTTAGTCCGGCTTGTTTTCGTTTTTCTTTGAGAAAGTTCCCTAGGGATTTCATTATATGCTTTTGCAGTTATTATATGCAAAAATAGTAAATTGTATGTAAAAACATATAAAAATGGATATAATAAATAATTATATGTAAAAACATATAAATGCACCAATATAATTTTCTACAGGGGCGAATTGCATTCGCACTTTTTCTCAATAAGTCAAAGTTTTATTTGCCATGAAGAAAGATTTTAAATGTTTAAAATACGTATCTTTGAAAAATAAACACGTATCATGACGAGTAAACTAACATTGACCGTTGAAAAGGCAATTATAGACAGAGCTAAGTCTTATGCAAAAAAAACAGGACGTAGTCTCTCCGAATTGATTGAAAATTATCTTGAGACCATAACGCAAGAAGATAATCAAGTGGACTTGTCTCCGAAGCTAAGGAAATTAGTTGGTTCGGTTCAATTACCTGCAGACTTTGACGAGGAAAAGGAATTAAGGTCAGCCCTTGAAAAAAAACACTTGTTATGATAAAGGTTTTTCTTGATACAAATGTTCTGATCGATTTGATCGCGGACAGAAAGCCCTTTAGTAAACATGTCATTGAAATATTTAAGCATGCAGAGGAGAATAGCATTCATCTTTTTACTTCATCCCATTCAATAGCAACGGCACATTATATTTTGAAAAAATATGTTGCTGAAAAGGAATTAAGAGAAATTCTGTTAAATCTATTAGCATTTCTTGATGTGGTACCCGTTGATTTAGATGTGCTAAAAAAGGGCTTACGTTCTATTCATAAAGACTTTGAAGACGCAATACAAATGTTTTGTGCTTCCTCCATTCCTGGAATTAATTATATCGTAACAAGAAATACGAAGGATTTTAAAACAAGTGAATTGGTTGTTTTGACTCCTGATGAAATGTGCCTAAAATTATAGTAGGAGCGAATGGCATTCGCCCTTTTTTTAGCAAGGATTAATCTTATAATGGAAAAAAATCTACCACTTCATCTACAAGAAGTGATTATTGGCTCGAATGATCTAAGATTTCCAATCAAATCTCAAAATTGGTCAAAATAGGAGCTATTCGGAAAATTGCTCCAAGAATATATTTTCCCAATATGATTGAGCCTGTTGAGGCTATTATTAAAAGAAATCTTTTCAAGATTCTGGGGAATTTATACCCCGGGACATTGCTTAGTTTGGAAATTGGGGTGCCCTGTAACGTATCTGCGAATAAAAATTATGTTTAAACCGAAGACGTTCTCTGAAATCCTCAAAATCCTGTAAATCCTAATTCAAAACCGAGCGTTAGGGGTAAATATTAAATCAAAACCTATCTTAGAGAAGACGCGAAGCATCGCGTCTCTACGGAAATTTTGCATGAAAATCAAATATCCAGAGGGCATTAATAACTGTCATCTAATAAAAAATCATGAATTTGAACATGTTTTACACCTTCTATGTCTTCTTTCCAAAATTCATCCATCGTAACAACAAATTTTGGATAATTATCTAAAATGGCCAATAGGGGACTAAATTCTCGATGTATGGTTGCTTCATTTTCTAATTTGTAGGCAACTTGTATATAGATTTTTTTTCCTTGTTTTTCGGCGATAAAATCAATTTCTCTGCTATCTAATTTGCCAATATATACTTTATATTCTCTTCGTTTAAGTTCCAGAAAAACGACATTTTCCAAAATGCCACCAATCATTCTATCGCGATATCCCATCATCGCATAAAGCAGAGAAAGGTCACTAACAAAGAATTTTTCCTGAGTCTTTAAAATTTCCTTTCCTTTGATATCAAAACGCGATACCCGATATAAAATAAATGCCCCCTCTAAGGCAGATAAATAATTGTAGATGGTGTTGACATCCGTTTTTCGCGACTGGCTTTTAAAATAATCTGAAATACTTTTTCCGGAAAAAGTATTTCCAATATTATCAAAAGCAAAGCGAGTGACCCGTTCTAAAAGATCAATGTCCCTGATTTTGTATCGCTGTATAGTATCTCGCAGTAGGACAGAGGCATAGATATCCCGAATAACTTTATAAGTAGTATCTTCATCGTAATTACCTGTATGAATTATAGGAAATCCTCCTTTTCGCAGGTAGGTTACAAAAGACTCTTTTATAGATGATACAGCAGTTTGATATACACTGTTGAAAAGTAAATATTCTTTGAAAGACAAAGTATAAACGGGTATTTCTATATATCTGCCCGCTAAATAGGTAGCTAATTCTGACGATAGTAAATGAGAATTAGATCCAGTAAGATAAACATCAACGTTGAAATCCACCAAAAGCGAATTAACTACTTTTTCCCAAGCCTGAACCTCCTGAATTTCGTCCAGCAAAATATAAAACTTTTTATCCTTTGTAATCTGCCCCGCTAAATACGCATATAATGAAGTTGCATTTTTTAGATGTTCAGTGGTGAGACTTTCAAAGTTTAGGGCAATGATACTATTTTCAGTGATTCCTTTTTCAAGTAAAACTTTTTTAAGGAGCAGTAATATGGTTGATTTACCTGACCTCCGTATACCCGTTAATATTTTTACCAGCGGTTTATCTATCCACTGTTCCAGTTGCTTTAAATAAAAAGGCCTTCTAATCATTTTATGTTTTGAAACATAAAAATACTAAAATAATTATACTTTTTATGGTTATATCCATAAAAACTTTAATAGGCATTGAGTATAAATGCATAGATTTTTCGGGGGGTTAGCAAAAAACAGGCTAAATCTCCATTTTGCACTGAAAAAATGCAATAAACGTTAATAATTGCATTTTTCCAGTGCAATTTTAGTATTTTTGTCTAAACCAAAGGTAAATGCAAACGTTGTTTGAATATTCAAATCGATTAATATCCAATGTAAATAAAAAATTTACACGATATCTATATAATACAATACATTGGGAAAACAGATTAATTGGCATAGTAGGACCTCGTGGCGTAGGTAAAACGACCCTTGTTTTACAGTATATCAAAAATAATCTTGACGTTCGACATACTTTATACGTGTCGGCAGAGGATTTTTATTTTGCGAAACATCGTCTTTCGGATTTAGCTTCAGATTTTGTTAAATGGGGTGGAAAATATTTATTTATAGATGAAATACATAAATACCCTGATTGGTCAAATGAATTAAAACTAATTTATGATTACCATAATCATCTGAAAGTAGTATTTACGGGGTCTTCGGTGTTAGATCTTAAAAAAGGTAGTGCTGATTTGAGTAGACGTGCAGTACTTTATAATTTGCAGGGTTTATCATTTCGTGAATACTTAATGCTTTTTCATCAGATAGAAGTTCCGGTGTTTAATTTAAATGAAATTCTCAATCATCAGGTGAAGGTCCCACAAATGGTACATCCATTGCCATTATTTGCTGATTATCTTAAAAGAGGATACTATCCCTTTGCCTTAGAACCTGATTTTGATTTGAAATTATTACAAGTAGTCCATCAAACATTAGAAAGTGATATTCCTGTTTATGCAGGGATGAATGTGTCCAAAGGAAGGCAGCTAAAACAATTGATGGCCATTATTGCAGAAAGTGTCCCTTTCAAGCCGAATATGTCTAAGATATCGGAAATTTTAGCTATTAGTCGAAATGTTATAGCCGATTATCTTTTGTACATGGAGGAAGCTGGTATGCTGGCTCAATTGCGGGATGATACAAAGGGTATCAGAGGTTTGGGGAAAATAAATAAAGTGTATTTAGATAACACCAATTTAGTGTTTATCCTGGCAGGGGGAAATGCTAATAAAGGAAATATTAGAGAAACCTTTTTTTTGAATCAATGTCGGGTGCATCACCAGGTTGTTTCTTCAAACCTGGCTGATTTTAAAATGGAGGATAAGGATTTTGAGATTGGTGGTAAAAACAAAGGTTTAAAACAAATAGAAACTGCAGAAAATGGCTTCTTAGTAAAGGATGATATAGAAAGTGGCTTTTTTAATACCATCCCTCTATGGCATTTTGGTCTAATGTATTGATTAGATTGGTTTTTCCAAATCATTTTGTACCTCCTGGGAGATAAACCATTCTATGTATTCTGGCAATACTGTGGCGGTATAATAGGGTAAATTTAATAACAGGTATGGTTTTTTATTTGGTGTCATGGCCTTTTCTATTTTAAATGGTCCACCATACATTCGTATGGCGCATGGATGCTCGGCTGCTTCAATAAATTGGTGAAGTGATTTTAAACTACCAGTACTTCCAGATTTTATTTCAATGGGTATGACCATATTTTTATAAGTATAAACCAGATCAACTTCTGCATTGGATTGTGGTTTTTCCCTAACCCAAAAATGTGGTTTATGTGTTGTAATACTTTGGAGTGAAATTAATTCCTGTGTTACCAGATGAGGAATCACCGCCCCTTTAAAAGCACTGTTCAAATCTGTCATTGAAAGCATTTCAGCTTGTATGCCTAAAGAATAATTAACCAAACCAGTATCTAAAAATTGTAGTCGTGGTGCTTTCTTTAAATCTGTTTTAATGGGTGGTTGTACTTCGGTAGTAGGATAAATCAATCGTATGATTTTTGCATCATCCAATGTTCTTAATGCTTCACCTACTTCTCTTGACCGATAATTTGAATGGCCAAATCCCTGGAATTTTATCCGTTCATCTAAACTTAATGGAGCGGTATCCATAATATGTCTGATAATTTGTCGGTCTGACGGGTTGGACGCATATTTTTCTACATCGTTTTTATAGGTGCTCCAAATACTTTCATAAATAATGGTTAAATCAGAAAGATTGTTATCTGCTAATTCTGTTTTTATGATTTCTGGCATGCCCCCAATAATTGCATATCTATGAAATGCAATCATCAAAGTATGATGTGCATATTGTTTTACGGGTAATACTTTTAATTGTTCAAGTAGGGCAAATTTGCCGGTTGCCTCTAAATACTCCTGGAAATTCAGTGGGTGTAAATATAAAAAAGACACTCTTCCGACGGGAAAGCTTTTCACATTTTTAATGGCAAATTCCAATAGCGAACCAGCGCAAATTACATGGAGGTGGGGTATTTCTTCGTAAAAATATCGAAGTAATTGTATAGCTATTGGACTTTCCTGTATCTCATCAATGAATAGTAGCGTATTAGGTAATTTTTGGGACGGAATATTCTTTGCTAATAATAAAGCTTCTAATATGGTTTTAACGTCATCAAAATCTTCAAAATATTTTTTGTCCGCTGGCTTTTCTAAGTTAAGTGAAATAAGGTATTCGTAGGATTTAGCAAATTTATTGATGACAGTAGTCTTACCTACCTGTCGGGCACCTCTTAAAATAAGTGGCTTTCTAACTGGACTTAATTTCCATTTATATAGATAATCTTCAATGTTTCTTTTAAATTCCATTCAGGTACTTTTATCAAATGTAACATAATAAGGGCAAATATTCATTCATCTTGTAACAAAATAAGCCCAAATGGTCATTAGGGATCGTTTCTTTTTGCGTATTTATTAAAATTAAAGCGTAATTTTATTATCGCAATCGGCATTACAGTAATTTGAATTGCGATAATTATGAAATTTTATAACAGGGAATCTGAATTAGCTTTATTAGACCGCATTGAAAATAGGTCAGTAGATACCGCCCAAATGACTTTCGTGGTAGGTAGAAGGCGTATTGGGAAAACCAGCCTGTTAATTAAAGCGACAGAAAAGCAGAATATGCTTTATTTTTTTATTGCCAAAAAAAGCGAAATATTATTATGTGCAGAATTTACGGAACAATTAAAGGAAAGGTTACAAATGCCATTATTTGGAGAGATAAAATCTTTCAAAGAGTTATTTGAATTTATAATTGAAGTATCAAAAAATCGCCATTTTACTTTATTCATAGACGAATTTCAGGAATTTTATTCGGTAAATCCTGCTGTTTTTTCTGACATGCAAAATATTTGGGACAGTAATAAACAAGATAGTAAGCTCAATTTAATTTTATGCGGATCCGTCTATTCGTTGATGGCAAAGATTTTTGAAAATTCAAAGGAGCCTCTCTTTGGAAAAGCAACCCATAGATTACATTTAAAAGGATTTGATTTAGCAACGCTCAAATCTATTTTAAACGATTATTCACCTCAATATTCTTCAGAAGATTTATTGGCTTTTTATTTATTTACCGGTGGCGTGGCAAAATATGTAGAACTTTTTGTTCAGGCCCGGGCATTCTCATTGACTGACATGCTGCATTTAATATTAAATGAAAATTCTCTTTTTTTAGATGAGGGAAAGCATGTCTTGATTGAAGAATTTGGCAAAGAATATGGGAACTATTTTTCAATTTTGTCACTGATTGCTTCTGGGAAAACGGCAAGGGTAGAGATTGAATCTATTATGGAAATTCAAACAGGTGGATTTCTGGACCGACTGGAAAAGGATTTTGGCTTGATAAAAAAGGTAAGACCCATTTTTTCAAAACCTAATAGCAGGAAATTAAAATATGCTATTGAAGATAATTTTCTTAATTTTTGGTTTCGGTTTATTTACAAATATCGAAGTGCGGTGGAAATGGGTAATTTAGATTATCTAAAAGAAATTATTTCACGGGATTACACAACTTATAGTGGCAAAATATTAGAAAAATATTTCACTGAAAGGTTAAAAGCGGAAAAAAAATACAATATCATCGGTCCGTACTGGGATGGGAAAAATCAGAATGAAATAGATATCGTAGCTATCAATGAACTAGATAAAATAGTGTTATTTGCCGAAGTTAAGCGAAATTAAAATTATATCAATCTGAAAGTTTTAAAGGAAAAATCGACCTGTTTAATGAATCATTTTGAGGGGTATAAAATCCTTTATAAAGGCTTTTCCTTAGATGATATCTGATTGGTTTTTTCCAACTAGTCCTATAAATCCAAAGAGTTTTAAACCTACTACCTCTTTGAACCGGCTATCATTACGCCCATCCCTCCATCTATCCGGAAATACTGGCCCGTTATAAACGAGGCATCGTCACTGGCTAAGTAATTTACCAATTTAGCCACCTCCCACGCTTTTCCTATTCTTCCAACCAAATGCATGTCAGCACATTCCTGAAGCACGGCTTCCGGATCTGCTGAAAGATTTACCGCATCTTGCAACATTGGCGTATCGATGGTTCCAGGACAAATGGCCACACTGCGAATGCTGGGAGCATAGTCAACGGCGATGCTTCGCATGAGGCCCAATTGACCCGATTTTGAAGTTACATACGGGGCAACTTTTTCCTGAGAATAAAATGCCTGAACACTCGATATCTGTATAACTACCCCTTTTCCGTTCTTTTGTATAGATGGAATACAGTGTTTTGCGGCCAGGAAAGATCCCTTAAGATTTACCCCCATAACAAAATCCCACTCCTCTTCCGTTGTTTCTGTAACGGTGGAATACCTCTGTACCCCAGCACTACACACCAAAGTCTGTATATTTCCCCACTTTTTTTCAGTTTCCTCTAAGGCATTAATTATAGATTTTTCCTTTGATACATCGCATTTTATATAAATTAAATTATCCTTATGTTTATCTAAAAAATCATCTTCTGGTTTTTCTGTATCCCAAATACATACCCGCTTACCTGCTTCCAGAAAAAGGGCTGCTGAGGCAAATCCTATCCCTTTACTTCCTCCTGTAATAACAACAACCTCCTTTGTAGTAATTCCCATTTTCTTTATTTAACGTTTCTCCAAATTTAGTCATTGCATTTGTAAATACCCAAAGATTCATTTATCTTCCATAGAAAATTTACACATTTTAATGCTGCTAAAATGAAATTAGGTCTTGGTCTGTATAAAAGTTTACTGAATGATAGCAATTTTCAATTTGCAAAACAAGCGGGTGCCACCCATATTGTTGCTCAACTTATAGATTATGTAAAAGGGGGCGAGAATCCTACCTTGACTAAGGATTATCTGAATGGCTGGGGCTACTCACCAAATAAAGATATACCTTGGAAATTAGATGATCTTGTTTCATTGAGAAAAAAAATTGAAAGTCATGGTCTGAAACTGGAAGCCATTGAAAATTTTGATCCCGCCCATTGGTATGATATTTTACTCGATGGTCCCCGCAAGAATGTTCAAATGGAACAGATGAAGTTGTTGATAAAAAACGTTGGTATTGCTGGCATTCCCGTTCTGGGTTATTACTTCAGTTTGGCGGGTGTTTGGGGCTGGACAAATGTTACGGAATCGAGGGGAAATGCTCCATCCGTGCGTTTCGATGCCTCTAAAATAGATATAAATGCCCCAATTCCTAAAGGGATGGTGTGGAATATGCACTATGAAGAGGCAGGTGAAGGGCATCTGCAGGGTGTTTCATATACAGAAATGTGGGAACGATTATCGGAATTTTTACACATCATGTTGCCAGTGGCGGAAGAGAATGGGGTAAAATTGGTCGCGCATCCAGATGATCCTCCCATGGAAAATCTTAGAAATTCTGGAAGACTATTTACAAGTATTTCCCGATACGAAAGGTTGCTTGAAATTTCAAATAGCCCCAGTAATGGATTTGAACTTTGTCTGGGTACGCTTCAGGAAATGCAGGAGGGTAATGTTTATGATTTTATGGAAAAATACTTGCCTCAAGATAGAATTGGCTATATTCATTTTAGAAATGTGAAAGGAAAAGTTCCTTTTTATCAGGAGGTTTTTGTCGATGAAGGGGATTTGGATATGGTAAGGGTAATGAAAATATTGAAAAAACATGATTATGATGGTGTTCTGATTCCAGATCATACGCCTGAAATGTCTTGTGCCGCTCCCTGGCACGCAGGTATGGCTTATGCCCTTGGATTTATGAATGGCATTATTAAATCATTAAACCATTAGACATGTCCTCGTCTTTTCATCAAGAAGCTGGTTGTAAGCTTCAAACAGATTGGTTGTTGAATAATATGCCGGTCGTTTTTTTAGAAAATAAATGGTTGAAAATTGGCATTCTCATGGGCAGGGGAAGTGATATTTTTGAGTTTACCTACAAAAAGGAATCCCTGAATCTGATGCTTAGGTTGGATAAACCAATTCATAATCCGAGAGAATATATTTCCCAGCGAAGAGATACTTTGAATCAATTTGAAGATTATTATTACGGTGGATGGCAAGAAATACTGCCTAATAGTCAGCCATTTATATATAGAGGCGCCTCCTTAGGGCAACATGGTGAGGTTTGGCTGAATGCCTGGCAATATGCCATTCTAAAAAATACAGACAGTGAAATTTCTATAAAATGCTGGAACAGACCATTGCGCGTTCCTTTACTTATTGAAAAAATATTGACGATCAAAAAAGGTGAACCCACTTTGTTTATTGAGGAAGTTTTGACCAATGAATCTGCTGTCGATTTTTCTTATATGTGGGGACACCACATTGCTTTTGGTCTTCCCTTTTTGCAAAATGGCAGCCTTATTACTACCAATGCCCAACATTTTGAAGCTGAACCTTTAATGCCTGAAAAAAGAAGGTTTTCGCCGGGAAAACAGTTCTCCTGGCCATTAGGTCTCGATTTGGAAGGAAATTTATCAGACGCAAGTCACGTTCCTCCAGCCAGTGATTTTCCATATTCCGAGCTGCTTTATTTGTCAAAATTTCAAAAAAATGCTTATTATGTTATCTCAGATGCTGAGAAAAAAGTCTCTTTTAGGTTGGATTGGAATGAAGATGATTTTCCATATATTTGGTTTTGGCAGGAAAGATATGGCATACAAGATGCACCCTGGTGGGGAAAAACATATTCTATTGCTTTGGAGCCTTGGACAAATAAATGGTCTGCTACCCCAGAAGTGGATATGGTAAAGCATCATTGGCCCGTGTTAAAACCATTTGAAAGTAAAACTACCTCCTTGAAAGCCTCCGTTTTTTAATCTTTTGAAATGTAAACTATGGAAATTAATATTACTGACTGTACCATTTTTGCCGACGGCTTGGATCATCCCGAGGGTTTAGCCTTTCATAAGGATGGCAGTCTATGGGCCGGCGGCGAAGCGGGTCAAATATATCATATTAATCAGTCTGGGAAGGTTACGCTTTTTGCAGAAACAGGTGGGTTTAATCTGGGGCTAGCTTTTCATCCTTCGTACGAATGGTTAGCCGTTTGCGATCTCAAAAACAAATGTGTTTGGAAGCTTGACATCGAAACTAAGAACCTTTCTGTTTTTACCAAGGGTGCTCCGGGTGCTTCATTTTTAATACCAAATTATCCGGTATTTGATAATCAGGGAAATTTGTATGTTTCGGAAAGTGGAGCATTTCGGCAAATAATTGGGAATATTCAAAAATTTAATAAGGAGGGAGAGGGAATCATCTGGCATAATGGCCCCTTTAATTTTGCCAATGGAATGGCTCTTTCGCCCAAAGGAGATGCTCTGTTTGTCGTTTGCTCTTTCCTGCCAGGCATTGAAAAAATAGAGATACAAAGCGATGGTAATCCAGGTATTAGATCGGTATTTGCCACCCTTCCACAAACAGTACCCGATGGATTAGCCTTCGATGAAGATGGAAATTTACTGGTATCTTGTTATACGCCAAATGCCATTTATAAAATTTCACCGCAGCAGGAAGTTACCCTCCTCATCAATGACTGGGAGGCGCATACCCTAACGAATCCAACAAATATTGCCTTTGGAGGCGAGGGTGGAGAACATTTATTCGCCACCAATCTTGGTCGTTGGCACATTACAAAAATTCCTTATAAAAAACTAAGACACCCAATATTTTAATATAAAAAGTTAATGTATCTTAGTGGTGATAAACCTCGGCCGGCAATGTGTTGGATCCGTTAGAATATCTTTGAAAAAATCAAAGGAATTTACATTATAACTGATGAGCAATTCTCCCGGTTTGGAAAGATGAGGGTATGCCTTTGCATTGTATGCGTAATAGTCTAAATCTTCCTCTAATTCCGGGCAATGCCATACATTTCGTGTAGTAAAATAAGGTCCGGTGATCGACTTTGTCATTTGAATAGATACTTCTGGTGTCATCCCGAATAGCTGATGTACCAATATCCATCGGCCATTATCGGCAGGACTCATGCTCAGTTCATTAGAAACGCCTTTGGTTACACCTCTGACTTTAGTTTTGTCCGCATTCCACTTTGCCCCATCCCAATAGGTCCATTGGTCAAAATTTTCAAAATTCTCTGGTTTTACACGAGCTATGAGCAGATCCTTCTCAAGTCCCCCCGTTCCCAAAACATAAATATAGCCATCAGGATTTGGTGCACCTGCGCTTTTTGTATTTACAATGATGCCACTTCCAAAGGTCGTCATCCCAACATTTGGTGCATAAGGGAATTGTAGAGGTGTTTCTATTTGTCTAACTCCTTTTTCAAACGGTATTGGCGTGTTTTTGGGAATAGCCAATAAGGTTACGCCTACCTGATCAAAGTCGAAAAATGAGGTGATTGGATCAATATGAGTGATTCGATAAGCAAAAATATAAAGGGTGCTGTCCTTGTCAACGTTCACAAATCCATCGCCCAACCAGTAATATTCACCTGGCTTTGTATTTGGCGTGTTTGGTTTAAAAACAGAAGTGTTTTTTCCTGATTTATCGGTTGGATAATAAAATTTAAAATTTTCAGCAATAGGTTCTTTCCCCTTCAATACAGCAACTACGTTGTTTACAAAATTGAAATCTTCCTTCTTTTTAAGTGTTCCATCAGCGCCAATTTCTCCAATAACAGAGTCGCTGAAAATAAATAGGGTTTCTGTGGAATCATTTGCCTGAATATACTCTTTCCCATCCATAGGAATGGCAAAAATTCCATCTCCACCAAACCATCCTTTTTTCCTTTGGAACAGCGAATTCCAATCTTGTGCGGAGGAAGCAATCTTTTCAGATTTTTCCTGCGCGGATAAAGTGGTTAAAGAAAATATTAATAATATTAAAATGATTCCGTTAACCTGAAAAGTAGGCGTTTTCGAAATTTTCATCCTTTTTATTTTTTAAAATGTATTTAAAATAATCTTTCGTTTAAAGATAATCATTAGATTTGATTATATGTTTAAACATACTAAATATTTTTATAAAATGAATCTTCCTCTACCTATTTTTCACCCCTGGGTTTTTAAGAAATCTGTTCTTTTTTTACTGATTTGGATTGGATGTTCAACAGTCTCTGTCTCGGCTATGTTGAAGCTGCCGCATATTTCCAGGGATGGTATGGTTTTGCAAAGAAATGAGGTGATTACTATCTGGGGATGGGCCGATAAAGGGCAGGACGTTACTGTTAAGTTTAGAAATGTACAAAAAGTCGTCAAAACAGATGAGACAGGAAAATGGAAATGTGATATCGGGGTTTTTGCAGCTGGCGGACCTTATGAAATGACTATTTCTTCCGATACAACCTGGCGTTTAAATGATATATATATAGGTGAGGTTTGGTTATGTTCGGGTCAATCTAACATGCAATATACACTAGATATGTTGGGTATTAAGACGAGCAAAGCAGATTTTAATTCACCTTATCCCATTCATTTTTTTAATGTGCAAATTGAAACCGATTTGATTCCCTCCAGAGATATCGCAGGCGGGCTTTGGCAAAATTTAAATGAAAAATCAGCCGGTCAATTATCAGGTACCGCTTATTATTTTGCAAAACATTTACAGTCTAAATTAAATGTTCCCATTGGTATAGTGGTGAGTTGTTTGGGTGCTACCACCGTTGAAACGTGGATGAGTGCTGAAGCCCTTTTACCGTTGGATGCTTTCAAATCTGCTGTTGAACAAACGTTGGCACCAAATAAAACTAAAATTGAATTGCTCAAGGAACTTGCTGAGTTTCGGATAGATTGGGATAAAAATTACTATCTGAAGTCTAAAGGAATGAAGGACAAATGGTATCTACCAGAAAACATGCCAAAGGATTGGATGGAGGTTAAATTTCCCCTTTTATGGGAAGATCAGGGGATTAATCATGATGGAGAAGTTTGGTTTCGGCAAAATTTTGACTGCCCATGTCCCTCTGTCGGCAATCAAGGGGTAATAAGTTTAAATCAAATCGACGATTATGATCGGGTTTGGTTAAACGGTACTTTCATTGGAGAATCCTTTGGTTCCAGAAATTTCAGAAGTTATTTTTTTCCTGATTCCCTGTGGAAGGAAAAAGATAATTTGCTAGTTGTCAGGGTGTTTGATGTTGGTGGTAAAGGGGGTGTTTATACTAATGCGTTTTGGGGAAATAAAATATTAAATGGCAAATGGGAAATGAAAATGGGGGATGCCATAGATGTAAATAATTTTCCGATACCCATAGTACCCAATATGAGTGTTTTTTCTCATCCCACCGCCTTGTATAATGCAAATATTGCTCCATTGTCAGCGTATAGATTTAAGGGCGTTATTTGGTATCAGGGAGAATCAAATGCGGATAGAGCTTCAGAATATGCTGCCTTATTTCCCTCAATGATAAAGGATTGGAGAGAACTATTTAACAAACCAAATCTGCCCTTTCATTTTGTTCAATTGGCCAATTATGGCCCCATAGATAGTATGGCTGGTCCGAGTACCTGGGCGGAATTGCGTGCTTCACAATCTGAAGCATTAAATCTGCCTTTTACCTCATTAGCAACAGCTATCGACGTAGGTGATGCCCTGGATATTCATCCGAAAGATAAAGAAACGGTTGGTAAACGATTAGCTGAGAATGCTTTAGTGCAAGATTATGGTTTAAGGATGAAGGTAGATGCACCTAAATTAGTTAAGTCAGTTTTTTTAGATAATGGAGAAGCGGTGCTCTATTTTTCATCCCGTTTTAAGCCAGTTTCATCAGGAATAAAAATAAATTCATTTACCACAGCTGGTGAAGATGGCCGGTTTTTTCCTGCCAATGCTATTTTGTCTGGAAATAAAATATTGTTAAAAAGCGAGAAAGTACCCAATCCTAAATTTGTAAGGTTCGGATGGGCCAATAATCCTGGGAAATGGATGCTCTATGGTAATAATGGCAGGCCATTATTACCATTTAGGACAGATCGGTTACCGTTGTTGACAGCGGCAAATATTTTCAAATTTGATCCTTTCAGTTTTTAAATGAATTATTTTATCAAATTATTTATTTTTTATTTTGAAAAAGGTTTGTAGTTCAAAAATTAAGTGTAATTTTCAGTATGTTTAAACATACACTATGAAATGGCGAATTGACCCGGATCTCACCTTACCCTTACATCAACAAGTGGAAAAGATTATTCGCACCTTGGTAGAAAAACCTGAGTACCAAAGTGGATTAATGTTTCCGAAAGAAGTAGATATTGCCAGTGAATTAGGCATCGCCAGAAATACCGTCCGTACGGCTATCGCCAAGTTAGTACAGGAGGGTATTCTGGTTAGAAAAAAAGGCGTCGGCACCATGGTTGTCAGAAAAAAGCTATTGACCCGATTGGATCATTGGTTTAGTTTTACGAAGGAAATGGAGGAAAAGGGACGGAAAATTATCAATTATAGGTTGGAGGTTAAATTGGTAAAAGCGCCTCCCGAATTAGCTGAGATTTTTCATATTAAACCTGATACCCGCGTAGTTGAGATTACCAGATTGAGAGGAGACGAGGAAAAACCTTTATTATTGAGTATCTCTTGGTTTCATCCCAGAACAAAAGTTCAAATCGAACAGGATTTTACTAGACCCTTATATAAGGTACTTGAAGAAGAAAATAACGTGTATGTGACCCTTTCAAGGGAAGATATCAGCGCTATTGCAGCAACCAATGATTTAGCGGAAAATTTACAAATAAAACCCGGAGACCCCATTTTAACGAGAAATAGAACGGTTTACAGTTCTGATGGTCAGATTGTTGAGTATAATCAAGTTTTTTATAGGGGTGATGGTATTTCTTATTCGGTTGAGATTGGCCGATAATGGACAAAAATTAATTAAACTATTATGAAATGGAATGTACTTTTATTGCTTCAATGTTTACTTTTCGTTACGTCAAGTAGTTGGGCACAATCTGAAAAAGAACGCCTGATATCTGGTTCAGTTAAGGGTCAGGATAATTCAGAATCTCTCGTGGGTGTCAATATCACCATTAAGGGAACTGGGGTAGGCGTTGTTACAGACGAAAAGGGCCTGTATGAAATTAAAACAAAGACCGGATCTATTCTGGTTTTTTCGTATATCGGGTATGAGACGATAGAAATGACCGTAGGAGCTAAAGATGTTATCGATGTGCTCTTACTTCAGGAAGCTTCTTTACTAGAAGATATCGTGGTGGTTGCGTATGGGCAGGTGAAGAAAAGTGATCTGACGGGTTCAGTATCCTCCATTTCCGGTGAATCAATTAGTAGATTGGCACCTATTTCCGTGGATCAAGCACTACAAGGCAGAGCCGCCGGTGTCCAGGTTACTCAGGTCAGCGGAAGGCCTGGGGGTGAAACGTCTATAAGAATTAGGGGTACAAGTTCTATAAATGCAGGAAATGAACCTCTTTTTGTCATTGACGGTATGTTAATTACCAATGACAATGGGCAGCTAAATGGTGGTGCCGTGGCAGGTTCTCCATTGAATGGATTAGCTTCTATTAATCCAGCAGATATCGAATCTATTGAAATATTGAAAGACGCAAGTGCAACGGCTATGTACGGTGCAAGAGGTTCTAATGGCGTAGTAATTATTTCCACAAAAAGAGGTAAGGCAGGTACTTCCCGCATTAGTTTTGATTCTTATCAGGGCATACAAACGGTAACAAAAAAACTACCTATGTTATCTGGTCAGGAATTTGCCCAATACATGAATGCCTTTAATTCTGACGCAAAATTACCTGTGGATGTTCGTTATTTTATTCCAGAAAGAATTGGACAAGGGACTGATTGGCAGGAAGCTATCTTTAGACAAGCTAGAATGCATAGCTATCAATTGAATGTGTCAGGAGGTAATACAAAAACAAAATTTGCCGTTTCAGGGGGCTATGTTTCACAAGATGGTATAATTTTAAACTCTGATTTTAAAAATTATACTTTTAGAATAAATATTGATCAAGAAGTTAATTCCTGGATAAAAACGGGAGCAAGTTTGAGTAGTAGTAATATTCAATCTCGTGGTGTATTAACAGGTGCTCAAAGCAGTGGTACAGGGGTCCTCTTGCCTGGTGCGGTAACAACAGCCTTACTTTTTCCTTCTTCTCTCCCTGTCCTGGATTCTACCCGCGCAGGTGGATATACCTATCAGGATGACAGAGGAAGAAATCTGGCAAATCCAGTGGCAGATGCCTTAGAAACAGATAATATTTCAACAAACGCAAGAACCATTGGTAATTTCAATACCACATTTACCCTGGCAAAGGGATTAGAGTTTAAAGTAAATCTTGGTGCGGATATATTTTCAGTAAGTGAAAATAGATTCGTACCTAATTTCTTGAAAAGGGGTGAAAGTACCAATGGTGCAGCTGTTCTGGCAAGAATTAATGGCCGCTCCTGGCTGGCAGAATATACGATGAATTATAATAAGACCATTGGAAATAACCAATTGAATTTTCTTATTGGAAATACTTATCAGGGCTTTTTTAGCGAAAGGATTTTCCTGTTTACTTTTGATTTTCAAGATAATAGAACAGGTTATCATTCAATAGCAGCAGGTCTGAATCCTCAACCTCCGGGAAACGGAGAATCAACCTGGGGGATGATTTCCTATTTGAGTAGAGTGAACTGGACGCATAAAGATAAGGTGCTTTTTACTTTAACTGGAAGAGTGGATGGTTCTTCTAAATTTGGTATTAATAATAAATATGGATTCTTTCCCTCCGCTGCTCTCGCTTATAAATTACATAAGGAATCTTTTATTTCTGATTTGGATATATTTTCAACCCTTAAGGTTAGATTAAGTTACGGCATCATAGGTAATCAGGAAATTGCTTCTTTCTCATCATTGGCAACGATTGGTAATCTGGGAGATGGTGTTTTCGATGGTACGGAATTTTATAAAGGGAAAGAACCTTTGCGCTATCCTAATCCTGATTTGAAATGGGAAAGAACTCATCAGGCAGATTTAGGCCTGGATATGGAATTCAATGACGGCAAGATTTCCGTTGTTTTTGATGTTTATCAGAAAAGAACGCGTGATTTATTACTTTATGCCCCATTGCCTACAACTTCTGGATTTGGATATTACCTCACAAATATTGGGGGACTTAAAAATACAGGGGTGGAATTGGCATTGACAACCACGAATATAGACTCTAAATTGTTTTGGAGCACAACCTTTAACGTTTCCCATAATAGAAATATAATTACGGCTCTGGCGTCAGAAAGAGATATTCCTATTGGCGGTATCCTGAATGTTCCAACAGGTTGGAGTATTTTGAAAAAAGGAGAGGCCATAGGTACTTTTTATGGGTATAAATCTGCTGGATTGTTTCAATCTGCAGAGGAAATTAAATCTTCAGCAAAAATAAAAGGTCAAACCCCTGGTTTGGGCGACAGGAAATATGTGGATCTAAATGGAAGGGATGCCAAAGGTGTATTAACAAATAGTCCGGACGGATTTATTGACGAGGCAGACAGAGTGCCCATCGGTCAGGCAATGCCCGATGTAACTTTCGGGGTTATAAATAACTTTAGATTTAAAGGATTTGACTTTTCTTTTTTTATTCAGGGTATGGCGGGTAATGATTTAATTAATGCCAATTTATTTGAAATTGGTTCCCTAAATGGTGAGACAAATGTCTTGAAGGAATATTGGGAAAATAGATGGACACCACAAAATACAAATACTATTTATCCTAAAGTTAATCCTTCTGAACGAAATATTTTCAGTGATGCTCAAGTTGAATCTGGTTCTTTTATTCGTATTAAAAATATTTCGTTAGGTTATACCATACCAGCTTCTTTGTTGAAAAAGATTCGTATAAATCAGTTAAGGATTTATGCATCGGCCAATAATATTTACAATTTCACTAAATATAGTGGATTTGACCCCGAATTATTTGCTTTTGGTCAAAGTAGTTTACTCCAGGGGGTAGATTATGGCGGCTACCCCATGTCAAGAACCATTTTTGCTGGCATTCAAATTTCATTCTAATGTTAACATATAATAAATTAATTCCTACCAGAATTTTACTCGTCTTTTCAATTCTGGCGATTTCACTCCCTACCTGTAAGAATTTACTGGTAGAAGATCCGAAAGATCAGGTCTTTATTGAGAATTTTTTCAAAACAGAAAATGATGCTATCGCTGCCGTAAATTCCATTTATGCGGTGTTAAACTCAACAAGTTTTGCCCCAACCTTTGGCGGTGCTTTTCATAGTAGTTATTGGGTTATGTCTGGCTTAGCCTCCGATGAAATGGAAAATAGATTAGCAGGTTCCATTGAATTGGATGAGTTGGATCAATTTAGACACAAACCAGTAAATGGCACCGTTCGGGATTTTTGGATAAATGGGTACAAAGGAATTAGTAATGCTAATTTTGCCATTGCAGGAATTCAGGATATGAAAATGGATGAAAAACTAAAATCCAGGCTGATAGGTGAAGCGCGATTCCTCAGAGGTTTACTATATTTTGATTTGGTAAGACTTTTTGGCGATATCCCTTTGATGTTGAGTATAACAGATCCGGTTTATCCTAAAAAAGCGGTAAGTACAGCTATTTATGAACAGATAATCCTGGATTTATCCTTTGCGGAGAAAAATCTGCCCACCTCTTATCCTGCAAATAATGGCAAAGGAAGGGCTACTTCTGGCGCTGCAAAAGGTCTTTTGGCGAAGGTATTTTTAACCCAAAAAAACTATGCTAAGGCAATCTCCTATTGTAAAGACATCATTACGTCCGGGCAATATAGTTTATGGGCAGATTTTAAGGATGCATTTAAAATTCCAAATACCAATGGGAAAGAAGCCCTTTTTTCAGTAGGTTTTGGCACGGGAAATAATAGCATCTCCTTTTGGGAAGTTGGCCAATTTAATGTTAGGCTTCTGCCAAAAGAACTTACAGAATCTGTAGCGAATATCAATGCGCAAGGATGGCAAGTAGCAACTAAATCCTTGTTAAATGCCTACGATCCCCTTGACCGTCGCAGAGAAGTTACTCTATTGACGGAGGTTTCATCCAAAAATGGGGGTAAAATTACGATCGAACCTCATATTCAAAAATATTGGGACAAAATAACAGAACCGCAGGGCGGAAACACAGAAAATGATTTTCCCTATTTACGCTATGCCGATATTCTATTAATGTATGCCGAGGCCCTTAATGAACAAAATAACGGACCTACTACTGAAGCTTATGATGCAATTAATGCCATAAGAAAAAGAGCCAGGTTTGATGGTACAAAGGAAAGGCCAATTTTGCCTAATCTAAGCGGATTGAATTATACTCAATTTAAGGAAAGGTTGTTAAATGAACGACGTCTTGAATTTGTTGGCGAAGGTCAAAGATGGTTTGATCTGGTGCGTTTCAATCAATTGGAGTCTGCTGTGAAGGCCGCAAAATCTAAGGCTATACCTATGGCATTTCATAAATTGTTCCCCATTCCGCAGGAGGAAGTTGATTTGAATAACAATTTATTACCCCAGAATCCTGGTTATTAATATCCAATTATGGCTTTTGTAGGTATAGATGTTGGTGGTACCAGAATTAAAATGGGCTTGGTAAAACAAAAAAAAATGGTTAGTTCCTCTGTTTTTGAGGTGAAGAATAATCATTCGTTAGAAGCCAATTTGCCTCTAATAATAGAGGAAATTAAAGCGCTGCGTTTTGCTTTTGATGCATCGGAACCTATTGAAGGTATCGGTATGGCTCTTCCTTGTCTGATAGATCATAAAAAGAATAAAATTCTTTCTGATTATGTAAAATATCCGGATGCAAAAAATATTGATCTTGAAGCTTGGTTTAATAAATTTTATAAGGTTCCTTTTATTATTGAAAATGATGCCAGAGCAGCATTAGTTGGAGAAATAGAAGGGATTGATCAGGGAACAAAGGATGCGGTTTTGGTAACCTTTGGCACCGGCATTGGGACGGCGGTTCTTTTAAATGGGACCATGCTTAGAGGGTTTAACCAGTTCGCTGGTAATCTTGGCGGTCATCAGACTATAGATGTTTTTGGTGATAAATGTAATTGCGGTGACATCGGTTGTTCCGAATCTTTAGCATCTGGCTGGGCTTTACATTCCATTTTAGAGACCGAAAAATCGTATGAAATGAGTAGCCTTTTCAAGGTCAAAAATCCTCAGATGAAGGATTTATTCAAAGCAGCTGCCGAAGGTGATACATTGGCAAAGTCCGTTTACAACAGATATCTAAAAGCCTGGTCATACACACTGAAAAATCTGGTCTATGCTTATGATCCCGAATATTTAATATTGGGAGGAGGGGTTATGACAGATGGCGAAAATTTAAGAGAGTATTTTCAGACTTTTATAGACAAAGCCAACTGGTTAAGTGATTTTACAGTAAAAGTGGTTTTAGCACAAAAACCCGATTGGGCAGGTGTAATAGGCGCTGCCATTTTAGCACAAGAAAAAGAAATAGCACATTGAGGCAGGAATACGATAAATATCCAGCGGTTAATATCCCTGGGAATTGGAATTTACCACAGGGTTGGGATGCTATAAAACAAGCGTTTTCTGGTATTGAAGCACCGTCGGAAAATGTTAAAAAGATGATGGTAGTTGAAACCTATCAGGGAGCTCCAATCACCGAAATAGCTAAGCATTTTCAAGAAATATTTAACGCTGATAAGGTTGTTTTAACAACTGATCTCTTTTTAGATACTAAAGAGATTATAGATCTTACTTTTCCCGATGTAACAGATGACAGGATTTTCGGTAAAATGACGCATTTGAACATGATGGATTTTTTTGATAAGTCAAAAATAGACCAGTTTGAAAGGGAAATTGAAAATGAAGATGCTAGTGTATATCTTTTAATTGGTCCTGGTGCAAGTAAGTTGTGTGCTAATCCTTATTTGTTTATATATTACGATTTATGTAGATGTGAGTTGCAACTTAGAATGCGAAAGCATCTTGTTGGAAATTTAGGCTTATCTAATCTCGAGGATTCATTTTCTGAAAAATACAAGCGGGCCTATTTCGTCGATTGGCGCGTTTGTGATGATATAAAAAGGGAAACGTATGATAAATGGGATTTTTATATAGACGGAAATGAGCTGGGGAATCCCAAAATGTTGAAAGCCGACGAGTATAAAAATGCACTGGCAATTACCGTTAGTCAACCATTTAGAGTTGTTCCATTTTTCGACCCCGGACCTTGGGGAGGACAATGGATTATGGAAAAATTCAATATGGATAGAAAGGCTCCAAATTATGCATGGGGTTTTGATTGTGTTCCTGAGGAGAATAGTCTTTTCCTTCAATTTGGAAAAGTGAGAATTGAAACGCCAGCTATAAATCTGGTGTTTTTTGAAACGATATCATTGTTAGGTGAAAATGTCGTCGATCAATTTGGGGCAGAATTTCCCATAAGATTTGACTTATTGGATACCGTTAAAGGCGGAAATTTAAGTTTGCAAGTTCACCCCTTGAAATCATATATCAAGGAAAAATTTGGCATGTCCTACACACAGGACGAGAGTTATTACATACTCGATGCTGAACCTGGTGCCAAAGTATATTTAGGATTTAAGGAAAATATCGAACCAGAAAAGTTTATTGAAGAACTAAATTTGGTTCAAACCAATAACGGCTCTTCTTTTCCTGCGGAAGACTATGTAGCTACTTTTCCTGCAAAAAAACATGACCATTTTTTAATTCCAGCTGGAACCATTCATTGTTCAGGTACAGGAAATCTGGTGCTGGAAATAAGTGCCACCCCCTATATTTTTACTTTTAAATTATGGGATTGGGCAAGACTGGGATTGGACGGCCTACCAAGACCCATAAATATTAAACATGGAATTCCAAATTTAATATGGGATAGAAAAGAAACCTGGGTAGCAAATAACCTGGTAAATCAATTTGAACCTCTTGAAGAAGGGGATGGATGGAGAGAGGAAAAGACAGGTTTACATGAAAGCCAGTTTATTGAAACAAGAAGGCATTGGTTTCAAAAAAGGGTTCATCATCAAACCAATGGTACGGTTCAGGTACTCAATCTGGTAGAAGGTGACGAAGTGGTTGTGGAGAGTCCAGAGCATGCTTTCGAAGCAATACATATACATTTTGCGGAGACCTTTATTGTTCCTGCTAAAATTGGCACATTTACCGTTAGGCCACTAAATGAAAACAAATCGCATGGCACCATTAAAGCATACGTTCGTTCCTAAATAACTTAAAACCTGGAATTATGACTGATTCAACAAATGAAAAAATTAATCTGAAAGTAGTTTATCTGCTAACTTCAGTAGCTGCTCTGGGTGGCTTATTATTTGGCTATGACACTGCTGTCATTTCTGGGGTAATAGGACTTTTAGAAACAAAGTTTGAGTTAACGGCATCAATGAAAGGGTGGGCAGCTTCTTCTGCTATCGTTGGCTGTATTTTTGGCGCCATGTTTGCAGGTGGTGCAAGTGATAAATGGGGTCGGAAAAAAGTATTGATGGTTACGGCCATTCTATTTGGCATTTCTGGTATTGCTTCTGCCTTACCTAATAATCTTACGGAATTTACCATTGCCCGATTTATTGGGGGCTTAGGTATTGGTGCTGCCAGCATGTTATCCCCTCTGTATATTACGGAATTAGCACCGGCATCCATTAGAGGGCGCTTGGTTTCACTTTACCAATTAGCCATTGTTCTGGGCATTTTATTGATATTTTTTGTAAATCTTCTGATTCAGGGAATGGGCGATGAAGCCTGGAATGTTGAAATAGGCTGGCGTTATATGTTAGGTTCCGGGGTAATTCCAGCGATCCTTTTTTGGGTAGCTATTTTCTTTGTACCTGAAAGTCCCCGTTGGTTGATGAAAGCAGGAAGAGAAGACGAAGCATTAGATATTCTTCAAAAAATAAATGGCCATCACAGTGGCCTTGAAATACAAAGAGAGATTAGAGAAACGCTGGGCGAGGAAAATGGAACGCTGAGAGAATTATTTAGTGGAACTTTTCGCCCCGCTATTTTTATAGGCATGATTCTGGCCATTTTTTCTCAGGTTCAAGGCATAAATGCCATTATGTATTATGCTCCGGATATTTTTAAACAAGTAGGTTCTGGAAATGAAAGTGCTTTCCAACAAACGGTTATTGTTGGTATCATCAATGTAGCTTTCACTTGGGTGGCCATTTATTTTGTGGATAAATGGGGCAGGAAATCACTGTTGCTTTGGGGTGGTGCCGGTATGGCCATCAGTCTGTTCATGGTAGGTGCTGCCTTTCAATTTAATTGGTCCGGACTTATTATTCTGATATTTATTCTTGCTTATGTGGCGTGTTTCGCCGCTTCTTACGGGCCGGTAACCTGGGTGGTCATCGCTGAAATTTTCCCGATTAAATTAAGAGGCCTGGCCATGTCAGTTTCTACTTTAATTCTATGGGTAGCTGTTTATTTTGTAACCCAGTTCTTCCCAATTTTACTTGAGCTCATGGGCCCTGCTTATACTTTCTGGTTTTTCTTCCTTATGTCTTCAATGGCCTTTTTTTATGTATTGAAAATGGTTCCGGAAACTAAAAATAAAACGCTCGAGGAAATTGAACATTCCTGGTCTAAATAATTCATCGGATTTTATGAAAAATATATACTTTATCCTATTACTTCTTTCTCTCTTTCAATGGGACGGTTTAAATGCCCAGAAAAAAGAGCCGGTGGATTATGTGGATCCCCTAATGGGCACTCATGATAGTCGATGGATGCAATTTCCAGGGCCTACCATGCCTTTTGGCATGGTTAAATTAAGCCCTGATAATGAGCGTTCCGGTTGGAAAGCCGGATATGAGTATGATGTGCCTAATATTGCTGGTTTTAGTCATATTCATGAGTGGACGATGGACGGTCTTCTGGTAATGCCTACCGTAGGTAAATTGATGATTGAACCAGGGACAGAAAAAAATCCCGACTTAGGTTATCGCTCCAGAATTGATAAAAAAACTGAACTTGCTCAGGCTGGATATTATAAAGTTAATCTTACTGATTATGCCATTGAGGCAGAATTAACAACGACAACCCGTGCTGGCTTCCAACGATATACGTTTAATAGAGTAGATTCTGCCAGAATTTTGATCGATTTTCAAATCGATTCTGAGTATGGTACGGAAATTAAAATGGCTGAAATAACCAAGGTTTCAAATAACGAAATCGAAGGTTATTCTTATCAACAAGCATTAAGAGGTGCTGGCTACAATGAATATATTGTTCATTTTGTTATTCAATTTGACAAACCTTTTAATTCCTTTAATGGATGGACCAGAGATGGGGTTCAAAGAAACGTGAATAAAATTTTCTCGGGTTGGGATCATACAGATATTGGTGCGTTTGTTCAATTTAATCTTAAAAAGGGAGATCAGGTTTTAGTTCGTTCCAGCTATTCTCTGGTTAGTATTGAACAGGCAAGGCTCAATTTGACATCAGAAATTACCGATTTGTTTGGTTGGAACTTTGATGCGGTTAGGTTAAATGCAAGAAAAACGTGGAATGACCTTTTAAGTAAAATAGAAGTTGAAACTTCGAATGAAATAGATAAAAGGAAATTTTATACAAATCTTTATCGATGCTATGCGGGTAGAACCATTTTGAGTGACGTAAATGGTAAATATGTGGACATGTTTGAAAAGGAGCAGCAGTTAAAAGATCCGGGTTCACCTATGTTAAGCGGAGATGCATTTTGGAATACTTTCTGGAATCTAAATCAACTCTGGACACTCGTTACACCTGATATAGCTAATCAATGGGTTCGTTCTGAACTTGAAATGTATGATAAAGGAGGCTGGCTTTCAAATGGTCCGGTAGGCCTGGAATATTCGGGAATTATGGTGGCTTCCCATGAAATTCCGCTGATTGTAAGTGCATTTCAAAAGGGCATTCGAAATTATGATGTAGATAAAGCCTGGCAAGCGGTTAAACATACTCAAACGGTTCAGGGAATTTTTCATCCTGGGGGTGGCGTTGCTGGAAATAGGGAATTATCAGATTATATGAAATTTGGCTATGTTCCTTATGAATCTGGTCCTACCTCCAATACCCTGGAGTATGCTTTTGATGATTGGTGCGTTAGTGAAATGGCAAAAACAATGGGTAAAATGGAGGACCATTACTATTTTAAACATCGTGCCAATAACTATAAGAATATTTGGGATCCTTCTGTAGGTTACATGAATCTTAAATTGATGAATGGCAAATTCAAATCCGATTTTAATCCGAATTGTTGTACCACTTTTCTTGGTTCAGGTTGGGTGGAAGGAAATGCGTGGCAATATTCCTGGTTTGTTCCACACGATCTAAAAGGCCTTATCTCGTTGATGGGAAAAGATACTTTTAATTCCAGATTAGAAGAGGGTTTTATTACTTCGCGAAAATGGAAATTTAATTCGGAGTACACGATTGAAAATAGTTTGCTTGCTATGGGCGTGCTGCCTATAAATCATGGGAATCAACCAAATATGCAGGCTGCCTACCTATTCAATTATTCCGGAAAACCATGGTTAACGCAAAAATGGGCGAGGGAAATAATGGATGTATTTTATGGTACAACCCCACATGATGCCTGGCCTGGCGATGAAGACCAAGGGCAAATGGGCGCCTGGTATGTGATGAGTGCTATGGGTCTTTTTGAAATGAGAGGTGGTGCCGATGTACATCCTACCTACGAACTGGGAAGTCCTATTTTTGATAAGGTAACAATCCACCTGGACCCAAATTATTATCCAGGGGGTAAATTTATCATAGAAACATCAAATAATAGCAGCCAGAATAAATATATACAATCTGCTTCCTTAAATGGAAAAGTGCTTAATAAACCTTGGTTTTATCATGATGAATTGGTTAAAGGGGGTACGTTGAAAGTTAATATGGGACCTAATCCGGCGTACGATTGGGGAGCTAAATCTTCTGATGCGCCCCCTTCCATGTCTGAAGAATAAATAGATTATGAGCACAAATTTGTTCAAAATGCTGGTTTATATATATATCTTTTCTACTGCTTCGTGCAGTAAAAAGATAGAACCCCTTTTTGTACAATTATCAGAAAATCAATCAGGGGTTCATTTTAAAAATGGAATTTCAGAATCAGACACAAATAATATTCTTACCTACTTATATTACTATAACGGCGGGGGCGTAGCTATTGCCGACTTTAATATGGATGGTTTACCCGATGTTTTTTTTACGGGAAATGAAACTACCTCTGCTTTGTACCTGAATAAGGGTGGTTTGACATTTCAGGATGTCACGCAGTTAGCTGGTGTATCTACCAATCAATGGATTACAGGAGCAACCGTAGTAGATATAAATGGCGATCAACTGCCCGATGTATATCTTTCTGTTTCTGGTAGCCAAAAGGCAGAAAATAGAAAGAACTTGCTCTTTGTTCATCAGGGATTGGAAAATGGAGTACCTTCCTTTATTGAAAAGGCTGCTGAATATGGGATTGCAGATTCGGGATATGCAACCCAATCTGTTTTTTTTGACGCTGATCTTGATGGTGATCTTGATTTATATATTCTAAATCATGGCAATGAAAGGGAAAAAGTAAATACGCCACTCCCCGAAGAAAAAGGGGCTCCCGAGTCGGACAAATTTTATGTTAATAATGGGGATGGTTCCTTTTCTGATATTTCGGAAAAAGCAGGTATTTCTGATATGGCTTATGGTTTAGGAATAGCTATTGCCGATGTGAATTCAGATGGACTTCCCGATATATTTGTCGCCAATGACTTTATTGCTAATGACAAATTGTATATCAATCAGGGAAATTTATCCTTTAATGATGAAGTAGATAATTATCTGCCTTACCAGTCTTACAATAGTATGGGATGTGATTTTGGAGACATGGATAATGACGGATTTCCAGAATTATGGGTTTTAGATATGCTACCATCCAATATGAATGATTTTAGACAAATGGCAGGGAGTATGACTTCATTCAAATGGGAATATATGTTAAAAATGGGGTATTCTCCCCAATATATGAGAAATACATTCTATCAACACAAAGGGATTATTCCTAACGAGAATGCTTTTGTTTTTCAAGAATCAGCCAGGCACAAATCGGTAGAAGCTAGCGATTGGAGTTGGGCTGTGTTAATGGCAGATTTTAATATGGATGGCCTGAAAGATGGCGTCGTAACAAATGGGTATTTCCGGGATATCACAGATATTGATTTTATTCAATTTTCTAAATCTTTCTCTACATTCAAAAATTTAAAGAATGCCAATATCACTTTATTGAATGAAATTCGAAAAAGACCATCTCTTTCAGCAGAGAATAATCTTTTCTTACAAAGTAAATCAGGTGTTTTTAACAGATCTTCTCTCATTAATAATAAAGAGCCAGATTGCTCTCAGGGAATGGCGTATGCTGATTTTGATTTAGATGGCGATTTGGATTTAGCAATAAATCATCTCAACAAACCAGCGTCGATTTTAGAAAATAAAAGTAACCTACAAAAGGATTTTAACTTTTTACAAATAAAGTTGAAGGGTTCAACTTTTAATTATTCTGGTATAGGGTGCAAAATTACTTGTTTTACTAAACAACAAAAGCAAGTTTTTTGGCAGTTTCCAGTGAAAGGATTTCAATCACATGTTTCTGAGATTATAAATATAGGTTTAGGGAAATCACAAAGGGTGGACAGCCTTTTTGTTAAATGGCCAAATGGTGGTATTTCATCTTATTATAATATTCAGGGAAATCAGAAAATGGATGTAGCTATTAGCGACAAATCAAAGTTATTTAAATATTCTTCTCCCATTGAAGATGTTGATAATAAGCCATTTATTTCAGAATCAGTATGGTTAAAATTAGTTTCAAATGAAATGAGTGCAAGGGATAAAAGCGCTTATCCTCTCCTTATTTCAAGAAGTGTGCTGTTGAAAAATCCATTGGCAGTTAATCAAGAGACTAATGAAGATCTCGTAGAGATTTACATAAAAAGTAAATTTTATTATGCTAAAAATGGGATTGTCGAAGATAGTACGATCTTAGATGCAACCTTTGATAATACAGTGCGCAAGGCTATTTTTTTGGATTGGGATGGTGACGGAAGGAATGATTTGGTGAGGATTCATGGTTCTGAGAAGGGTGATTTCAAGAAATTTCTCCCTTCTATTTCAGTATTTCTAGGACAAAAAAATAAGACCTGGACAAAATTATCTAATGTCAAGTTGCCATCGGGTGAAAATTTCTCCACTGCTCGTGCTGTTAAAATAAAAAAGGGGGAATTTTTATTGCTTTGTGGGGGTGGTATGAACTTGAAAAGTTATCCGAAGGGGGATAAATCAGTATTATATCATATTAAGAATGGGCAAATGGCTCAAATAGGTGTTCCGGAATTGAGCGGATTATTACCAGTAAGAGATGTTGCCTGGGCAGATTTGGACAAAAATGGCCTTCAAGATATGATTTTGGTAGGGGAGTGGGCTAGTCCGATCATATTCTTTCAATCGCGTTTTTTAACCTTTGAAAAATACGATTTAGGTGGGAATAAAAAGAACCTACAAGGATGGTGGAGATCTGTTTTACCTGCCGATGTAGATGGAGACGGAGATATAGATTTGCTTTTAGGAAATGAAGGTTTAAATAATAGATTTAAAATTTCATTGGATAATCCACTTTATCTTTTTTCAAATGATTGGGATAAAAATCATAGCAATGATCCTATTCATGCCGTGAGTTTGGATGAAAAAATATATCCAGTCCATTTTTTAAATGAAATGGTGCAACAGATACCAGTGTTTAGATTTAAATATAATAACTATAAAGCGTTTACAGAAAGTACTGTTGAACAGGTAGTTACAAAAAATGGACTTAAAAAATCTGAGAAATTCGAAGTAAATGAATTTGCTTCGGTTTGGTTAGAAAATAAAGGAAAAGGATCGTTTGTATCCCATTATTTGCCTGCCATCTTACAGTCGGCACCCTTAAATGGTTTTATTGAAGTCAGGGTTGATGATGTTAATCCACTTATCCTTTGTTTTGGAAATGATGAAAAGGCAGATATTCATACTGGCCTTCAGTTAGGTTTAGATCCAGTTTTGTTACAATGGCATAATGGCTTAAAATATTTGGAGGGTAAAAATATTGGATTGTTTTCGAGGGGAATTATAAATGAGATGGTTTCTTTCGGAAATTCTAAAAATCCTAAAATTCTGATGTCGAAGGAAGAGGAGGGTAATCAGATAGTTAGCACGATTAAAAATAATTTTTCACATATTAATTTTTTCCAACATGAATAATTTATTAAAAATTCCCTCATTAGCGGGATTATTCCTCTTATCACTGTCCTTAGTTTTTACTTCATGTAAAAAGGAAGATCCGCCAGTGCCTACCATTTCTTTATCACTGGAGAGTTTTAAAGGAAAAGTGGGAGAAAAAACATCTACCATTGCTACCGTTAATGCATTAGCGGGTTTCAAAGCATTAAGGGTTACCAAATATGTTGGTACCACCATTGATAATACCTTTGGAACAGCAGGTGTGTTATCAGTGACCTCCAATACTTATGCCCTGGAATATACGCTTGCGGCAGAAGGTCTTACTGCACCTATTCGATTTAATTTTACGGGAGAGGATTTACTGGGAAGAACAGTAAGTACAGATTTTGTTATTACCACTGAGGTTTCCGTCAAATACTTGTTGACTACCTTTAACTGGCAATGGACTTCAAAATTAGGAAAAATATTCTCATTGACAGAAGCTGAAAGCGAGCAAATTCTTGCTTGTGAAAAGGATAACTTTTATATTTTCAGTCCTGATGGAACAATGAAAATTAATTATGGTGCCATTACTGGTACTGGAGGTGGAACATGTGATTTCGATGGACTACGTGTAGAAACTAAATGGTCTTTAAATGCTGATGAATCTGTCTTGACTATTGATGCAGTAAATGTATTTAACACAAGTGATGTTCAGAAACAAGTTTATAAGATTAAAACTTTTGGTACCACTGAAATTCGTTCTACTCAAAATGTAGATTTATCTGTTTTTGGAGGTATTGCTTATGATTGGACTTTCGTCTGGAAAGTAAAAGCAAAATAATCTAACTTTTTATTTTCTATTTATTCCTCTGTCAGTTTTGATTGACAGAGGAATTTTTATTTTTTATAAAAAGCTATTTATCCCAAATGATTTTAAAAAATCTGGGATAATAAATGGAAGCATCTTTTTTTATGTCATTCCAAAAATCAAAAGTAATGGTATTATAACTAATCAATAACTCTCCTTTAGGAGACAAAACAGGATGAGCTTTAGCGTTGTAAGTAAGCAAACCATTTTTACTCTCGGGCGTTTCGTATAATTCAATAACTTCACCAAAAGGACCGAAAGGAGTCTGACCAATTCTTGCACCTACTTTTTCAGATAGCCCCAAAATCTGAAAAATCAATAAATATCGGCCATCGTCGAGTTGAGTCAGGCTTAATTCATTGGAAACATGATTAGTAATTGGACTTATTTTAGTAGGGTTAGATTGCCAGTTATTACCATCCCAATATTGCCAGGCATCAAAATGGGTGAAAAAATCTGTTTTTACGCGGGCGGCAACTAATTTTTTATCCTTGTCAAGGCAACCATAAACATAAAGGTAACCATCTGGGTTTTTAGCGCCCGCCCATTTTGTATTTACAAAAATACCAGCACCAAAATTTACAGGTCCCCATTGAGGATGAACAATATGTAAAGGTGTTTTAATGATTCTACTCGCATTGGACTGCTTAGGGGCAATGGCTAAAATGGAGACATCCGTTTCTTCAAAATCAAAGACATTGGGTCCTGTTTTTCTAATATGATAAGCGAAAATAAAAGTAGAATCTTTCATTTCCTTATTAATAAAACCGTCTCCTAACCAAAAATAGGTCCCTTTTGCAGTTAATTCAGGTGGAGGAACAAATCTGGAAATTGGTTTATTTTCAGTATTTGTAGGAATTGAAAATGTAATTGGAGAAGGAGAACTACCTTTGTTTTCCCAATATCCTAAGGAATTATTAACCATTATGGTATTTGAATCAGGAATATTGTTATTCACAGAGCCAATAAAAGAATCACTAAAATGAAACCATACTTTTGAATTTTTTGACAGATTAGTTTCTCTTCCGCTTTTAGCTATGGTAAAAATACCATCTCCTCCAAACCAACCACTATTCCTTTTAAATTGATTCGTCCATTCAGGAGCAGGTTCAACATGATATGCTGGTAATTTAGACAGATTGGCCTGTTGACAAAATAAAGGTGAAACCAACAAAACACATGAAAATATAATAAGGACAACTAACTTCTGCATAAAATCAATGAATTTTACTATTGCCAGTTTTTGACAGTTATGAATTTTGGTCTATAGTTATCTGCATTTTTAAAGACATCGGCAAAGTTAAAACTATTGATATTATAGGAAATTAATAAAGTGTTGGGATCTCCAGTTTCTTCATGCACAAAGGCATTGTAGGTGTAAATCGATTCCATCCTCTCGGGCGTGCAATAAAGAATTAATGGTTTTTGAAATGGCCCTGTGGGAGAGGAGGAAGTATATCGCGTTATTTGTTTGCTAAATAAATTTCCCTGACTAATCAGATAATAGATATTTCCTCTTTTTATGACTGAATATTGATCGGAAAGATCAGGTAAAGAACCTTTTGCCTGACTTATATCGTTACTCCAACCATTTTGAGTATAATAGGACCATGTTTGGGAAAGGCTTCCTTTAGGACATCTGGCTACATGAAAAAGCTTTGAGAAGCCTATTTTTTCAGAACCATATAGATAGATGTAGTCATTATCAATTAATACGGAAGTACCATAGTTTATTTTCATATTATTTATCTTCCTTTCCCAGGAAACCTTTTTTAAGTCGGGAAGGGTGTATTTTATTAAATCAACAGCGGCATATTCAAAAGCCCAGGCTCCAGAACCATTCTTTCTCATGGCAAAGAAAAGTAACTCTAAAGTGTCTTTGTTAACTTGTCCATGGGCTGGCCAATACCACCAATCTGATTCAGGAGGGCGGGCAAATGCTTCCGTTATTGTTCCATTTCCACCCATGATCGTTTTCATTTCTGAACCATTTTGTATCATAAGGGAATTATTATACATTCTTCCACCGCTTCGACTTCTGTCAGAAGATACTGTACCTAAAAAGGTATCCCCAAATATCCAAAGACGTCTTTTATCAGGTAATAGAATGGAAAGTGTGCCATCGGCTCCCGTCCATCCGTCCCCAAATCGGGTAAATAAATTATTATAATAGGTGGATAATTCCACCGTCACAGTGCTGTCCCAACATTGTTTTTCCGGAGGTAGCGTCGGAGTAGTCCCTGTTGAATTATCTTTTATGGTATCTATTGGTGTTGTTGTATTTCCTCCAGTGCTAGGTTTAACTGGATAAAATGAACCACTTGTGAAATCCATGGTAGGATCTTCACATGAGAAAATAAATAAAGAAAATAAAATAAAAAAATAAGGGCTTTTGTGTCGCATTTTTATTTGTTGAAATTCATTTAAATTTACAGATAAAAAGGCTAACGATTAAATAAAATATTGGTATTTTAAAATATAAATATTGGTGTATTGCCTATTTAAATCTTAGGGTTTAAATGCTGCCACATCGACAACAAGGTCTGTAAAAATGACTGATTCCAATCGGGATAAATTTTCATATTTCTTATGTAGCTCAAAAAGCTTTTTTTCAGTTAATACATACTGTAGCATCCAATGTTCCACAGGATGGATTATCCAGTATTCCCGAACTAAGGAAGCCTGATAGGCTTCAAATTTCTCATGCATCTCGATTTGCCTGTTACTTGGTGATAATATCTCAACAACTAAGTCAGGTGCGCCAATGATGCCTTGAGTTACTATTTTTGATTGGTCACAGATCACACAAAGGTCTGGTTGCACTACTGTTTTGAAGGTGTTTCCTTGTTTTCCGACAGGTAATCTAACATCTATGGGAGAAAGGATGACATTACACGATGTATGTTTAAAAAAGGTATACATATTAAAGAATAATTCGCCGATGATGTGCTGATGTAGCGTTGTTGGCGCACTCATTGGGAAAATCTTCCCCATAATGATTTCCACGCGCTCCTGAATCTGCCATTTCATATAGTCTGAATAACTATATTCAAAAGAATCTTCATTTAATTGGTCAAGCCGGGTAATCTCCGGGAATTTATATTCTTTCATGAATCTTAGGGTTTATATGCTGCCACATCGACAATTAGGCCTGGAAAAATGACTGATTCCAATCGGGATAAATTTTCATGTTTTTTGTGAAGAACAAAAAGGTTATTTTCAGATAATACATATTGCAA
>Ga0247843_1001659_pt1 | contig 43889 bp, 48 predicted proteins | sample LaCruzMarch2017__FD_192420 | JGI IMG/M metagenome (GOLD analysis project Ga0247843, IMG submission 192420) | Freshwater microbial communities from meromictic Lake La Cruz, Castile-La Mancha, Spain - LaCruzMarch2017_8m | ecosystem: Environmental > Aquatic > Freshwater > Lake | place: Spain...
TGGATTGGTGTTTGCCATACATTGCATTCCTTTATTGATAACTATTTTAAACCTTTATAATGAATATATAAATGAATATCAATCCTAACGATTCGTTTGACAAATACCTAGGTCAGTTTGAACTAACCATTCAAACGCGCCTGACTAAATTCTACACCATGGTTAAAGAAGCCTTTCCCGATGCTCAATTTTTCTTCTCTTATCAAATGCCAATCTTCAAAGGAAAAAAGAACTTAATTCATTTTGCTGCGTATACAAACCATATCGGAGTTTATCCAGGACCCCAAGGGATTCAAGCATTGCTTGATGCATTCCCAACCATTAAAACAAGCAAAGGGACGTGGTTGATTCCTCACCATCTAACGTTTCCAACCAAAGAACTTCAAGTGTTGTGTGGCTGGATTCGTTCCCAAAACCAACCATGATCTTGGCGTTCTTATGGGATGTCTTATGGTGTTCACTCAGTAGTTTTGGTGGCCCGGAAGCCCATTATGGAATTTTTTCACAAATCTTAGTGCAAAAGAAAAAGTACATCACCGAAGAAACATTGGCAGAACTGATTGGTGTCTTTTCGTTAGTACCTGGACCAAGTAGCACCCAAACCATCATGGCGATCGGTTATTTGGTTGGTGGCAAATGGTTAGCATTCTTGACCTTTATGGTGTGGGCCTTGCCCGCCATCGTCATCATGATGCTTGTCGGGTTGTTCTTTAGTTTCTTTCAAAACCAACCATTTGTTAACCAATTACTCATGATTCTTCCTTCAATAGCCGTTGCCTTTATTTTCTATGCCGGTTGGTCGTTATCCAAAAAAGTTTTGAATGCGATTGAACCAGTCATGTTATTTCTAATCGTGGCAATTCTTGGATTTTGGCTCATGCCCTTGAGTGTGTGGACCGTTCCTGCATTACTAGTCTTATCAGGTGGGGTGATGGTGTTACGTCATCCAAGTAAACAACACGTTTCTTTTTCAAAAACATCGATCTCTTGGGTTAGTCTCTTGTTGTTGTTAGGCATTGCCTTCACCAATGAAATGCTGATGCCTTGGTTAAGCGATACCTGGTTTAGTTTGTTTTATTCCTTTTATCGCTATGGCTATAGCGTCATTGGTGGCGGACAAATCGTCATTCCGTTAATGATTCAAGATTTGGTGACGCAACAAACGCTTATTTCATTACCTACTTTTTTATCTGGCTACACGATTGATCAAGTGATTCCTGGTCCGTTGTTTAGTTTTGCTGCATTTGTTGGCACACAAATTCTTGCAGGACAACCGTTGGCGTGGTTAGGTGGTTTGATGTCGGGATTCAGTATTTTTCTTCCTGGGATTCTTTTGGTGTATGTGGTGATGCCTTTATGGCAAACCTTTCAACGCGTTCCTTGGATGAAGGTTTTTCTTGGAGGGATTCGAATCGCCGCAGCAAGTTTGATCGTGGTGACTGCCGTCAACCAATTAATTGCCCTTCCTATCGATTGGCGAACAGTGTTGATGGTCACGTTGACCACGTTACTTCTGATGAGCAAAAAGATGGCTGCCCCGTGGGTGGTGTTATCGATCGTGACATTATCTTTATTATTGGTTGTGTAATTGAAAATCGAATAAAAAACAGAAAAATGTGCTTTCGCTGATTAATTTATTGATCAAAATCTAAGCAAGAATTTTTTCTTTTAACCGAAGATATAACGCCGTTTTTTCATACGACATTTGTGCTTCGCGATAATCATAACCAAAAGCACCTTTAGAAATAATGATGTTTGGTGGCATTTGCACACGTTTGAAATAAGCTTTGTTCCATAAAGATAATACCCATTCTAAATCCGTGATAAAGGTTTGAGGATTATCCAAGCCATAGTGCGACATCAGTCCTTGGATATGCTTAGGGAAACTACGATCAAGATACATTGTTAAAATTCGTTCTGGGGCTAGAGAAGGGAAACTTAGTAATTCATGAATGAGCCAATCATGATAGCCCCACTTCATCGGATCGACTTGATTGGTTTTTAATTCTGCAGATGGTTGGAATTGATAACGAGGAATGCCTTGGTCAATCGAGGCGATAAGGTTTTTTGGAATGATGACTTGGTTTGCTTGTTCGTTGATCCATAAGGCAAGGGTATTGATTTGCATCTTGGTTAAATCACCTAATGGTGCGATCGCCCCAATCGTGTCGCCATAAAGCGTGACATACCCTAAGGCGATTTCAACTTTATTCCCGTTGTTTAAGACCACACCTTTTTTCTCTGCAGCAAGGTTCATGAGGATGCTCCCGCGAACCCGAGCTTGGACGTTTTCTTGGGTTAAAATATCGGCCTTAGGTTGAATCGCTAAGAAAGCATCCACCAGCGGTTGAATAGGAATTTCTTGGAAATGAATGCCTAAGGCTTTGGCTATGTCTCTGGCGTTTTGCCTTGATCGTTCACTGTTATAAGGGGTGGGTAAGGAGTAAGCATAGATTCGATCCTTGCCAATCACTTCTGTAAGAAGGGCGGTGGAGACAGCACTGTCGATGCCACCAGATAATCCGACAATCCACGGGACTTTCTTGTCAAAGAGTTGTTCATCAAAGAATGCCAGGCCTTGTTTGAGCATGGTATAAAGTTTTTTAGGATCAGTTGGGCGAAGTTTCTTGTCGGTTAGGGAGGCGATAAGAAGTTCTGGTTCTGCGTGTTCGTTCGCTTGAATGATTAATTCACCCGTGGCGTTATACACCATCGAACCACCCTCAAAGAGGACAATATTTTTTCCGTTGTTATCCGCGCCAACTTTATTGACAAAGATAAAAGGAACTTTGGCGTGTTTCTTGATTTGGTCTTGTCTTGATTTTTCTTTGTCTAAAGTCCAAGGAGAAGCAGAAATGTTAATCAACAGATCCACACCTTGTTTTAAATATTCGTTTGATGGAGAAAATCCATAAGCATCATCCCACATGTCTTCACAGACTTCTAAACCAAACCGAATCGTCTTACCCTTGTAATTCAAGGTTAATGGATCAAGGAAAGATTTGACTTTAAGATTGAGTTTTTCTTCAAGTTCTCGTCCTGGTAAAAAATAACGTTGGTCATCAAACATGCGGTAATTAGGGAATAAACGTTTTGGATAAATGCCAGGAAAGACTCCATTGCTTCGGGTGAGGTATTCGCCGTGATAGGCAATAAAGGCAGAGTTTAATTTTGCTAACCGGGAATCGTTGTTGGTGATGGTGGGGTTCGCACCGAGGGTAAAGACGTTGCCCCAAACGATGATGATGTTTTGTGAAAGTTGTTTTATTTTTTCATTAAACGACACGGCAAAGTCGACCCAAGCATTATCTAAGAACTGATCACCGATTAAATAACCCGTGATGCAGAGTTCGGGAAAAACAATTAAATCAACCGAGGCTTGCTTGGCTTTTTCCACCATCGCTGCAAGCGTAAAAAAGTTCTTGCTGGGTTGACCAGGAATGACACGCATTTGTCCTAAGGCTATCTTGAGATTTTTCATCAATATTATTTTATGATAATTTTGCACAAAAAAGACGATGAAAGCAATTGAAACCGCTATCCTTTGGCTGGGTTATCTTTGAACAAGTCGAATCCAATCAAGATTAACGCTATCACCACGAAGAGATAACCAACAACCGTGGCAACGTTGATGGATTCTTGAAAAATTACCCAAGCAAAGATCCCACCCCTTCATGGAGAAAAACTTTGAATCATCTGAACTTTGGCGGCGCCCAATGAACGTTGTGCAAAGACATAAAAGATTAAACTTCCGCCATAAATCACAAACCCTGCAATCAACGTTAGGATCACCATCCACCATGATGGGAAGATTTCTTGAAGGAGAATACTTACCAGTAATGTGCCAACCCCAGTACCAAAACCTTTGATCATCACCACATTCAATGGATTGCCAAGGCTTAGTTTTTTCGACACGTTATTTTCAATCCCCCAAAGGAGCATTGCCAATAAAATCCAGAGTTGACCTAGTTGAAATTCGACATTGGATAACGGTCCGTTAGATATCACCACACCAAAAACAAAAAACCCTAAGGCTATCCAAGATAATCGTCTTAATTTTTCTTTGAAAATGAACAAAGCAATCAGTAAGGTGAAGAATAACTCGCCATTGGATAATAAACCCACCATGTTGCCATCGGTTTCTTTCACGCCAATGAAGAAAGCGATAGGTGCAGCAATGTCTAAGAAAATCATGGAAGCGAACCAAACCAATTGATGATTGATTTTCACACCAGTTGACGCCATGGATCTTGTGAGGCGTTGGTAAATCAAAGTGCCAAAACCTGCACCAAAATAAAGTAGACTTGCTAACCAATAAGGAGAGACGAAGGACAATAATGATTTCGTCACAGGAATATTTAAACTAAAGAAAAAAGCAGAGAGTAAGGCAAGGAAAAACCCCATTTCTAAATTTGATAACTTAGTTTTGGTCTTCATCATGAAGGTTATTTCTTGAGTTGGATGAGGTTGATCAATTGCTGATGAAAGTAAGTTTGTTTACTCAGTTCAGGATGAAAAGACAAACCAATTTGGTTTTTGTATTGGACAGCCACCTTTAATCCATCAACTTCAAGAAGGACGCTAACACCCTTATCAACCCGGCTCACAATTGGAGCCCGAATAAACATCAAGTCTAATTTTTGTTTATCTAACACCACTTGCCGATGAAAGCTTCCGAGTTGTCGACCAAAGTAATTGCGAGTCACTTCAATGGGAAGTGTGCCCATGTGATGATTGCTTTGGCCAGTAATGGAGGTCGCAAGCAAAATCATCCCCGCGCATGTGGCGAGGGTTGGTAAGCCTTGTTCAATTTTCTTTTTTAACGGGGCAAACAATTCCAGTTCAACCAAGAGTCGGCCTTGGGTGGTGCTTTCTCCACCCGGGAGAATGAGTCCATCCATGGGCTGAGCTAGATCTTTTAACTGACGAATTTCAAAAGTTTCCACACCCATTGAGGTGAGTTTATGACGATGTTCAATGAAGGCACCTTGGAGGGCAAGAACACCAATACGCAAAAATTTATTTTCCTCGTTCAGCCATCAAGACTTTGACTTGATCTTCGTTTAAGCCAACCATTGCTTCACCTAGGTCGCGTGAGACTGCAAGCAAGACTTTGGGGTCACGGAAATTGGTCACTGCTTTGACGATGGCTTCTGCGCGTTGTTTTGGATCGCCTGATTTAAAGATACCCGAACCGACAAAGACACCTTCTGCGCCGAGTTGCATCATTAATGCGGCATCGGCAGGCGTCGCCACCCCACCTGCGGAGAACAAGACAACCGGTAATTTACCTTTTTTATGAACATATTTAATTAAATCTAATGAGACACCCCATTGTTTTTGTAAGACAAATAATTCATCTTCATTCAAGGATTGAATGCGTCTAATTTCTCCTGTGATTGCGCGCATGTGACGAACCGCTTGAATGACGTCGCCTGTTCCGGCTTCACCCTTGGAGCGAATCATCGATGCACCTTCTGAAATTCTTCTTAAGGCTTCACCAAGATCCTTGGCACCACAGACAAAAGGGACATTAAAGTTTTGTTTATTAATATGGAGGGTGTCATCGGCCATCGTTAATACTTCAGATTCATCGATGTAATCAACTTCTAATGCTTCTAAAATTTGTGCTTCCACGAAGTGACCGATTCTAACTTTGGCCATGACAGGGATGGAGACAGCTTGTTGAATTTCTTCAATCATTTTTGGATCTGACATTCTTGCGACGCCACCGGCAGCGCGAATATCGGCAGGAATGCGTTCAAGGGCCATGACGGCAACTGCGCCTGCGGCTTCCGCTATTTTTGCTTGCTCAACATTACAGACGTCCATGATGACGCCACCCTTTAACATTTGGGCAAGATTTTTATTTAATTCATATCGTTCGTTTTTCATAAGATATCCCCTATTACGTCTCAATTTTACACTAAACACATACCATTATTATAGAAAATGCCTACGATTGTTGATAAAAGAAAAAACGTGCGATATACGCACGTTGTAAAATAGTCATCGTTAAAAGGGAACTAAATAGAAATCAATGAACCAACGATTTCCAAGACAAAGGTATAAATAAACTTTCCTAAAGAAAAGACGTCTTCATTTAAAGCAAGGTCACTGGTAATGAAATCATTGATGCCGGGAACCACAAAGGTTAAAGGAATGACAATGAGTAAGGCAATCGCGACCAACACAGCCGCTCTTCCTAGACCTAGGCCTACGCCTAGCAAGGAATCAACGAACTTAATCGCTTTCACATCCTTGGATAATTTAACCAGTTGGCTTCCGACAATCACTAACAACAACCAAGCGAGAAGGAAGGTTCCTAAATAACTAATGATCAAGATAACGAAATATGCTGAGGCGGTGGCCAACGCTTCACCAAGCGTTCCATTGAATGTAATTAAGATGTTCGCTAGAGGGGTTGCTAAAAAACCCGGTAAACCAATTTGAGTTAATCCATCTGTTAAATACCCAAGTGCGCCCGGTTGGCTACTATCAATCACCGTGTCATACAAAGCGTTGCCCGTGAAAATTGAATCATTAAGATTAGTGAATAGTAAGGTATACAACGGTGTGGTCACCAAAATATCCTCAACCCAATTGGCCAGGACATAAGCTAGGATGATGGCTCCAATAAATGAACCAAGCCCCACCACTTCCTTTAAAAAGCCATTTTTAAATCCGGAAATAGCAAACAATAAACTTAAGACGATCAAGCTAATGTCGATGATACCGAAATGGAAACCTTCTATTGTCATGGTTTTTCTCCCACATTATTATAAATCAAAAGTTCATGTTCGATATAACAAGAAAGAATGAAAATGAAATCTACAAGTATATTTCGAATTTATTGATAAAATGAACTGATGAATTGGATTGTGTTGCTCATGGCCTTGATTCTGAACGCTGCTGGTTTGTTTTTATTGTGGCGCGTTCCCGCCTTTAAAAATCAAACCCTTCAAAAGAAATTAAATGTCTCCATCATTATTCCTGCAAGAAACGAAGCAAAACGAATCCAACCACTACTGAAATCCATTCAACAACAAACCAATGTGATCCAGGAATGGATAGTGGTCGATGACCACTCCACAGACGGGACAGGAGCGATTGCTCAATCCTATGGTGCAAAGGTCATCACTGCGGAAGCTTTACCTCAAGGGTGGTTTGGCAAGCCTTGGGCTTGTTATCAAGGAGCAAAAGCTGCGCAAGGTGATGTCTATATGTTTTTAGATGCAGACACGGTGTTGCAACCTCATGGACTCGAAAAAATACTCGCTGCTTTTGATGAAGATCAAACACCTTTATCGGTTCAACCTTATCACCTGATGAAAAAAAGCTATGAGCAGTTGAGTTTATTCTTTAATTTAATTGTGATGATGACCACGGGTTTGTTTACCCCAAGAGGATCATCCCTCAAGGCGAGTTCTTTTTTTGGACCTTGCCAAGTGATTGCTAAAAAAGATTATTGGCAAGTGGATGGACACGCCGTTGCTAAACACGCCATCCTAGAAGACATTGCCCTTGGGAAAGCCTTACAAGAAAAAACTGGTCACCGCATTCGTGCGATGGCGGGCCGTGGCGCGATTGCTTTTCAAATGTATCCTGAAGGGATGACCTCTTTAATTGAAGGTTGGACCAAAAATTTTGCCACCGGTGCAGGGTTAATTCCTGGTTGGATGTTGGCAACCGTCAGCGTATGGATCACTGGAATATTTATTGCCTTCCTTAGTGGAGTTGCACCCTTCATGTGGGAAGGTCAAGCGTACTTAATTGGTTATTTGCTCGTTGGTGTGGACACGTTTTTACTCGCGAGAAAAGTTGGACGCTTTTCCATTTTCACCATCGTGACGTATCCGATTCAACTCATCTTCTTTGTTTGGTTATTTGCCCGATCATCTTCCCGTTCAAAGAAGAAAAAAGTAACTTGGAAAGGACGAGACCTCGATTTATGAACGTATTCCCTCTAATCCCAGTCCCGGACTGGTTGATGCTTGGTTTAAATATTATTCTTTGGCCCATCTATCATCTAGGTATATCAAAAATTACCTTGCACACCCCAGACAAAAAGTTCAAGCAAGATTCGTGGTTATATCGTACTCGCAAGTTTGAAAACGATGGGCGATTCTATGAACAAGTCTTAAAGATTCGAACATGGAAAAAAATCATCCCTGATGGGGCGACGATCTTTAACGAAGGGTTTAAGAAGAAAAATTTAATAGGAACCCAAAAAGATTACATTCGTCAATTTAGTGAAGAAACTCGGCGAGCGGAATATTCTCATCTTCTCCAGATGATTCCTTGTGTGACGTTCTTTATCTTTAATGACTTTTGGATTGCGATGATCATGGTCGCATATGCGTTGATCTTTAACTTACCGCTGATTTGGTTACAACGTTATAATCGCATCCGGTTTCAACGCATTATCAAAAACCTTTAGTTACTTTTCGTTATTAAGAATTTGTTCAACGACTTGTTGACCACTTAAGACCACCATTGGCATACCGCCACCTGGGTTAACAGAACCACCAACAAAGTAAACATTGTCATATAGTTTTGACCGTTTAGGAATTTTAAATCCCATGTTTTTCTTTTTGCTGGCGACAATCCCGTAAATGGAACCGCGATTCGAATAATACATATCTTGAATGGTTTCTGGTGTCCAAAGTTCTTCCACAACAATATGTTTTCTTAAATCCGTTAAACCCATCCGTTCGAGTTTGATTAAAATATTTTCTCTAAACGTTGCATAGTCTTGTTTGGTGAATGGCCGTTTAGGATCAAGATAAGGGATATGCGGGAGAATCTTAATGATGTCTCCACCTTTTGGACCTTGGGAAGGATCGGTGCGCATCGGTGCGACTAAGTAAATCGTTGGATCCTCATTGAGTTTGTGTTTATGGAAAATATTCTTGAAATTCTTTTTCGAGTTTGCTGAATAGAAAAAATTGTGATGGGCGAGTTGCGGATAGACTTTGTCCATTCCTAAATGGAGAGCAAAACCAGAACACGCGGGTTCAAATTTACGTTGATATTTAGCGATAAAGCTTTTGGACTCTTTGGTGATTTTTTCATAAAAAGGAATTGCTTCCATGTTGGAGACGATTAAATCTGCTTGGATGGTTTCGCCGTTACTAAGTTTGATGGCGTTAATATGACGTGTTCCTTTTTCAACGGAGACCACTTCGGTTTTGGTTCTTACCTTGATTTGTGGGAGTTCTTGAATGAGTTTAACCATGCCTTTAGAAATGTTGAACATGCCACCTTTGACGTACCATAAATCATATTTCCATTGGATATAAGGTAATAAGTTCATCAAGGCAGGTGCGTCATAAGGCGACGATCCTACATACTTAATAAAGTAGTTAATGATATCAATCAGGTATGGGTTTTTGATATATCGACGAACCCCTTGGTCCATTGTGGCAAAGTAATCCATGTTTGAAAAAATACTGACTGATGGTTTAAACCTCATTGCTTCCCAAGTATTTTCTAGTTGGTTATCAAAGGCAACCATCGCGGAGACACCATAGATTTTTTCTGTATAGGTGTAGTAGTTTTTTAGATCTTCTAAATCAGCTTTCGTCAGTTGTTTGTTGATGAGCATGTCATCAATCTTATGGGTTAAATCAATAATATTGCCGTCTTCAAAAAAGTTTCGCCAGTGAGGACGTACAGGTTCTATTTGAATATAATCCGACATCTTTTTATGATGCTTGGCAAAAAGTGCTTCAAAGATATGTGGCATGGTGAGAATGGATGGACCTAAATCAAAGGAGAACCCTTTGACATCTTTGACATTTAATTTTCCACCCAGATGGGCGTTTTTTTCTATTAAGGTGATGTGGTAGCCAGGAAGTGCTGCCAAGGAAATCGCTGCAGATAATCCACCTAGACCGCCACCCATGACGACAACTTTTTTCATACGCTACCTCAATGAATCTATTATAGTATTAAACCCACCCATAGGGAAATCCTACACGATGACTAATTTTATTTATAATAGAGAGGATGCAAATCAAACGTCTCGAAACTTGGTTTCTTAACCACCAACGCAGTCTTCCTTTTCGCCAACACCCAACCCCATATGGCATTTGGGTGAGTGAAGTGATGTTGCAACAAACCCAAATGGAAACCGTGCTTCGTTATTATCCTTCGTTTATGAAACGATTTCCTACCATTCATTCCTTAGCAAAAGCGACACAAGAACAAGTGTTAACCGAAGTCCAAGGACTTGGGTATTACCGACGATTTCGTTTGTTACACCAAGGGGCACAATATATTGTAGAAATACATCACGGTGAATTTCCTCATCAATATGAAGATGTGATCAATATCCCGGGGGTTGGAGCGTATACCGCGGGGGCGATCATGGCCATTGCCTTTCATCAACCTTATCCTGCAACCGATGGGAATGTCATTCGCGTCCTCAGTCGGTTTTATGGAAAAAAAGAAGACATGCGTTTAGGTCGTTCAAGAAAAGTCATCAATGACCTTCATGGGCAATTGGTTAGACAAGCCAATCCAAACATTTATGTTCAAGCGGTGATGGAACTTGGGGCGTTGGTCTGTCGTCCAGTTCAACCCCGGTGTGACGTCTGTCCATTACAAACATCCTGTGTTGCCTATCAAACCAAGCAAACCGACGTGATTCCTTTCTTGAGTAAGATCAAAAAAACCAAGACAAGGGAATGGCAAACGTTGGTGATGGTGAAAGACAACCATGTGCTGATGATTAAAAACAAAGCAGAACTATTAAAAGATATGTACTTACTCCCCCAATGGGAAGCGTCGATGGATGTTGTGGAAGACCTTTTAATCGATAACCAATTGAAAACAACCTCATGGTTGAAGATAAAAACGTATCAACATGTGTTCACGCATCAAACATGGTTCATGGATGTTTACCAATTGAAGGTCAAACAAGGAACGTTGGATCAAGGGGTTTGGATTCACCAAGACGAACTTAGCAACATTCCAATTCCTGAAGCCCATCAAAAGATTATTCGTGATATCTTTCCCCAATATCAGAAGGCAAAGCTTTATAATAAGAAAGAGGAATCATCATGAATCTATATCAATTTACTGCCAAAGATTATCAAGGAAAGCCTGTTGAACTTAGTCGATACCAAGGAAAAGTGGTGTTGGTTGTGAACACAGCGATTCACTGTGGTTTAGCCCCACAATACAAAGGCTTAGAAAAGTTATACCAGCAATATCAAAAACAAGGGTTTGAAATCCTCGATTTTCCTTGCAATCAATTTGCAGATCAATCACCAGAAAGTGATGAACAAACCGCGTTTATTTGTGAAACCAAACTAAAGAATTCATTTAGACCTTTTGCAAAAATAGAAGTCAATGGACGTAATACTCACCCATTATTTCAATGGTTGAAGAAGAGTACGTTTAATGTATTTGGTTCTCAAATCAAATGGAATTTTACCAAGTTCCTCATTACCAAAGAGGGAAAAGTCTATCGGCGATACGGGCCACCTGTCTTACCAGAATCCATCACCAAAGACATTGAAAAATTATTAAAGTAACTATGCTGATTATCAACCACGCGAGTAAGTCTTATGATAAAAAGAAGTTAGCGTTAGATGATGTTTCTATTACCATCCAACCAGGTGATCTTTATGGGTTTGTTGGTCATAACGGTGCAGGGAAAACCACGTTACTTAAGGCGATTGCAGGGATTCATCAACTTGATCAAGGATCGATTACCTTTCAAGGGTTGGATGTCAGTCAAGACGCACTGGTGTATAAACAACATCTAGCGTATGTCCCCGATCACCCAGACCTTTATGAACAATTAAGTGGTCGACAATACATGGATTTTATTGCCGATGTCTTTAAGGTTTCCCTAGCGGAAAGACAAATCATCATCGATCAGTATGGTGCAAGTTTTGAGATGACCCCATTTTTAAAGCAACCGATTAGTACGTATTCTCACGGGATGAAACAAAAAACAGCGTTGATTGCAGCTCTTATTCACAAGCCCAAATTACTTCTATTGGATGAACCCTTTGTTGGTCTTGACCCCAAAGCAAGTTATGTCCTCAAAGAAACATTTAAGCAAATGACACAAGCTGGGATGAGTATTTTCTTTTCTAGCCATGTGTTGGAAGTGGTTGAAAAACTCACCAACAAGATTGCCATCATTAAACAAGGAAAATTAATTCATAACGGGTTAACCAAAGATGTTCTCGCTAATCAAAATTTAGAATCCTTATTCTTGGAGTTAAGCTAATGTATGGGTTGTTACTGAAAACCTTTCTCAAAGAAAGACTAAGCATTCATCGGTTATTCGGTCAAAAAATTGCTCGTTCAAAAATTCAGTCATTCTTGATGGTTGGATTGTTAATTTACGCGTTTGGGGTTACAGGTTTTTCTTCCATCTTTATTAGTTATGAACTTGGTTTAGGGTTGCAGGCCATCAATCAACTCTCATCCATGTTGTTTAATCTCTATGGCCAATTGGCGTCGCTTGGATTTCTCTTTGGTTTCTTTCAAGCGCAAGGCTATTTGTTTCAATACAAGGACTTTGATTTATTAGGGACCTTACCCATCTCTCAAAAAGTGATTGTTGCTGCTAAGTTAACGATGATGCTGGTGTTTGTCTATTTGTTTGCGATGATCATGGTCTTACCTACTTATGGCGTCTGGTGGTATTTTTCTAACCCATCCATCATCCAATTATTATTATTTATCCCGATGTATTTGGTCACACCCATTCCGTTGATGTTATTAGGATCGTTTATCTCTTATGGGATTAGAAAACTAACCCAACGATTGATTCGAGCGAATGTATTACAAACGATTTTTTCTGTTCTCTTCATTATTAGTTTTGCCTCATTTAGTTATGGATTCAACCAATGGGTGCCATCATTCATGCTTGTTTGGTTTGAATCCATCGATGTCTTTGGTGATTGGTTTATTGATGCCATCACGAACTTAGCCTTATTACCATTTCTTGGATTTATGGCGATTCATGGTTTGATTTTATATGGATTTATTTGGTTCATGAGCCAACCCTTATTAAGCATGAATCAACAACGAACCATCGGGCCTAAGATTGAATACAAAAAAATTCCAATCAAGACGATGAGTATTGATCGGCATTTATTGGTGAAAGAATGGCATCGATTTATTGGGACATCCATTTATTTTATTAACACGGGATTTGGTTTGGTGATGTTGTTGGCAGCAACGCTTGTTGCATTGTTTTTCCCGATTCTTATGGGTGATCTCAATCGCACTTTAACCCTGATGGGCATTCACCCTATTTGGTTGATTTTTGCTGTGGTTGGTTTTTCTTTGTCGACTGTCTACACCCCAGCGGTCAGTTTATCCCTTGAAGGAAAGAATTTGGCAATGCTAAAGACCCTTCCGATTCCCGCTTTAACCATCTTTAAAGCAAAAATTGGTTTTAATTTATGGTTAACTTTACCGGTGGTTTTGTTGACCACCCTGATTGCCTTGACGATCTTTTCATTAACATGGATTGAAGCGATGCTTGCTTTGGTGATGTTGATGTTGTTGGCCATCTTGTTATCGATATTCTTTTTGTACCTAAATTTATTCTTTCCGCGGTTTGATTATCATCATGAAGTTGAAGTGGTCAAACAAAGTCTTGCAGCTTTGCTCGCCGTCTTTGGTGGATTTGCGTGGATGGGTTTATGTCTATGGTTGGTGTTCTTTCCTCTTGCGACATTGACGCCATCGTTGCAAATGATGTCAGTGATTTTATTAGAAGGGCTTGTGATTGTTGTCATGTCATTGATCTTAATAAAGCGTTCTGATTATTTCTATAATCAATTAACCATTTAAAGGAGAGAATATGAAAACCATCATTTCCCATGACGTTGAAGAGGCCCTACGAAAAGGGTTACCTGTGGTTGCTTTAGAAAGTACGATCATTAGTCACGGCATGCCTTATCCTGAGAACTTATCCACGGCGATGGCGGTGGAAAAAGTTGTCATCGATGCTGGGGCGACGCCTGCCACCATTGCCATTTTAGATGGGGTGATTCACATTGGTTTAAGTCAAACCACCCTGACCCAATTTGCTCAATCCAAACACATTCGTAAAGTCTCTCAACGCGATCTTGCCTATGTCTTAACTCAACGTTTATCAGGTGGAACCACCGTTGCCACGACCATGTATTTAGCATCGCTACACGGGATTAAGATATTTGCCACAGGTGGGATTGGTGGGGTTCATCGCGGGGCAGAAACCTCGTTCGATATTTCTGCTGACTTAGAAGCGTTTGCCACCACCCCAGTGACCGTTGTATCCGCAGGTGCAAAAGCAATTTTAGATTTACCCAAAACATTAGAGTATTTAGAAACCATGGGTGTGCCCGTGGTTGGATATCAAACCGATGATTTCCCTGCTTTTTATCATTCCAAGAGTGGATTGAAGTTATCGTTGAGATTAGACAGTCCTCAAGCCGTGGCTGAGTTAATGAATCATCAAGAGGTCCTAAAGTTAACCCAAGGAATTCTCGTTGCCAACCCTATCCCTGTTGCCTTTGAAATGGATGCAAGGGTGATTCAGCAAGCAATTCATACCGCCATCAAAGAAGCAGACGAGCAACATGTCAAAGGTGCAGCGTTAACGCCATTTTTATTAGCAAGAATGAAGACCTTAACTGGCGGAGACTCCTTGGTGAGCAATATCGCTTTGGTTAAACACAATGCAAAAGTTGCCGCAGAGATTGCGGTTCAACACCATCGACTTAATGCTTCGCGTGGTCAATCTCTGAAATAATGCTTTGCAGATCCGTGTCGTTGAAGGTGTAACAATCATTGCAAAAATTACAAATCACTTCTGCCCCTTTTTGTTTCTCAATCATATCTAACAACTCGGATTTCCCTAATAACTTTAGAGTTTCTGTGGTTCTTTGTTTGGAACAATTGCATTGAAAACGGACTGATTTTTCATCAAGGAAGGTTAAGGATTCTTTTGGAATGAATTGGCCGAGAATCATTTCTGGGGTCATGCCTTCAACAAGCATCGTTGAAATAGGTTTAGCAGCTTTGACCGCTTGTTCTGCTTTGACAAGGGTGGCTTCATCACAACCAGGAAGCGCTTGAATTAAATACCCACCACTCGCGGCAATTGATCCATCTGGGTTGACCAAGACACCGAGGGCTAACGCTGAGGGAATTTGTTCTGAGTTTACTAAATAGGACGCTAAGTCTTCAGCAATTTCACCACTGACAATTGGGGTTTGTCCTGTGAATTTAAATTCAGTGCCAAAACTTTTAATCACCGCGACCATCCCGTTTTTACCAACCGCTCGGGCGACATCAAGTTTTCCTTTTTCGTTAGCAGGGAAGTGAACTTGACCATGATGGAGATACCCGCGTACCTCACCATGAGCATTCGCGTCGACAACAATTTCTCCAATCGGTCCATCACCTGCGATACGAATCGTATATTTCTCGTCACCTTTTAAGTTACTTGCAAACAAAATACCTGCGGTTAACGTTCTTCCTAATGCCGCACTTGCGGTCGGTAAGGTTTGATGACGTCGGCAACCTTCTTGGGTAAGAATGGTGGAACGGGCAGCAAGCACTCGCATCTTGCCACCAAAGGCAATGGCAGAAACTAAATAATCATTTTTCATGAATCTAATCTTACCAAATTAATGTGTACAAGAGAAAGGTTCAGCAATATTTACAATCAAAGATTGGTTAACATATTACAATAGATAAAAAGGAAACCACCATGAAAAAGAACACAACATTTGTCCATCATCCTTTAATTGAACATAAAATGACCCTGCTTCGCGATCAACAAACCCAATCGAATTACTTTCGGACGCTGGTGAAGGAAATCACGCAATTGATTGCTTTCCCTGCGACACAACATCTATCGCTTCAAGACAAGAAAATCAAGACGCCTGTGGATACCATGGTTGCCTCAGAAGTTAAGAATGACGTCTTGGTGGTTCCTATCATGCGAGCAGGCTTGGGGATGTTGGATGGATTTACCGATATGATCCCCCATGCCAAAGTCGGTCATATGGGTTTTGTCCGAGACGAAAAAACATTAAAGGCTTCCGCATATTTGGTGAAGTTACCCAAGATTGATGCTTCTACGGAAGTGTTCATCCTTGATCCGATGTTAGCCACTGGAGGAACGTTAATTCAAGCGATTGATATGATTAAGAAAAAAGGTGGGAAGCGAATCACCTATCTTGGATTGGTTGGCGTCCAATCAGGAATTGATTTGGTTTTGAAGGCTCACCCGTCTGTGAACATATTTTTAGCGGCGATTGATAAACAATTAAATGAAAAAGGTTACATCACGCCTGGACTAGGCGATGCTGGCGATCGTTTATTTGGCCAAGAAGGTTAATTAGTAAGAGAGAACAAAGTCAACCGCGTACTTGTGATCTTTTAATTTTTGTTCACCAGGTAAATACGTTAAGTTCATTAAGAAGGTAAATTGAATGACTTTTCCACCTAATCGTTCAATGAGTTTGGCGATGGCAATTGATGTGCCACCTGTGGCAAGGACATCATCCAAGACAAGGACTTTTTGTCCTTTCTTAATCGCGTCTTCATGCATGAATAAACTTGTTTGACCGTATTCTAAAGTAAATTTTTCTTCAATCGCTTTCCGAGGAAGTTTGCCAGGTTTTCTCACAAGCACAAATGGAATTTTTAATTGACTGGCAACGGCCCCGCCAAAAATAAATCCACGCGCTTCGGGAGAGACAATCACATCAGGTTTGTGTTTTTTTACGAGGTTAGCAAGGTCTTGAATAGATTGGTGAAAGGCTTCACCGTTGTTGAGTAACGTGGTGACATCTTTAAAGGAAACACCTTTGATTGGCCAATCTTGTACCGAGGTGATGTATTTTTTTAAGTCCATGGTTATTCTCCTTTTCGCCAAGGATAATCCTTGGGATTCATTTTGATGATGCTAGGTTTGAGAATACCGACGTAAGGAACATTGCGATATTTTTCATCGAAATCTAATCCATAACCAACCACGAAGAGTTTAGGAATGGATTTGCCGATATAGTCAGGGACAAACTTCACTTTTCTTCCTTCTGGTTTATCAAGGAGTGTTACTACTTTGACTGACCTCGCACCTTCACTGACTGCTTTCTGTTTGATCTTTTGAATGGTGAGACCAGAATCAACAATATCTTCAATGATGATCACGTCTTTATTTTTAAGACTTAGACGAGGCCATAAATAGATTTCGACCCAGTTCGAGGTGACCACACCACCGTGGTAACTGCTACTCGCCACATATTCATAATCGCAATAAAACTGGAAGTGTTTGGATAAGTCTGTTAAGAAGGGAACCACCCCTTTGAGCACTGCGAGAATCAGAGGGGTTTTACCCGCGTAATCTTTACTAATTTGATCGCCTAGTTTTTTACAGATGTCTTGAATGTCTTTTTCCGACACTAACACACTTTCAAAGTCTGGATGGATGAGGGTTGATTTCATACCTTTTCTCCTGGGTTGACCACTTGCTTCAAATTGACAAGCATCAACGTTAAAATTATATGCTAAATCCAAGAAAATTAAAAAGGAATCATGTTAGACTTTGAGTAGATACAACTGGTGGTTGTTTTAAAGACAACCACGAAGCGAATAAATCAAGAAATATCAACCATCTATCGTTAGTTATTCATTTTACTTCATAAGATAATATAGGTTGAAAAGAGGAAGATAACATGAAAGAATCGTTTGGAAAAAGACTAACAGAGCTCCGTAAAAAGAAGGGTTGGACGCAAGAAGCGTTAGCGAAGAAATTAAATGTTTCTGCCCAAGCTGTTAGCAAGTGGGAGAAAGACGTATCGCTTCCGGATGTTGGTTTATTAGCTTCCATCGCCAGTACTTTTGAAACGTCCATTGATTTTTTATTAGGTCATCAATCCGAAGCGGTGGTAGGCATGACCACCACCACCCAAAAGAAAGATCTCAATCGCTTGGTGTTTAAGATTAAAGTTCTCTCTGCAGATGGGGATAAGGTGAATGTGAATTTACCCTGGCCATTGGTGAAGGTCGCCCTCGACATGGGTGTCACTCCTAAGATTGATGGAAAAGATGTCCTTAAAGATATCGACATTAACAAAGTCATGGCCTTGGTTGAGCAAGGGGTGATTGGAAAGATTGTTGAGATTGAAAGTAAAGACGGTGACTTTGTTGAAATCGTTGTGGAGTAACCATGCGTATCTTGATTAAAGAACAAAACAAAACGAAAGTTTCCCTTTGGTTACCTTCGGGGCCTTTGGTGTTAAAAACATTTCTAAAACATTTTACCTATGAAGGAAAGAAAGTCTCTGTTCAACAAAGAAAGATGATTCTTGATCAACTTAAAGTCTTACGAAAACTTCACCGCCCGTTGGTGTTGATTGATATCGAACAAAAAAATGGCGACCGCGTCTATATCAAGATTTAAAACTCAATCGATTAATAAATAAATGGAATAAAGCGATAGCGTTGTTTTAACCATTGTGCGTATTGTGGGTGAATCTTCGTGAGTGCGAGTTCTTCAACTTTCATTCGCCAAGAAAAACCAATGACCAAGAGTGGTAGACCAATCACCAGGGCAAGCCAATTACCTACAAAAATGGGAAAGGATAGAGTGATTAAGAACAACCCTAAATATAAAGGGTGTCTTAGGTATTGATAAGGTCCAGTGGATACCAAATTCATCGACATAGACACCGCGACATGACGAGTAAAGTTTTCTCCCAATGCTTTGGAACCACGATAACGTAGCCATAAACCAATCAGGTAAAAACCCAAGGCAAGGATCTGAAAGAATGGATAGATGTCACTGCCATTCATCTTACCCAAGTCGTTAGCAGACAATTGAATCGTGCTGACAATCACAAAAGCAATGACGACAATCAAAAACCAAAACGATTTCTTTTCTTGGAAACGACCGAGTCTTTTTTTATTTCGAAAAAAGACAAACTCTAAAATCCATAATAAATTAGCAAGATAGAAGAGGACGTTGAATAAACTTAAGACTCTTAAATGTTCCATACATTAAAACCGAACACTGATGGTTAACTCACTCATCCCAGTGGCTTCTTCGTTGACACGAATGGTGAAAGGAACTTGACCACGGCTGGCTTGATTCCAAGCATATCCACTATTGTTGGTAGAACCAAAGATGGCACCTGGTCGGAACACATCACTACCCCACATCCACCCTTGAGGATCGCGATCATAGAGTGAATTGTTGCCATCTGCTTCAATAAAGCGAATGAGTTTGAAGTTACTGTCGGTGTTGTTATTTAAAAAATAGGTTGGGTAATTGGCACTCGAATTTGGTCCTAACCTTGCATCGACATGATATAGAATCAGTCCTGATTGGCCATCAAAAAAGAAATCATCAAAACCTTGATACAGGCCGGTGGGTGTGTAATACATGGCGATGATGTATTCATCAAACAAACTTCCATTCCAATCATCGGTGATGATATAAGCATCTCCAGAGGTACTGAATGGATTGAGTGTTAAATCCATGCTTTCAGTGACAATCTTTGGTTGAATCCATCCTAATAATAATTTAGAAAAAGGATTGTGGTCGCCAACGGTGCTATCCATCATGTCAGCACCACCTAGACCCCATTCATTATGAGACCCATCATCCGACGCGTAATCATAATAATCTTCTAAACCAAGCTTATGACCGGTTTCATGAATGATCGTGCTTGCATCGATTTGGTTATTCACCATCATCAGCTCATAAGGCATCCACACATACGAGCTAACCGCGACATCATCAAAACGTTGATCTCCAAAGTATTCATATAAATATGCCCACCAAAAACTATTCCAACCTTCCGCAGGGTGGTTATAAATCATATAAAGGCCATCCAGGGTTCCGTCGTTATTGAAATCAAAATCAGAAAAATCGATCGTGTCATTATAGGCATTCATCAATTCATCAATGATCACGGTGTTCGCGTCACCACCATCATCATTTAAGTTTGAATAAAACAACGATGTAAATTGAGTTTGATAAGGGGCAACCACCACCCCTTCAAGGTCGAGTAACCCATACGAAGATGTTTGATAATAGGCATTCACGGATTGAAGAGGGTCGGTTGTTTCTGCATTAAAAGCTTGATGAATGTTGCTGACAACTTGCGTTGGATTGTTAAAAGGAAGATCTGGAAAATCAATAGGAACGACCAAGACTTTTGGATTTCCAGTTGCAGGAATTGACCAAAAATTACCGACATCATGACCAAGAGGCAACGAGGTTGGTTGAAGAGGTTGTCCTCCACTGATGGAAGGATAAGGTAATGAAAAGGTACATGCGGTTAGCATGCCAAGCAAACCTGACGATAAGATGAACTTTTTATTCATGATCACTAAGAGTGAGCAAACCGACTTGCGGCGGCTGCAGCGATGGCAGCAACCATGTCATCAAGGAAAGTATGACAATGTTTGCCGTCTTTACCTTCTTCATTGAGACGAGCGACCACCCCATATTTTTGCTTATCAATAAAGCCAAAGTTGGTTAAAGCAATCGATCCATATAAATTACAAATGCTATAGGCAAGCACTTCATCAGTTCCAAATAATCCTTCATCACGACGAACAATCGCTTCTAAATCTTTATTCTGGTAGCCTTTGTTTTCAGCTAAAATATCAAGTTCAATCGCTGTCATTAACGCAAACTGAACTTCTCGTTTATCGAGGACGGATAAAACCGATTCTAACAGGACTTTTTTATCAAGATTGGCGTGATAATCTTTTTGCAGGTAATAAACACAATCCACCACTTCATCTAAAGAGACACCTCGTTTGGTTAACAAGGCAATCGCTTCATTTCTCAGAGATTTTAATTTTTCTTTCATGGCTTCATCATAACAAAGTTTGATTGGATTCGTTAATTAGACGATGCGTGAATATGTTGATTTAAATGCTTGGATTTGATTTGCCAACGTTTTGATTTCCAACGAATAAATAGATTAATGCCTCTGACCACTTCATCGAGGGCGAGCGCAATCCAAATGCCTAGTAATCCTAATTCCAACCAATCGCCGAGAAGATAGGCTAACGGTAAGATAAAGATCCATTCCACGATGATGATGGAGATAAGGGGATACCGAGCATCTCCACAAGCCTTGATCGCCCGGTTGACCACGACATTCATCACCCGTCCAAATTCTAAAAAGATATCAGCAATCGCCACACTCACCAACAAGGTTAAAACCACAGGGTCATCGGTAAAGAGTCGGCCAATCACCCCCATGAGCAAGGCAAGGGTGAGGGAAGGAACAATCGTTGCCACATAAGAAATCTTCAAGGCATACTTGATGGTGCTTTCTGCTTCAGCAAATTCTCCACCACCCACTAATTGACCAACCTTAATCGCACTTGCGTTGGCAAAGGCTGCCATGACGAAATACGTGAACATCGCCAAGGAATCAAAATAAGCTTTTGCAACAATCGCTTCTGTGCCATAGCCGGCAATGATGCGGGTAATTAAAATCATGAAAAATGTGTAACTGATGTTTTCAAACACCGCTGGTGCACCAACTTTGAATAACAGTTTGGTGGTCTTGGAACGAAAGATGTTTTCTTTGGGCAACTGAAAGCGTAGATTTAATTTCTTTTTAATAAAATAAGCGAGTCCAGTAAAGTAGACGAGTCTACCAATGCCAATGGCAATGGCTGCTCCGACAACCCCTAGGCTTGGAATCCCTAACCAAGGGACACCAAAGATCAATGCGTAAGAAAATACAAGAATGCTTGTGTCACAGAAGATTAAGGCAATCAACGCTTCCACGGTTTTTCCGTGAGCGTAGAGCGTTTGGTTAAAAACTAAAAATAAGGCGTTGAGAATAAATAAAGGGGCAAGAATTAATCCATATTGTTCAGCAAACGCTTGAACCGATGCTTCTAGTTGATAAAAAGAAAAGATTGGTTGATAAAAAAGAACAAACACAGCAGTGCCAATGATCGCAAATAAGATTGAAAAGGCCAATGAGGTTGAATAAATATCTTGGCGACGATGAGGGGATTTCGCGCCAACCGACTGGGCTAGTAATATCCCAGCACCCATGGAGATGATGGAGAAGAATAAGAAGACGGTGTTATTGATTTGTCCAGCGATCGACACCGCGGCAGCCACCGAGTCGTCATACGCGGATAACATCCACACCACGAGGTTAGAGACAACAATGACAAAAGTGACCTCTAAAATCAGAGGAAGTGATAATTTTAAGAAACTTGTGGATTGGATACGATTTAAATTTGGAACCACGTTGTGATACCCAAGTAGCATTGTAAAGGATTTGGATTATTTTGTGACGGAAGGATGATGGGTTAAGACTTAGAATAAATTCGGATCTTCAACATCAAGGTCAATTAACTCATATTCTTCTTTGTTAATCGGGGCAATGAAGATAATCGATTCAGTTAAAACTTCCATTTGAGCATTGATATCTACATCGTAATTGTACGTCCATTCCAGAGTGTATGGATCACCTTCGATGTATCCATAGTCATCAGCCTCAGGATTTTCTGGATCATAAACAGGCATTCTTAATTCAAAACGATATTGATTATCCACATCGATATTAATCGATAAGGCTTCGATAAGATTGGTCACAAGGTTCACACTAAAGGATAGTTGAAATTCATTGAGGGTAACCGCGGCTAAACTATCGTCTATCCATTGATCAAGTCGTAAGTTTTCTTCTTCATTTAAAGCATCTCTGGTGATGGTTCCAAGATACATTTGTTCAAAAATAACCGGTAAATCTTCTTGGGTGATTTCATAACCAATCGAAAGGGTTGAACCTGTTAACGTTTTGTTGAGTAAGTTGAGTGAGTCTACCATCGGTAAAGACGTTTCCACCCAACGATCAATATTTTCTTCAGTCAATTGAGGAATAAAATTACCCGTGAAGCCTTCTAACTCAAAAGGTGTTTTGAATTGAGTTGGGAATTCACGGTTGGCAGAGGGAAATAATAATCGGGCAATGGTTGTGGCGTCTTCTGATAAATTGACATAGGCTAAACCTTCTTCGATGTATAAGTTTGCGGTTTGATTTTCTACCACGGTTTCATCCGTAAAACTAAAACTTCCATCATCGGAACCGATAGAAGATAATAATGCAAATCTGTCAAAATTGATGTTTAATTCCGCATTCCCATTTCCAGTTTCTGGTGTGTTCATGGCTAGTTCTGCGTTGGCAGCGATTTGAAAAGTATTGGAAGTTTGATAGTTAGGTAAAATAACTTCTGAGAAAATTTCCGCGTTGATGTTTAGATTGGTTCTCATCGCGTTACCAGGGTTTGACAACATGGTTGCTAACGAACGTAACATTGTTCGATTTGGTTGATTAAATGCCTCCTCGATGGTCAGCGCAGAAGAGGTTGGATTTGAGGAAAGCGAGAAACCACCACAAGCGGTTAAAGCCACGGTGGTGAATAAAGTGCCAAACAGATTTCTTGTTTTTATAAGTGTTTTTACCTTAAAACTACAATAGCATAACATTTAAAATTTAATCCTTAGATGCTTGAATCGAATGAGGTAAAATAGAAGAGATGAAAAAACAAGGTTTTGGTGTGTCGCATGCAAAAATCATCTTGATTGGTGAACATGCAGTTGTCTATGGCTATCCCGGCATTGCCTTACCCTTTTTACCCTTAGAAACAAAAGTTAACGTCACGCTCAATGATGAAGACTCTTTATCTTCAAGTTTATTTCAAGGTTCCATGGCAAACATGCCTCAAGAACTTTTATTCATTAAGTTTATGGTGGACGAACTTCGTCCTTCATTAGGTTATGGTCCTGTCATGGTTGAGATTGAAAACCATATTCCTAATTCTGCTGGGATGGGGAGTAGTGCTGCCATCAGTGGTGCCCTTGTCCAAGCGTTGTATGATCTTTCAGAAACGTCATTAACCCCAACCCTTCGGTTTGAGAAAACCCAACTCGCAGAAAAGCTTGTTCATGGATCTGCCAGCGGCATCGATGCCTTGACCACCACGAGTGACCACGCTTGGTATTTCATCAAAGGAAAAGATCCAGAAAAGTTAACCATCCAATTACCTGGTTATTTGGTCGTTGCCAACACGGGTGTCAAAGGTAGCACCAAAGAAGCCGTGGCAAAAGTGGCAAAATTATTTACTCAAAATCTTGCCCAAGGACATTTAGAGTCTTTAGGGTTGATGGCCATCTTGTTTAAAGAAGCCGTTGAAAAATCTAGTCTTGAAGAAATTGCAAAATACATGAACCAAACTCACTTCCATTTACAAGAGTTAGGGGTGTCACATCCTCAATTAGATGCGATGGTAGAAGAGGCTCTTCACCTCGGGGCATTAGGGGCAAAATTAACGGGTGGTGGCCTTGGTGGTTCAATGATTGCTTTGGTTGATTCGAAGTTTGTCGCAGAAAAAATAATTAAACATTTTAAGAAAAAACATACCCAAGAAGTTTGGATGATGGATTTACAATCATGAAAAAAATCATTGCCCGTGCACCGGTCAATATTGCCTTAATTAAATATTGGGGTAAAGCCAATGCTGAACTTGTGTTACCCACCACCACATCCTTATCGTTGACCTTAACCGATCTTTATACAGAAACAACGTTTGAAGAAGGTCCGTTTCAATTTTTCATCAATGGTAAACCTGGTGATGCCTCTGAAGTATCTCGAGTTAAAGATGTGTTGAAACATTTTCGTGACACTCAAGTGATCATCCGAACTCACAATAACTTTCCAACGGCGTCTGGTTTGGCATCTTCAGCATCGGGTTTTGCAGCCTTAACGGTTGGCTTGAATGCATTTTTTCAAGCAGGATATACCTTACAAGAATTAGCAACCTTAACCCGATTGGGATCAGGAAGCTCCTGCCGAAGTCTGGTGGATGATTTTGCCATTTGGCACAAAAACGGATCGATTGAAACCTTACCCAATCCATTTAAAGATTTACGGATGATCGTCGTCCTTATCTCTGAATCTAAAAAAGCGATTTCCAGTCGTGATGCGATGAAAGTAACCATGGCAACAGCGCCATCTTATTCGTCTTGGATCAAAGCAAGTGATCTAGATTTTCAGACGATCAAGAAAGCCATCCTCGATCAAGATTTGATAAGGGTCGGAGAAACCATGGAAAAAAATAGTGCTCGTTTGCATGCCGTCATGGCCGATTCCAATCCACCGATTCTTTACCAAAAACCTGAATCACTCAAAGTCTTGGCAATGGTGAGAAATCTACGACAACAAGGATTGATGGGATTTGCGACGATGGATGCAGGACCGAATGTAAAAATCTTAATTCAAGGAAAAGATCTTTCTAAGTGGGAAGAACATTTAAAGAAAACATTATCCGTCAAATATTTAGTAACTCGAATGGGTGGCAAAGCCTATGCTCAATAAAGCATCCTATTTTGCCCCAGGAAAACTTTTCTTAGCGGGAGAATACGCGGTGACGTATCCTCAAGGAGAAGCGATCATTCTCCCTGTGAAGATTGGGATAAAGGTCACCATTGCCGCCAAAAAGAAATACGAAATCATTAACCTTCAATATCCAAAAGAATCGATGATATTTAACATCATTAGTGACATCCCCAATCCTTATGTTCGTTTAGCATTGGAAGTGGTTAGACAATGGCTTGAAGCAAAAAAAATTCCTTGGCGAATCTTCTCAATCACCATTGATTCAACGTTGGTTGCAGATCATGGAAAGTATGGATTAGGAAGTAGTGGTGCGATTACGGTTGCCCTGATTGGTGCCTTGCTTACATTCCACGGTGTTACCTTTACTTCTGAAATGCTTTATAAACTTGCGGTCATTGCCACGGTGCAAAATTATCAAGACACCTCTTTCGGAGATGTTGCGTGTAGTAGCTTTGCCAAACCCATTCACTATCGGAAATTTCTCCCTACGATGCTACCTTTGATTAAAACCCTTCACGTTCATACCTTGATCGACATGCCTTGGGAAGGGTTGTTATTAAACCCTATTCTTAACATGCCATTTACCCCCATTGTCGTTTATTCCGGGACCTCGGCAGATTCGCATACGCTTGTAAAATTGCTCACCCCGCATTTAACCTTAGACTGGGTTAAACAAAGCAATCAATACGTTCATAGCTTAATGACTTCGTGGGATACCAAGGTAATTGACACCATTCATCGCCATCTTCAAACCTTAGCAACCATCAGCAAAGCACCTTTGTTTACCCAAGGAATTGACGCCATTTTAAAGATTGCTCATGCATGTGAAGGGGTTGGTAAGTTTTCTGGTGCCGGCGGGGGAGATTGCACGTTGGTGTTTATCCCTCAACGTCAACAAACCGCATTTCTAAAGCAAATTAAAAAAGAGAAATATCACATTCTTTCCGATATAATTTAATCATGAACAGAAAAGACGATCACATTCAATTTGCCTTAGCGCAACCTGCCATCAATAATGATTTTGATAAGGTTCGTTTCATCCATCACGCTTTTCCTGAAACTAACCTTGAAGATATCGATTTAACCACCACCTTATTTAACCGAACTTTTCCTTATCCTTTTTATATCAACGCGATGACGGGTGGTAGTGACCAAGCGGGCAAGTTAAATCTGCGATTTGCGAAGTTGGCGAAACACTTTCAAATCCCGATGGCCACAGGTTCCATCACTGCTGCGATTAAAGATCCTTCTTTATTAAAAACATTTTCTGTGATTCGCGATGTTTATCCCGAAGGCTTTGTGATTGCCAATATTGGAGCGGGTCATCCGCTTGCCAACGCCATCAAAGCGATTGAGTTATTGAAGGCTAACGCCTTACAGATTCATGTGAATGCCGTTCAAGAGATAGTGATGCCAGAAGGTGACAAAGATTTTAAAGGATGGTTAGCGTCGATTGAAGCCATTCGTCAAGGCATCCAAGTTCCCTTAATTGTGAAAGAAGTAGGGTTTGGTATGAGTGCAAAAACCTTCTCTCAATTAACCGCGATTGGCGTTCGTTATGTTGATGTTGCAGGCAAAGGTGGGACTAATTTTTCCAAGATAGAAAATAACCGACGACAACAAACCCTTCCTACGTTTGATGATTGGGGTCAATCCACAGTAGAATCTTTAATCGCTGCTAAACCATTTACCAACCTCCAAGTCATCGCCAGTGGCGGCATTCGCCAACCCATGGATGTCATCAAGAGTTTGGTGTTAGGTGCGAAGATGGTGGGGTTATCTGGATACTTTCTGCATTTAATCAGTAAGCATACGGATGAAGAAGCGATTGCAAAAATATCTTCGTTTATCGAAGAACTTAAATTCATCATGTTGCTCTTGGGCAAACCAACCATCCAAGCATTACCAACCGCTGAGTTCACCTACACCCCATGAACCTCAAAGAAAAGATCGAAGCGTCGTTGCTTCAATTCGTCGAGACCATGCCAGCATCCATCTTAAAAGATGCTGCTATTTACGCGGTCAAAGCAGGCGGAAAAAGATTTAGACCGTTGGTGGTCTTAACCTTGATTGAAAGTTATGGCATCGATTCAACCCCATACATTGATGTCGCCACGGCGATTGAAATGATTCATCTTTATTCACTGATTCATGATGATTTACCAGCGATGGATAATGACTCGCTTCGTCATGGAGTATCTACTATTCACCGTCAATTTGATGAGGCAACCGCCATCTTACTTGGAGACGGATTATTAACCAACGCTTTTGAACGCGTGAGCAAAAACAAAACCTTAACGGCAGTACAAAAGGTAAGTTTAATTGAGTTACTCTCTGTCAATGCAGGCTTACAAGGCATGGTGTATGGCCAGCATTTGGATATCGAGGCTGAAGGAAAACAAGTTGACGTCAACCATTTAAAGCGTATTAGTGAATTCAAAACTGGCAAATTGATTGAAGCTTCGTTTCGGATGGGTGCCATCATGGCCTCACCTGCTGACGCCAACCACTGGGGCAAGGTTGGTTTAGACCTTGGGTTGATGTTTCAAATCCAAGACGATGTCTTAGAAGTTACCGTGTCAGTCGAACAACTCAAAAAATCCAAATCTGATCTTTTATTAGAAAAAGCGACTTTTGTGAGTCAGTTAGGTTTACAACCGGCAAAAGACATGATTGAAAAACTTTATCAACAAGTGAAGGTGACCCTATCAAAAATTCAACTAAAGAATCAACTCATCACGGAACTGATCAATAAGATTTATGACCGCCGTTATTAGCGTCATGAATAAACTCGTTTTTACCTTTAAATATTCGATCAAAGTTTAACTTTGTCTTTTGTAAGACTTGATTATCACTTGGAATCAATGGGTGTTTTTCCAACCAACCTTTCATCGCGTTCACGATGGAAGCAGGTGGGACAACCGCATAATGCAAATACGTAAAAGGAATCACAAACGTATTTTTTTGTAAATCTTCATTGCCAAGTTTATTCACAATCGCTTCAATGGTATCTAACGTAAGTCCTTGTAACCAATCTTTGATTTCGTTGTCGCGATATTCAAAAATAACATCGGCTAAAAACTGATGCATGACTTTTATCACTTCATTAGAATCAAGGGGGTGTAAGTTAGAATTGATCATTTTTTTAAACCATTCACCAATTTCTTTAATTTTATCTGAGTAATCGTTAAATGGCACATCAAACACTTTTAAATAATAAGTTTTTTCAGTTTCTGTTGGAAATTGATAATCATGAAACATCTTCAGAATGGCTTCTTTAGGAAATTGTTTCCATGTTCGTTTTTGATTTCGTTCCATAAGAACCTCTAAAGGAGGTCTTTCAAAGGCAAAGTAAACAATAGGAAATTGTTTAAACCGATTGACAACTGCACCACGGTTTTCAATCGTACGTAAGGTTGCATCCAATGCGACCAACCCGCCACTTTGAAGCAACTTCTCGATACGCTGATACGTTAAATTCCAAACTTCTTTTTCTCTTTCAGGTTTAAAATCAAAACTTCGATACAACTCCATACGGATGTCATCTGTAGACACCACCTGTAAACTTCTAATTTCTTTGTGAATCATGCCCAAGAAAGTTGATTTACCTGTAAGTGCCGGACCGGACATAATGATGAGTATACCTTGCTTCAATAATTCACCTAACCTTTGATGAGTTTTTCACGAATCAAATTAGACAAGAACTCAATGACGAGAACAAAGAGGATAATAGCCCACAAAGCACTCGCAGCATCATTCCAACGAAAAGCGGTCATCGCAGAAATTAAAGTGAATCCAATACCACCTGCACCAACCAACCCCAACACCGTTGCATTTTTAAGATTGATTTCAAACCGATGCATCAATGTGGAAATAAATGAGGCCATCAACTGAGGCAAGATACCATACAGAATTTTTTGTAATTTTGTGGCGCCTTGTGCATCCAGTGCTTCGAGAATACCTTTATCAATATCTTCAATCGCTTCAATAAATAACTTTGCAGTCATACCAATGGAAAGCACTGCAATTGTGAGTACCCCTGCAAATGGACCTGGTCCGGTTACGCGAACAAACATAATCCCAAGAATGAAAAATGGAAATGATCGAATGATCGTTAACGTGGTGTTGCCAATTAAACTGGCCCCCTCACCAACAATATTCCTTGCTGTCAGCAAGGCAAATGGTAGCGAAAGAATCCCTCCAAGTAGTGTTCCAAGCAATGCGATTCCTAAAGTTTCAAACATTAAATACCATACACTATCAACATCAAAACTCAAAAAAGCTTCCAAGTTTGGTTCAAACAAAGCTCGCAAAATATTTCTTGCAATAATTGCCCCACTTTCAGAAACACCTTGAAAGACAAGAACATCGAAACTCCAAACCAACAAAACAAAAATAGCCAAAAAAACAATACCATTCCTTAGCGCGTGGCGAGGGCGCTTTGAATAAACGGATTGAATGGTGATTGAGCTCATTGCGATTGACCCAATCTTTTGCGAACATAACGGGAAAGATTTTCCGTTATCAAGATAAGTGTCACAAACCCGATAAGCATCACCGACACCTTGCCATAGTCCCTTAGACTCATGGCATCATTGAGTAAAATACCAATTCCACCTGCTCCAACAAACCCAAGAATTGCTGAATAACGAATGTTGATCTCAAAGCTATAGAGTGCAACGGAAATAAATTGACCATAAATTTGAGGGAGTATACCAGCAGCAAATGCTTGAGGCTTGGTTGCCCCTGATGATTGAATCGCCTGAAAAGCACCCATATCCAGTGTTTCGATATGCTCATAAAGTAATTTAGTGCTAATCGCAAACGTAAAGACAGTTAAAGATAAAGCGCCAACAAAAGTGCCATATCCGAAAACAAAAGCAAAAATTAATGCGTATAAAATCGATGGTAATGTTCTTACTAACGATAGCAACAATTTAACGCATACCGTGATCAAGGGATTGTTAATCATATTTTGTGAGGCAAAAAAAGCGATGGGTAGAGAAATCAATGAACCCAATAAAGTTCCTATAAAAGCCATTTTAATCGTATCAAACAAAGGGTCGAAGATGTTTGGTAAGTAGGATAAGTCAAGATTGGTAACCATACTTTCAAGGATGGTAAAAAAATTGGGAATCCGAGAGATAAACCAACTAACACCAATGATTTGAAAGTATTGACCAACAATAAATTGATAAAAATACATCACGCATAGAAGCAAGATTGAAACGTAAATCCAAATATAAGACGGCGGCTTAATGGAAGTGGAACCATCACTTAAAACAAACGTCCTCTTGGAAAGGGTTAATTTATGTAATAATTTTTTCATCTTTGAATAAAATATCTTCATCATTGATGGCTCGACCATAAATATCTTTTAGAATGGTTTCGGTTACTTTCGAAGCGGGACCATCAAAGACCACGTTACCTTTATTAATCCCAATCACACGTTTTGCAAATTTTAAAGCTAAGTCGACATGGTGCATATTAACAACGATGGTGATATTTTCGTGCTCATTGATTCGTTTGAAGTCTCTCATAATCATATTCGCAGTAATTGGATCTAAAGAGGCAACAGGTTCATCTGCTAAAATAATTTTTGGTTTTTGAGCAAGGGTTCTTGCCAAGGCCACACGTTGCTGTTGTCCGCCCGATAGTTGATCTACACGACTAAAAGCTTTTTCTAGGACATTGACTTTTTGTAATGCTTCTAACGCCAATAATTTATCAGCCTTTGAATACATGCCAAATAACGTTCGCCAAAAACCCATATCAGGAACTCGCGCTGCCAAAACATTATTCATAACACTGGTTCGATACACAAGATTAAAAGATTGAAAGACCATACCAATTTTTCTTCGAAATTGTCTTAACTGTTTGCCAGTCAAAGGTCCAACATCAACCCCATCAACTTTGAGTGATCCCTCGGTTATGGGAATCATTTTATTCACCAAACGAATCAGGGTTGATTTTCCTGCTCCACTTAATCCGATGACGGCAACAAACTCACCTTGTTCAATGGTTAAATTAACATTGGCAAGGGCTTTTGTTCCATTCGGATAAGTTTTTCCTGCATTGATAAATTCAATCATGTTTTCCTAAAAAATAAGGCTTGAGTAAACCTCAAGCCTTATTATACAAAATACGGAGGAACTAACTAAGCAATTAATGCGTTAGCAGCTCTTGCACCATCGTAGTCAGCATCATCGGCTAATGCATAACCTTCATGGCTATAAACTTTGAAAATATCTTTGACGACCGCAAAGGTTGCATCGTCTCCTGGTAAGTCCGTTGTATCTTTCACCAAGTTGATGAAAGCTTGTTCAATGGCAGCTTGTAAGTCATTATCAACAGTGCGTTTTGAAACGGTGACGGTATCGTTATAGATACCTTCTGTGACAAACACAACATCCGTTTCATCCCAAATGCTTTCGGTACGGCCATAGTCGCCGGTCCATTGGGTTGCATAGTCGCGTCTAAAGTCAGCATAACCGAATGCGATGTCAACTTGACCTGATGCTAAGGCAGCAGCAGCACCACCGTAACCTGAAACTTGAATTACATTTGAAGATGGCAGGTCAGTTAGCTTTTTATCATAAAGTTCCATGAATTCTAAGGTTGGATAGATTCTACCAGCAGATGAAGTAGCGGATTGAACCCCAATTTTTGCATCTTGGAGATCTGCCCAAGTAATTTGATTTCCAGCATTGATAATGGCAGCTAATGCACGACCTTTAACTGAGGTTCCTGCAACACCGATTGAACGGTAATAGGTAACTTGATTGGAAGAATCACCAACGGTTGGTTCTCCATCATTCCAGTCTTGTGGATTATCTGAGTCTTTATCTAAACCACCACGGGTTGCGGTTAATGCAACATCCATGTTGTCACCATCTTTATAGATGGCATACGTACCACCAGGAATTAAACCGACATCAGCGGTTCCTGCATCTAATGCTTCACCGACTGCTTCGTAAGAAGTTCCCACGAAAGCACCAACAGTTTCAAACTCAAAACCAAGTTCAGCAAGTTCGGCTTTTAAAACGGCAGGTAAAAATGTGATCCCCTTGACTAACGTGGCGTTATCTCTTGAAGGAACAAAGAACACACTTAAATTCGTCTTTAATGGCGTCCCTCCACAAGCAGAAAGCGCGATGACGGCAGCAGCACTAATTGGAAAGAAAATCTTCTTCATTTTGTTCTCCTTTTCGGTAATAACCGATTTACGTTATCATTTTAAAAAATAATCACAACGGAAGTAGGTTTTGAATTGTAAAGAATTGTATAGTAAAAAATTGATTTATAGTTTAATGGTTTGCGAAGAGGCTTTTTCTAAGCGATTCATCAATGCCGCACCAATCCCACGACTAGAAAAGGTATGAGTATAAATGGTTTTAATTTTTAAATCATCCAAGGTCCGTAAAGTGCGATAAAGTGATCGGGCAATAATTTCCAAGGTTAATTGAGGACCAAGCGAGAATGTGTTCATCGACAAGGCTTGTAAGTGTCCACATATTTCATTACTACCCATAAACACAGCTTCTGGGTCGTGTAATTTCTTTAAATACTTCATGATCGCATCGGCGTCCCCATCCAAAATAATCACATCACCAAAAGGTTTGTAATGCTGGTATTTCATCCCGGGAGATTTTGGCGCTTTATCCACTTTACTTGTGGAGACCACCACCATGCCTAGGACATTTTCAATCGCTTCAACACTGACTGCGCCAGGGCGGAGGATGGTAGGAATTTTAGCCGTCACGTCGATCACGGTAGATTCAATACCATATTCAGGAATACCGCCATCGACAAAAATGCCAACTTTTCCAAAAAAGTCACGGTAAACAGCTTCAAAGGTGGTGCCGGAAGGTTTACCAGATAAGTTAGCGCTTGGGGCGCACAAAGGAACGCCAGCCGCTTTAATGACGTCTCTAGCAAGCGCATCCTTAGGCATTCGAATGGCAACGGTTGCTAGATTAGCGGTGATGATATTTGAAACTGAGGGTGATTTGGGAAGCACCAACGTCAAAGGGCCAGGCCAAAACGCACCAATCAGTTTTTTAGCATTGGCGTTGACATCGGTGACAAGGGCATCTAATTGACTTAAATCAGCGATGTGAACAATCAGTGGGTTATCTTGTGGTCTACCTTTGGTGGTAAAGATTTTTTGAATGGCGATGGGGTCATCAATAGACGCACCCAATCCATAGACTGTTTCCGTTGGGAAAACGATAAGTTCGTGGTTTTCAATCGCCTTTTTAATGAAGTTTTCTTCAAGCAAGGGTTGTTTGATAATCGTGGATTTCATAGGTTTATTCTATCATTATTTACTGGTCCATAGTAAGATAAAAGCAGAATGAAAGAACTAAAAAGAATCTTATTGCTTGACCCTTCCATTGCTACTTTTAACATTGGAGATAAGATTATTTCCCAATCGGTTCGTGAACATTTAAAACCACTGATTGATTTCAGTTTTGTCATCGAAGCATCTACTCACTTACCGGTAACCATGTATCTAAAAAATATTTTTTATAGTTACGATTTTGATTATCGCTTTGTCTGTGGTTCCAATCTCATCCGTGGAAAAATGAATCGATTAGTAAAATTGTGGGACATCAATTTACGATCAGCGAGCATTGTTTCTCCATTAATTTTAATTGGCGTTGGTTGGTGGAAAAAAGGTGATTTACCAAACCAATATTCTAAACTTCTTTACTCAAGGCTGCTTGATAAAAAGATGTTACATTCCGTTCGTGACAATTTCACCCTTTCCCAGTTCCAAGCGATGGGTTTTAAAAACATCATCAACACCGCTTGTCCAACCATGTGGAACTTAACCAAAGACCACTGCAAAGATATTCCAAAGACAAAAGCAAAAGATGTGATCACCACCTTAACAGACTATGATAAAAATCCAGTTGCCGACCAACAAATGTTAAACATCTTAAGTAAAAAATACCGGAAAGTATTTCTATGGTTGCAAGGGGTGAATGACTTTAATTATGCGCATTTACTTAACTTGCCAACCAACCTTGAATTGGTCAATCCTAATTTAGCAGATTATGACACCTTGTTAGAAACCCAAGATATCGATTATGTTGGCACTAGACTTCATGCAGGGATTAGAGCCTTACAAAAAAAACGCAGAACGATTATTTTAGCAGTCGATCATCGTGCGCTTGAAAAGAAGAAAGATTTTAATCTTATCGTATTAGACCGTCATGATATCCACTTATTAGAAGGCATGATTGATGATACGTTTAAAACAGACATTCAATTACCCATTGAGAATATCCAAACGTGGAAGAGTCAATTTATTGATGAAAAATAACATGGTCTCGATCCTGCTTTCAAAAACAGTAAAAGCAGATTTGCCATTGATTCAAGGCGATGTGATTGGCGTTGATCATGGTTGTGCGATTGCCTTAAAAAACAAACTTTCTTTAACCATGGCGATTGGCGATTTTGATTCGCTATCTTCAGCTGATTACGCCTTGCTTAAAAAGAGTGGGATTCCACTAAAAACATTTCCAACAAATAAAGATAAATCAGATGCAGAACTCGCAATCGATTGGGCGATTCAACAAGGTTATGAAACCTTGATGGTCCTTGGTTTTAGCGGTGGGCGTTTGGATCACCAACAAGCATTGATTCAAGCGATATTTAAATACAAACATCCAGGCCTTACATTACAAACCCCTGATCAAAGCATTCAATACTTAAGCAAAGGAATTCATTTGATTCAAAAAGAAACACCATTTCAAGTTTTCTCTATGTTTACCTTCTCGAAAGCGGTTGTGTCTTTAAAGGGTGCAACTTACCCCCTTAACAAAACCAAGATTGATGTGACGTCAATTTATACTTTATCGAATGGTTGGATCAGCCAAGCCCCTGCTGAGTTAACGCTTCACGCTGGAGAAATGTTGCTGTTTCGTTCTCGCTTGTTTTAATTCCAAAACTCCATAACTTGTGAATGTCCAAATGGTGGTGGTTAATAAAATCATCCGTTGAAATATACCGCGAATGTCTTGGTTATACAAAATAAAAAAACCCGAAAAGACAAAGGCAAACACCAAGAAGAAGAGGTGACGTAGTTTAAGATTGGGATTGTTTGATAAGACAGCATGGACGGTGATGCTAGCAATCGTTAATAAGTTACTTGCATAGGCAATGTAGCGATGAATGATGACAATGGTTTCGTTGGCAGTAAATCCCGTAAGCCCGTCATAACTGGTAGGAAAGACACCGAGTAACAATGTCATCAACCCATTAGAGAATGTTAGAAAAAACAACCATTTGGGTAACGATGCGGTTTTCAAATAATAATAAGAAAAACCCATATAAGATGCTCCACCAAGCATAAATCCACTGGTGAGTATCCAAGCATTTTCTACGCCTTGACCGGCAAGTTCACTCATCGTGTGTAGATAAAAGATATACCCTTGAGGACTAAAAAAATGGGCGAGCAAAATCATGCTGACAATAAATAGGTTGGTGTAACGAATCCAAGGAAACAACACTATTTTGGCTCCTCTAAACTTAAGGCATCCATGTTCACATCAGCTTCATAGTTGACGGTTGGAATTCTAAATCCATGAATATGGTGAAACTCGTCGATGAATTGTTTGGTTCCTGCCAGTTGAAAGATTGTGTCGCTTTCATATTGTTTTGCCATTGCATCAATTTCTGCTTGAATGTTTGGTTGCATTTCATAATGGTCGATACGAATTCGTTTCTTTTCGTCCAACAATCGTTGTTGACCATACACCATATCTTTAAACAAACGATGTTTATGTTGGAGGGTGGATTCGTGGACACGATGTTTTTTCATCACTTCAAACATGGTGGATACATAAAAAGCGATCTTGGGAATAAAGACACTGGCTTTGGTGACGACAGCCTTGGACACAGAAATAAGTCCTTCGCCTTTGAGTTTGGTTTTTAATAGCTGATCGATTTGAACACCGGCTGCCTCTAAATCATCTTTGGCTCTACCAATCGTGCCATCGCGGTAAATCTTGGCATTGTTTTTGCTACCAATATAAGTATAAGAGATGGCTTTTGCGCCTTCATTCAATAAGTTTTCTTTCACCAATTGTTGAACCCAATCGAGCCAATCACTGCCGCCCATGACAAAGACGGTGTCTTTGATTTCTTGTTCGGTTGCTGGCGTCACGGTGATATCTTTGATTTGCATGTCGCCGATATCGATGGTTTTACCAGTTGCCGGTTCACCAATCGTTTTTAAACTTGAACGTACGAGTTCACCCGTGGCAGGATTTTGTCGTGCGCCTGCAGCAAGGGAATAGACGATTAAATCTAATTTGCCAAAGGTTGATTTGATATAATCTTTGACTTGTTGTTTCATCTCCTGGGAAAACGCATCACCAACAAAGTCTTTATGAATCTTATTATTATTCGCGAGTGCTTTTTGAAAATAAATATTGTTCCACCAACCTGCGGATCCCGTTCGATCTCCTTTAGGTCTTGACTCAAAAGAGACATTAATGGTTTCTGCGTTGGCGTTGACCGCTAAGGTGACACGGGTGGATAACCCATAACCAGAAGAACCACCAATGATGAGAACTTTCTTAGGACCTTGAAAAGAAGGTAAGGTTTTTGCTTCTGCAATTAATCCTTCCACATAATGTTGACAGCCGATGGGATGGCTATTTGTAAAAATATTCCCGCGAATGCTTGGTTTGATGATCATGAATGAATTCTCCTTAGGACTGGATTTAATTTTACTCCAAATCGGTAAAAACCGGAAAAGAAAAAAGCCCTTAGTTAATATCGGTCTTTTTCATCAATTAATATGGGATAAGTTACTAACATGGTTTCAAAAGGTGTGACCTTTTTTGAAGACGCTATAAACCTAATAAAAAGATCAAAGCAAAAGTAACAACGCCACTATTTGGAATCAAGAGGATGTTTAGATTCTTCACCATCAAGCGACTCATTTTCTTCGTCAATGGCGGTTTCCACAAGTTGAAAAGCTTTCATTAAGGCTTTGACATCAAAGACATTGAGTTTTCCCACGCTTTTGCTTAGGATTCGTTCGGTAAACTGAAAAGATCGTTGGTTTGAGGTGATTCCTTTCTCAGTTAGTTCTAAGAAAAACATTCGGTTATCTTCAGGGTTAAGTACTTTTTTAAGGTATCCTTTACGAATTAATGATTTGACTGAGCTAGAAATATTAGGTGCCGAGACTTGAAGATACTTGGCAATATTCATGACCATATGATCATTATTTTTTTTCATTCTTTCTAAGAAACCTAGCAATAACATTTCCCGAATGGTCAGTTTGTTTTGGGAACGTATTCTTAATGACCGCTCCATGAGTAAATAAGACTGAAAATAAAATTTTAAGAACAATTCTCGAAACGTATCCCCAAAGATTTTAAACATCCTATCCATATGTTAACAAATTTTCATAAAAAAATTGTGAAGGAGTGGTGAATGTATGTTCATCGTATGAATAAGTTGGTTGGTTTATAATGTTTGTATGAACACATTAAAACTATATTCCCGGTTTCTCATGCTGAATCCTGCGCAAATTGCCCAATTGAATCAACTTGGGGTCGAGGTAAGTAAGACCTTAGAACCTGACGTGAATGCGATCTTTACGGATCAATTCTTTATTGAAACCAACATTGATCAATTACCACCCTTGCAGTATTTACAAGTGGCAACCTCAGGTCTTGATCAAATTAACCTCAATCACCCTAAACTTGCCAACACGTTGGTCAGTGGTTCTCGTGGGGTCTTTAATAAGCCGATGGCAGAATATGTCTTAGGGCATGTGTTATCGATTTATCATAACCATCGTTTTTTTACCCAAACTCAAAAAGACCAACAATGGCGTCCATCTCGTCACTCAGAAGAATTAAATGGAAAGAAGATGGCGATCATTGGCCTTGGTCAAATTGGACTTCAAATTGCGAAAACCTTTTCTTTTTTTGGCGTGAAGGTCGATGCATTTAATCGTAGTGACGTTGATTCCATTTACATCCAACAACGTTATCCTCTCACTGAATTAAAAGATCGATTATCTCAATACGACATCGTGGTGGTCAGTCTAGCTCTCAACCAAGACACCTTGATGATGATCAATCGTGATGTCTTGGCTCAACTCCATGCGAAAGCCATCTTTGTCAACATTGGTCGAAGTGAACTATTGGATGAAGTCGCCATGATCGATTTATTAAAAGATAAAAAGATTCGTTATGCGGTTCTTGATACGTTCTCAAAAGAACCATTACCCAAAGATCATCCCTTTTGGACTTTGGATAATGTGATCGTGACGCCACATATCTCATTTACATCGATTCAAAATCTAGACAGAATGTTCCAAGCGCTTTTGACAAACTTACAACTGTATTTACAAAAAGAACCTTTAATTAATCAATTTAAATAAGTTTCATCTTTTCGTAGTCTTTGATGAGGGCTTCCACTTTTAATTGAATGAGATCCCGGATAGGTCGGATTGCCTTTAACTTTTCTTCTGGTGTGCCAGGCAAACTCGAAGGATCAGTTAAGTCCCAATTAAGAGAAATTTTGGTGCTTGGAAAAATGGGGCATCGTTGCCCGTTTAAGGCATCACAAACTTTGACAACAATCTCGTAGCGTTTCCCTTGTTGAAAAAAATCAAAGACCGATTTGGTTGGATTCTTTGAAATATCGTAACCGAGCTCTGCCATCGCTTTGACTGCGATAGGGTTTAATTTTCCAGCTTCTAAACCGGCACTTTCTGAGACAAATTTTCCTTTACCAAGGCGGTTAAGAAATGCTTCTGCCATTTGACTACGTGCGGAATTATGAATACAAATGAATAATACGCGGATCATAAATGTCCTCCTTAGAAATTATAAGGATTAAATGGGTTACGTTTGTTAACGTTCTGTATAGTTTCTGTAAAATGGGTTTACATCTTTCGTGATAAAATTAGCTCATGAAAAAATGGATTGATTTCAAAACCTGGCCACGTTATCAACATTATCAATTTTTTCAATCCTACGAAATCCCTCGATATAACATGACCTTCCCAATCGATGTGACCAACCTTTACCAAGCGTGCAAAACAACCAACCAACGATTCTATTTTGCTTTTATGCACCGAATCATCACCCAACTCAATTTGATTGAAAACTTTAGATATCGAATCGAAGGTGGAAAGGTGTTTGATGAACCGATTGGATTTGTTTCTTTTACGGATTTAATTGAAAACACAGATTTATTTAAAATGGTTTTCGTTAAAGTTAATCCTGATCCAGTGGCCTTTGAACGTGAATCTGTTGAAGCCTCTAAACGCCAAGGATCCAAGCTGATTAATCTTGAAACAGAACAGGTGTTAAATACGATTTATGTCACATCATTTCCTTGGGCTCAATTTACTCATTTTACGCATGCCACCAAACTTGGATCTACCGATTCGGTGCCAAGAATTAGTTGGAGTCAGTTTGTGAACACCAACGGAAGAAAAATACTCAATTTATCTGTGGAAGCTCATCACGGATTGGTGGATGGTATTCACTTAGGAACATTGATCAACCATCTTCAAGCTGATTTAAACAATCTTTAACGGCTACCTTTGTCGTAAGGAACACCTTCAGCTTTAGGGGCTCGAGACTTTTTGCTTGTTAACATTAAGGCACCTAAGGTTGCAATATAGGGAAGGATGGTGAAAAAATAACCCAACGACAAACCATCAAAAAAAGGAATAAGGGTATATTTCACACTTAAGGCGTTCATTAACCCAAAAAAGATACTTGCGAAAAGAATTTTTTCTGGTTTCCATTGACCAAAAATCATAACTGCGAGTGCTAAAAATCCATAGCCGCTCACTTGTCCTGAAAAGGTCACCGAACTCGAGACCACAAAAACAAGCCCGCCGATTCCAGCGAGTGCGCCTGACATTAACGTTCCTATCCATCTCATTTTATACACAGGAATGCCAACGGAATCTGCTGCAGATGGATGTTCTCCAACGGCAGATAAGCGAAGACCAAATCTAGTTTTATATATGACGATGATGGATATAATCGCAATCAGGTAACCGGTAAAACTAAGAACATTAATATCTTGGAATAAGATTTCTCCTAAAATGGGGATGTCACCCAATAATGGTATTTTCTGAATATTAAACGTTTGATCAAATGGGATATTTTTCACATCGGTTAATGTTCGAGCAATAAAAATAACCATCGGGGCGGCAAACAAGTTGATTGCGGTTCCGCCGATCACTTGATTTGCTTTCAAGTTGACCGCTGAGAAAGCAAGCAAGGTAGAGAGAAGAGCTCCACTCATTGCAGCAATCAGTGCAGCTAGCAACAAAAGTAAACTTGGATTGAAGGCTGGCACTTGCTCTTGCATCCAATTGATAAATAGAATCGAGAAGAATGAACCAAACACCATCGTTCCTTCTAAAGAAATATTCACCACACCACTTTTTTCCGCAAACATGCCACCTAATGCGGTAATTAAAAGTGGAACTGTAAAAAATAAGGTAGAATTCGCAACGATAATGAAGAGTTCAGAAAAACTCATTTTTTCTTACCTCCAACGTTTAACCATTTCATCACTGTATCTTTTACAAGCATGGCCATTGCTGATGTATAAATGATGGCAGCAATTATCACGTCGATAATTTCTACTTTGATACCGAGGAGTTGCATAAAATAACCACCACGTTGGATGAAGGAAATAAAGAAAGCAGATAGAACAATCCCAAATGGATGGGATTGGCCAAGTAGGGCCACGGCTATCCCATCAAAACCAGCAGACATTAATTCATTACCAACGGAATATTGATTACCACTATTGATCGATCCCTTACCTAAAAAATAAAGTGCGCCAGCGGCACCAGAAAGAGCACCCGCAACCACCATCGATAAAATGACACTTCGATTTTCTTTAATCCCACTGTATTTTGCTGCATACCGATTTGAGCCAACGGCTTGAAGTTCAAAACCAAATTTAGTTTTGTATAAAACAAAGTAGATAAATAATGAAAAGCCTAATGCAAGGATAATGCCAAAATCAATTGAAGACCTTTCAAAGATGTCACGAAGAAAGGTGGTAGGAATATAGGCGTTCAGGTCGATGGGCCGCGTTTTTGAAAAGGCAACGTTAAACAAACTTTCATCACCTTGAATCCATAAATTGACAGTGTGCATGCCAACATAATTCAGCATGATAGAGGCAATGACCTCGTGAACATTAAAGTAAGCTTTAAGTAGGCCAGGAATCAAACCCCATAAACCCCCGAAAATCATTGCAGCGATAAACGCACCAACCCATTGAAGAGGTCCTAAAAAATCCCCATGAACCCCAACAAAAACACCAGCAAACATCCCCATTGTATATTGCCCAGTTGCGCCAATATTAAATAATCCGGTTTTAAATGCAAAACCAACAGACAAGCCAGTGAGGATTAATGGACCCCCTAGAAATATCAAATCACCAAATCTTCTTAGAAAATCGTTGGTCAACCATCCGCCAATCATTGTTACAAATCCAGGAAATGCAGTTAATGGATTGGCAATAATCATGATAACTAAACCAAATAACAACCCGAGGAGGATCGCAATGATAGATGAAAACAACCCTTGGAATTTCATGATTTCATTCCACCCGACATATATAAACCAATCGCTTCCTTTGAAGTTTCTTTTGGCAGTAATTCTGCCACAATTCTTCCTTCAAAGATAACGAGAATCCGGTCTGATAACTTCATGATTTCATCAAGTTCAAGTGAAACAAGAAGAATTGCTTTACCTTGCTTACGTTGGGCTAAAAATTGGGAGTGGATATATTCAATCGCCCCAACATCCAATCCTCTTGTCAATTGAACAGCGAGCATGACATCAGCATTGCTGTCTATTTCGCGTGCAATGATTGCCTTTTGTTGGTTGCCGCCACTAAGACTCCTGGTCAATGAATGGATTCCTTTACCAGAGCGAACATCAAATTTTTGAATTAAATGACTTGCTAATTCTAACCATTTTCTTTTTTGGATGATGCCGTTTTTTTGATAGGGATCACGATGATATTTTTTCAATGCTAAATTTTGATACAAAGGGTGATCTAAAATCAATCCAAATCTGTGACGATCTTCAGGAATGTGCGCCAAACCTAAATCATTACGGTATCGAACGGATTGATGAGTCACATCTTCATTTTTTAAAAATATTTTTCCTGAAGTTGCTTGCAATAATCCAGCGATCAAATAAGCAAGTTCTGATTGCCCGTTGCCTTCAATACCAGCTAATCCTACGATTTCACCCTTTTTAACAGAAAAAGATAAATGATTAACCACTGCTTTTTTTGTTCTAGGTGAAAGGTAGGTTAAATCGCGAATTTCTAAACAGGCTTCCCCAACCTTAACAACAGCCTTTTCAATTTCAAAAGAGATTTCTCTACCCACCATTAAGTTTGAAAGTGCTGCTGGATTGGTTTCTTTAGTCCAGAGTGTGCCAACAGATTTTCCTTTTCGCAAAACGGTGACTCGATCAGAAACCGCCATAATTTCATTGAGTTTATGTGAGATAAACAAAATGGATTTTCCTTCGTTTTTTAAGTCGTTAAGAATTTTAATTAACTCATCAATTTCCTGAGGTGTTAATACAGCGGTAGGTTCATCAAAAATAAGAATATCGTTCTTACGATAGAGCATCTTTAAAATTTCAACCCTTTGTTGCATCCCAACAGAAATATTCTCAATTTTTGCATCCACATCAATCGCTAGTTTATATTGGTTTGATAATTCAATAATCTTTTTTCTTGCTAATTTACGATCAATAAAAATACCATTCATGGGTTCGCTGCCTAAAAGAATGTTGTCTAGAACCGAAAAAACTTCCACCAATTTAAAGTGCTGGTGGACCATGCCGATGCCATATCGATTGGCGTCATTTGGGTTTTTAATGTTTATCACTGAACCGTATTTTTTGATTTGGCCACTCTCAGCAGTGTACAAACCAAAAAGCACGCTCATTAAGGTAGATTTACCTGCTCCATTTTCACCTAACAAAGCATGGATTTCACCTTTTTTTAAATCGAGATTGATTTTATCATTGGCAACAATACCAGGAAAAATCTTGGTAATATTGACCATCGAGATGATTGGCTCAATTTGTTGATCGATCATAATTTCATTTTAGAAAAAACACAGGGTGGATGCCACCCTGTGTCCTTTAAAACTCAAATTAAATTAAACAACCCAGGTTACAGAAACCTTGTTCATTGCCGTATCGTATGCAGTGATTTCGCCAAGAGTTGCACCAGTAACGTTAGAACCATTTAAGATTAACGCAACGGTCTTCGATCCAGTGGCTAAATCTTCGTATATGTCGTTATATCTTTCAACTGTGAAGTTTTCAAAACCCCATGAGTCTACATCGGTTGGTAAACCAACGCCATCATTGGAGGCGTCTAAGACCCAAACTTCACCACCTGGGAATTCGTCTGCGT
>Ga0247843_1001660_pt1 | contig 43887 bp, 38 predicted proteins | sample LaCruzMarch2017__FD_192420 | JGI IMG/M metagenome (GOLD analysis project Ga0247843, IMG submission 192420) | Freshwater microbial communities from meromictic Lake La Cruz, Castile-La Mancha, Spain - LaCruzMarch2017_8m | ecosystem: Environmental > Aquatic > Freshwater > Lake | place: Spain...
GAGGACGACCACATTGGCCCGGGTTGGTGTTTTTTTGTTCATACACCCTACCGAGTGGCAGGGATTTCAAATCAGCACCAGCCCGCTTTTCCAATCTCAGTTAAGCCTTCCTGTGGGATGGCTGTGTGATTTTTTCATAAACCCTGATGTCCGGCCTCATCACCCTTACCATGAAAAGACAATGGAAGGAGATTCGCTCACATCACTGGCAACTCAACGAGACTTCGGATGCTCTGTGAGGCCGGTCCCGTCTTGGCGGCTACCTTGACGGACGGCCTGCCGGAACTGGGAAAAGTCGATGGCAAAGTCATCGCAGACCCATAATTTTCATTTATTTAGAAACACCGCTGCTTCTCGGAGGCAGCGGGCCAAGGTGCCGTAGGTGCCTTGGTTGAGGGCGTGGATCGTGCTGCCGTCTGGCGACGTGAAATCGTAGGACTGGCGGAGGATTTCTCCGAGGTAATGCTTGGCGATCTCGACGGCGCTCGGGAGGGATTCGCCTTGAGCTAGTGCGGCCGTGATGGCTGCGGAGAGTGAACAACCGGTTCCGTGGGAGGCGTAAACGGGGATGCGTGCGGCGGTGAAACGGTAGAGTTCGCCTTTGTCCACGAGGAGATCCACGCAATCCGGGGTTTGGAGGTGACCGCCCTTAAGTAGAACTGCGGTGCCAAAAGTTGCAGAAAGCCGACGTACGGCTGATTCCATGGCGGCTTCGTCTGCGATGTGCTCTCCGAGCAAGGCTTCGGCCTCAGGGAGATTCGGGGTGATCACACGGGCGAGTGGGAAGAGGCGGGTTTTGTAGATTTCCACGGCCTCGGGCTCGATCAATGAGGTGCCGGACGTCGCGATCATGACAGGATCGACGACCAGATGGATTTCCGGGTGATTCTGGAAAATTTCAGCCACCATGCGGACGATTTCCGTAGAAAACAACATACCGGTTTTTGTGGCGAAGATAGGAAATGAATCGAGCAAGAGTGCGATTTGGTCGCGTATGATGGACACCGGCACGGGATGCACGGCGCGCACGATGCGGGCGGTTTCGGAAACCACGCAGGTCACGGCGGTGAGGCCATGCACGTGAAAGTGTTGGAAGGTTTTGAGATCCGCTTGAATACCAGCGCCCGATGAACAATCCGAGCCGGCGATGGTCAGGGCGGCGGGAACGACAGTAGTCATGGCTTTAGATACTTTCCTGCGTCCGTTCTGCAACCTTCTTTCGGGATCTGTGGCGAGTTAGCGGACTTCCAGATCGATGGCTCCGCTGATGGTCTTTTCGAGCAACCAGCGAGAGCCGCTGCGTTTTGCGGCGATCGGTTTGCCGTTGTGAAAAACACCAGTCGATTTTTCGTGGGCGGGTAGATCGATTTGCGCCCTCATTCCGCCTGGCAGTTTGACGGAGAATTGGAAGCGATTCCCGTTCTTCCAGGAGACCATTACCGGGCCTATGGGAGTTGGAATTTTGCCTTCGGCGGATTTCAGGCCGCATGGTTGTGGGCGGATGTGCGCGGTGCCCCAACCGGGAGCGGCGGCCTCCGCACCAAGAATAAAACGCGGTAAAATATTGGCCGGGGCGGCTCCCCAAGCATGATTCCAATCTTGGTTAGGTTTGTATTTTTGATCCCATGCCTCCCAACTGATCGTGGTCCCGCTCTCGACCATGTGTTTCCAACTGCGGTCGGTCGGAGCCAGTATCAGAGCAAGAGCCTCTGTTCCGGCGTCATTTTGAAACAGGGCTTCCATCAAATATTGGGCGGCATATACCGAGCAGGCCATGCCGCGGCTAACAACTTGCCGGGTGACGCTTGACTGATGTTTTTCAGGCAAAAGCCCGAAGGCCAAGGGAAAGAGGTTGGCGTGTTGTGAGGAGTGAGTCGAGCCCTCGCCATCGATGAAAATTCCGCGTGTGGAATCGAAGAGTTTTTCCTGAAACGAGGCGCGGGCTTTGCTTTCCTTGGTTCTGTAATCAGCCGCTTCATCGTCTTTTTTGAGGGCTTGAGCAAGATCCGCCATCATGGCGAGGGTGCGGATGTGAAAGGCATTGACGACGGTGTTGACGGGCTTGAATTGGAAACCATCGCGCTCGGCCGCCGGCCAATCGACAATGTCGTCTCGCTTGACCTGAGCTGCGTTGCTGACCAGCAGGCCATCTTCGCGGGCACGATCAAGTAATAGCTTGGGTTTTAGTGCTTCATAGCGAGATGCCAGCCATTTGGTGTCGCCCGTGCGCATCCAATCGGCGTGGGCCATGAAAATCATGTGAGAGGCCCACTCGGTCGGCCATGTCGGAAATTTCATCAATTGATCGAAGGTATCACGCGCCATTTGTGGGTCGGGGTCGCTGTAGTAATGGCATAACTGGTTGATGTAAGCGTCAGCCTCGTAGGGGATGCGTTCACGGTCTCCATCGACATAAACACCGGCGAAGGTAGTGGCTTTGATGGAATAGCGGCAAAGTTCCCAAATGCGGTCGAGAAGTGGATCGGAGGATTTGAAGTTAGCGGCATCATCATTCCAAGTGCTGGCGAATGCCGCTTGGCGGGTAATTTGCGAGGGTTTGAGTTCTCCCTGCCAGCCTTCGATTTCCACCCAACGGAAAGGCAGGACAACACCCCATTCTTTGGGGGTGCGGATCGCGGAACCGTGAGTCGTATTGCGTTTGTCGGCGGGCGGCGCAGCGATCACGGGTTGGCCGCCGTCGAGTGTGATTTTGGTGGAGGCGTAACGCACCGTTCCCGGCGGCTTGCGGTTGATGCGGCCATCGGTGGAGGCTTCACCAAAATGAATGGTGACTTCCTGTTTTGAGCCTGCCGGGGGAGTGAGGCGCAGGTTGGCAAACGCCACGCGTTCGAAATCCACAAGAATCACCCCAGGCACCGGGTTGGTGATTTTTGCGGGTGCTTGATCGACGAGGCGGACGGGTGCGCACAGTGCGGGTAGCGATAGGGTGAGTGCGAAAAGACAAGGCAGAACACGCAGCGTGGGGTTTAAAAACTTCATACAATAATAGATTTTTGGATCGTTGCCTGTGTGGAAAAGCCGATTGGGTCTGACCGGCGGACGATGATTTAGGATCTTCTAGCGGTTGCATCTCGTCGAGTTTCAAAATCGCCGAATAATTTCGGCCATTGCGGAAATGGCAGTTAGGTGGCAGTCTGCGGCATGATGAACCCTAAATCACTCTTGCTCGGAATTCTGGTAGCCCTGATTTGCCCACTGATGGCGGCGGAACCACCACCGGTTTTGGCGATTGGAGCGAAGGCTCCGGATTTCAGCCTGCCGGGCACCGATAGCAAAACGCATGCCTTGTCAGACTTCGCGACGGCCAAGATTCTGGTGGTGATTTTCACCAGCAACCATTGCCCGGAAGCGCGTGCCGCAGCGCCACGAATGGCGGAGTTTGATGAAAAATACCGCAGCAAGGGGGTCACCTTTGTTGCGATCAGTGGCAATCACCCGGACGCCCTGCGGCCCGATGAACTCGGCTACTCGCCTTTTGGCGATTCGTTTGAAGAAATGAAACCTTTCGCAGGGGAAAACGGTTGGAAGTTTCCCTACCTCTATGATGGCGAGACGCAGCAGGTAACTACGGCGTATGGAGCTCAGGCCACGCCGCATGTGTATGTTTTCGATGACCAGCGATTGCTTCGCTACAATGGTCGCATGGATGATACCGGCCGCAAATTTGGCCCAGCGGACAAGAGTTATCTTGGCGATGCAATCGAAGCCGTGCTCGCGGGCCGCGAGGTGGCGGAAAAAACGACGCGAGCTGTTGGCTGCTCTACCAAGTGGCTGAACAAACGTCAAAGTGTCGCCGAAGGAGAAAAACGATGGGAGTCCATGGATGTCACTCTCGATCTGCTAGATGCCAAGGCTGCCGCGAAATTGCGCGAGAACGCCACGGAAAAACTGCGCATCATCAATCTGTGGTCCACCAGTTGCGGGCCATGCGTGGCGGAGTTTCCCGCCTTGGTGGACACCTACCGACGCTTTCAAAACCGCCCTGTGGAGTTGATCTCGATCAGCTTGGATCCGTCGACGGATCGGGAAAAAGTTGCGAAGTTTTTGAAGTCTCGCCACGCCGCGTTGTCGCCTCGCACGCTTGCCTCGGTGACAAAAGAAGGGCGCACGACCAACAATTATTTGTTTGAGGGAAATCCCGACGACCTTGCCGAAGCCTTGGATCCCACATGGGGCGGCGCGCTGCCGCTCACATTGTTAGTGGAACCGGGCGGCAAGATCGTTTGGCGTTCCAATGACGAGATCGAAGCGCTCACGTTGCGCCGCGAGCTAGTCAAGTGGCTCGATGAGAAGAAGGTTCCTTAAAATGGCTTGCCGGTGAGGCGCGTGCTGGTTTCCTCGTCGATGGGTTTGCAGAGGCGGTAACCTTCGCCATGATCGGGGATGGTCATCAGGAGAGCTTCCCGCTCGAAGGGTGAGGGGAAATCCAAACCGATCAGCGCGCGGCCGATGCGTTCGCCGGATTGACGGTAATTGAAATAACAGAGGTTTGCATTGCCTTGGATTCTTTGGCCTAGGAAATCATGGAGTGCGCCAGGGCGATCATAGAAATCGAGCCTTAAAAACGCTGGGTTTTTGAGTAAATCCCCACGCAAAGGGATGGCGCGGAAAACCACATCAACAGCACCGGTTAGATCCTGCCACTCATATCCACCCGCATCCAGTTTGGCGGGCATTGCTTCCACGGCAGCGGGATTTTCCGCAGTCACGGTGAAGACCGGCCACGCTTCAAGGTCATCGGTTTTGCCGTATTGGAAGTCGGCGATGTTGATGCCGGCGAAACAGGTATCCAGCAATTCAAGCATGGAACCCGGGCGTTCCGGGATGCGGACGCGCAGGGTGCGGCTGGTTTGATTCGCCGCGCCGATGGATTGGGCGACATTCCCGAGTTGAAGGAAATCGATGTTGGCACCACAGAGCACGACGAGGATGCGTTTGGCGGTCAGTTGCTCGCGGTTTTTCAGCACGGCGGCCAAGCCCATTGCGCCGGACGGTTCGGAGATGCAGCGCAAACCTTCCCACAAGACGCGGATGGCATGGCTGACTTCCGGATTGGTCACAGTCTCGATGCGGCTGAGCGTATTGCGGCAAATTTGAAATGGGAGATCGCCCGCTTTGCGGACGGCGGTGCCATCACAGAAGAGATCGACTTGATCAAGCGCGACCGGTTTTCCTGCATTGAGAGCGGCTTTCATCGAGGCCTGGCCTTCGCCCTCGACGCCGATGATCTCGATGTCCGGCCAATAGGTTTTGAGCCAAGTAGAAACGCCGGCAGCAAGGCCACCGCCGCCGATTTGCAGGTAGGCAGCATCGAAGGGGCCGTGACCTGATAGAACAATTTCATCGGCGAGTGTGCCTTGGCCGGCCATCACCTGGAGGTCGTCATAGGCGTGGATATAAACCGCGCCGGTTTCCATTTCGTCGTTGCGAGCGGCTTGCACGGCATCGTCGTAGGAATCACCTGATAGATGGATTTCCACAAACTCGCCACCGTGTTGGAGGACGGCGTTTTGTTTCACCCTCGGGGTCGAGCGTGGCATGTAGATGCGGGCGCGAATGCCAAGTGTGAGAGCGGCGAGGGCGACGCCTTGAGCGTGATTTCCGGCGGATGCGGTGACGACGCCGCGCCTGATTTCGCCCGGGGTGAGCATGGCCATGCGGTTGCAAGCACCACGCCATTTGTAGGATTTTACTGTCGAGAGATCTTCACGTTTGACCCAGATTTCCGGGCCGGGTCCGGGGAGAACGAGTCGTTCGAGTGGGGTTGGGCGGCCGAAACGATAGACTCGCTCACGGGCGAGCAGGATTTCCTGGCGCAGGCGGCGGTCGAGCGAGAGATCCTCGTGGTCCATGAGTGAGTCTTGCTTGGTTGCGGCGGATTTTGCAAGACGCTTGGCTTTAAGCTGTGGCGGGATAGGGTTTTGCCATGCAAGAACATCCAAATGACCCGCTGCACGGCGTGACGCTGGAGACGGTTTTAATGACCTTGGTGGATCGCTATGGCTGGCAGGCATTGGCGGACAATATTCCGGTCCGTTGTTTCATGTTCGATCCGACGATCAAATCGAGTCTCACGTTTTTGAGGAAAACGCCATGGGCTCGCAAGCGCTTGGAGGATTGGTATGTGTATGACTCCCTCCGGTGAAGATCAGCGTTTTGCCTTGGGGGTTTTAAGGAAATTCTCCACATCGGTGGCGGACCGGGTGTTGAAAACATCGTTCTTGCCAAGCCAACCTTTGCGGGCGAGACGGACGCCGATGCCGAGGAAATGCAGTCCCATGGTGGAATGGGCATCGGGATTGATCGAGCATAGCACGCCTTTGTCGCGGGCGCGCTTCCACCAGCGCCAATCCATATCGAGCCGCCAGGGATTGCAATTGAGCTCGATAATGGTGCGAGTTTCCGCCGCGCAATCGATAATCGCGGCATGATTCACCGCGTAGCCATCGCGCCTGAGGAGCAAACGCCCGGTGAGGTGACCTAACATGGTGACATGTTCGTTTTCCATGGCACGGCAAATCCGACGGGTCATTTCTTCCTCAGGTAGGTTGAAGATGTTGTGAACCGAGGCGACGCAGTAATCGAGCTGAGCGAGCGTTGAATCGTCGAAATCTAACGATCCGTCTTTATGGATATCGACTTCTGAGCCGGCGAACAGGCGGAAGTGAGTGAAGGTCGTGTTGAGCTGGCGGATAGTTTCGACTTGTTTTAACAGGCGTTCCGAGTCGAGTCCGTTAGCGATGACCATGGATTTCGAGTGATCGGCGATGCCGAGGTATTGCAGGCCGAGTTCCATGGCTTCTTCGGCCATTTCCTCGAGAGTGTTGGTGCCGTCTGAAGCGGTGGTGTGGTTGTGGAAAGTGCCGCGAAGGTTGTCGAGCTCGACGAGGCGGGGGAGTTGGTGGTGGGCGGCGGCTTCGAGTTCGCCACGGTTTTCGCGGAGTTCGGGTTCGATGAAGTCGAGCCCGAGTTTTTGATAGATGTCTTTCTCCTCGTGAATTCCCAATGGGATTTCAGCGTTTTCGGAAGCGGCAGTGAAGCCGTATTCATTGAGTGAGAGCCCTTGTTCGAGGGCGAGTGAGCGGAGGGCGACGTTGTGCTCCTTGGAGCCCGTGAAGTATTGGAGAGCGAAGGGAAATTGTACGTTGGAAACCGCGCGGAGGTCGCATTGGATGCCTGTTTTCAGCCGCACGGATGCTTTGGTTTCACCGCAGACGATGATGGATTCCACGTGAGGCAGCATGGTGAAATCCTCGCAGACGAGAGCGCCTTCTTTTGTGGCGACAAGGAAATCGAGGTCATGCACGGTTTCCTTAGAGCGGCGGTAGGAGCCGGCCACGGCGACGCGGCTGACCTCCGGGTGCAGGCGCAAGGTGGCGAGGATTTCGGAAACGAGCGGGGTGATGTCGCCTAGCAGAAATGTGTCGGCAAAAGTTTCATGCAGGGCAATGGCATCGAGGATTTTGCTTTGGGTTTTTTCGCCGAAGCCGGGCAGTGCGGCGACTTCGCCCTCCGTACACGCGGTTTTGAGATTCTCGATGGAGGCGATGCCGAGCGATTGGTGAAGGACTTTGACTTTTTTTGGCCCAAGCCCTTGGAGCTTGAAGAGTTCGTTGAGGCCTTCGGGAAACTCCGCGCGGAGGTCTTGGTGGAATTTCAGGCTGCCGGTTGAGGCGAGTTCATGGAGTTTTTCGCGCAGTGCCTCGCCAAGGCCTTTAATGCCGGTGAGTTGGTTTCCGATGGCGAGTTGCACGATATCTCCATCGTAATTGCGGACGGTCTCTGCGCCTTGGCGGTAGGCACGAATCTTGAATGGATTCTCGTCCTTGAGTTCCAACAACAAAGCGATTTCATCAAGAACTTCGGCTAGATTTTCGCGGGTCATCTTGGAAGTAATCTCGTCTCCCGTTGAAATCCGGTCAAGTCCGCCAAATCACTTGCCGACTCAGAAAGGCTGGTCTTTACTCCCCGCATGCACGAAGAAATCAAGCTCACTCGGGAAGTTTCAGCCATTCAGATTCCGAGTGGCGACTCGCTCTCCTTGCCAGCGGGCACGGCGGTTTTCATCACCCAGCGGTTGGGCGGGACATATACGGTGGCCACCACCCAAGGCCTCGCGCGGATTTCCTCGCAAGATGCCGACGCACTTGGAGTGGATGCCGAGGAGGAAAAGAAGAAGCATGCGGCGGCAGTCCGGCTGAAAGATGCGCCGCTTGAGGAACAAGTTTGGTCCCAACTCAAGGGCGTCTATGACCCTGAAATCCCGGTGGATATCGTGAATCTCGGCTTGGTGTATGATTGCGCGGTTGAGGACATTGAAGGGAAAACCGTGGTGTCAGTGAAAATGACGCTCACCGCTCCTGGTTGCGGCATGGGGCCGGTCATTGCGGCCGATGCCCAAGCAAAAATCATGACTATCGACGGCATTGATGATGCTCGCGTCGAACTCGTCTGGGATCCTGCTTGGAATCAGGAAATGATTTCAGAAGAGGGTCGGATGAAGCTCGGAATGGTCTGAGTGAGAGGCATGAGATCCCGTCTTTACTGCACCTTGCCGACGCCTGAGTCCACGTAGGCAATGATCGCGGGAATCGCGGCATCGAGGACTTTGGCCACTTCTTCGTAGGCGGCAGGCCCCATGCCGATGGGATCTGGGACATCAATTCCTTGGCGTTTATCGGAGATGCCGCAAAACTCACGAACCAGAAAAAACTTGTCGGAATGCTCAGGAAAACGGGCTTCAAGAACCGCTAGATGACTTTCCGTCATGGTGAAAACGTGAGTTGCGGCGTTGAGGATATCTGTCGTGACGGGACGACTCACAAATCCATCGATGGTGGCACCGCGTTTCCGCAGAATGGCCCGGGTTTCCTGACTGGCCGGCGTTCCTTTGGATGCGGCAACACCGGCGGAACTCACCGTGAAATCCCGGCGGCCGGCGATCGCTTTGCGAAAAAGGCCCTCAGCCATCGGGCTGCGGCAAGTGTTTCCGGTGCAAACGAAGAGCACGTGCTTCTGGTCGGACATGGCAGCGGACTCTGCCGGGCCAAATGCGATCCGTCAAACCGCAATGGCTAATCTGTGAGACAGATGAAACTCGGTCATTTTTCCGTTCGTTCTGGTCCTCTGATGGAGACCGTGATATTTTTTTGTCATGGACGCCTTGATTCATCACCTCGAAGAACAACAGGAACTCTCGCGGCGCGAAGTCGAGGTGGCTGCTGATCTTTTGCTCGATCCCGCCGTGGCAGATTCGAAAAAAGAACGACTGCTCGAAACACTTTCGAAAAAAGGGGAGACCCCAGCTGAGATTGCGGGATTCGTCGAAGCCTTTTTGAGCCATGCAGTGGATCCACATCTTGGATTGCTCGATCTGGAAGGCCCGACTCTCGATGTTTGTGGCACCGGCGGAGACCAATTGGACCTTTTCAATGTTTCCACGACCGCGATGTTTATCGCCGCTGCGGGCGGAGCAATTGTCGTCAAACATGGGAATCGGGGCATCACATCAAAGAGCGGAGGTGCGGATGTGCTTGAAGCGCTGGGCGTGCGGATTGATTTATCGGCCGATGGTTTCCGAAGATGTGTTGAGACTGCGGGAGTTGGTTTCATGTTTGCCCCACTCTATCACCCCGCATTTAAGGCTGTGGCCGGAGTTCGGAAAACTCTCGCAGCTCGCGGGGTGAAAAGCATTTTCAATTTGATCGGGCCACTGCTCAACCCCGCTAAACCCCAGTGCCAACTCGTCGGCGTATTCTCAAGGGAGTTTTGCCCGGCTTTCGCTGAAATTCTGCAACGTCTCGGCCGTGATAGTGCCTGGGTTGTGCATGGCACCACGGGTGATGGCCGCTCCGTGGATGAAGTCAGCTTGATGGGTTCCACGCGCATTTGCAAATCCGGGCTTTATCAGGACCTAGAGGACGAGGAGGTCCGCCCGCGCGATTTTGGGCTCAAACATGCCGAAGTTGCGGAATTGCAAGGCGGAGATGCGGCCACCAATGCCGCGATCCTCATGGACATTCTTTCCGGCCACGACACCGGGCCGAAGCGTGACATGGTGCTGATGAATTCTGGTGCCGCACTCGCATGCGCAGGCCTTGTGGACAACATGGGAGATGGCATCACGATGTCACGCGAATTGATCGAAAGCGGTGCGGCCCTGGAGCGCCTTCATCTGCTGCGCAAGGCTGCCAACTGAGACCTAACGGATCTGCAAAATGGCCCGGAATCGATGCAAATCCTTTAGTTTGCTTGACATTAAGCGGATTTGAGGGACTTCTCGTGGCTGTTAATGGCTAGAAAACGAATGGAAGCGTCGAAGTTGACGCGCCTTGAGGCCCGCACACGGGCCATTCAAGGTGCCGGAAAACTTGCGCTCGTCGCGTGCTGTCTATCACTTGGCTTCGTGGTGGTGGCCACCGCGTTTCCACAACGGCGGACACTGGATCAGCTTGAAGCCAAGCTCGCACTCGTTAAAGAGCGTCAGCGAGAGGTGGCTGCCGAGCGGGATCACAGAAACATCGAACTCCGCGCCTTGCGTGAAGACCCGACCTTTTTGGAAATCCACGCGCGCGATCGTCTTGACTATTGCCGCGAGGGTGAGCGTGTGCTGAGGTTCAAGCAAGGTCGTTGAGGTTTTTGCACCAGACTTGAAGACATACACATAAGACGAGAATTTGCGATGCCGTGGCTGGTTTTAGGCTTGGGTAAATTCTTAATTCCTAGCAATTTTCAAATACCAAAAATCCATGCTCCGTTTTGCCCGTATTTTTCTTTGGCTCGCCGTTTCGCTTCTGGGAGCCACCGCCGTTGCGGTTGCTGCTTTTCAGCGCAATGAACCTGTCAACGCGCTTTGGTTAGTTGTCGCCGGGGTTTGCACCTTTGCCGTTGCCTATCGATTTTACTCGGCCTGGCTCGTGGCCAAGGTGCTGACCATCGACGATTTTCGGGCACCTGCCGCCGTCACTTGCTGCGATGGAAAGGATTTTGTTCCCACGCCAAAGTGGGTAGTTTTCGGTCACCACTTCGCCGCCATCGCCGGCCCTGGACCGCTTGTCGGACCGGTGTTGGCGGCACAATTCGGCTATCTTCCCGGCACGCTTTGGTTGTTAGTCGGGGCCACTCTCGGTGGCGGCGTGCACGATGCGGTTATTTTGTTTTCCTCCATGCGCCGGAATGGGAAATCCCTTGGTCAAATGCTCAAGGAAGAGCTCAACCCCGTCATCGGGCTGATCGCCATGATTAGCCTGTTAGCCATCATGACGATCCTGCTTGCCGTGCTCGGCCTTGTCGTTGTGAAAGCCTTAGCGGAAAGCCCGTGGGGCCTATTCACCATCGCGGCCACAATCCCGCTGGCCTTCGTCATGGGCATCATGATCAAAAGCGGGAAATTCAGTGTTACCGCTGCTTCCGTTTTTGGTGTAGTCGGATTGTTTGCTGCAGTTGTCGGAGGGAAATTCTTAACTCCCGGGATGACCGTCGCGCTCACACTAAGCGCCACTCAACTTGCTTGGGCCATCATGATTTACGGTTTCGCGGCCAGTGTGCTGCCGGTGTGGATGTTGCTTGCCCCGCGCGATTACCTGAGCACTTTCATGAAGCTTGGCACTGTAGCAGTGTTAGGAATTTTCATCGTCATTCTCGCACCGCCGCTGCACATGCCCGCCATCACGCCATTCATCAGCGGTGGTGGATTCGTCGTGCCCGGACCGGTTTTCCCCTTTGTTTGCATCACCATCGCCTGCGGTGCGGTCAGTGGTTTTCACTCGCTCATCGCCTCCGGCACCACGCCCAAGCTGCTCGCCCGAGAGAAAGACATCCGCCTGATCGGCTACGGTTCAATGGTCGTGGAAATGCTCGTTGCGATGATGGCCATCATCGCGGCCTGTGCGCTTCAACCAGGTGAGTATTTCGCCATCAATTCGCCAATCGACCCCAACAACCCGGCGGCTGTCACCGCACAGATTGCGAAAATCAATTCTTACGGTCCCGAATATGCGGTCACTGAGGCCCACATGCAGCAGCTTGCAAGCGACCTCGGCGAGCCTCACATGATTGGCAAAGTCGGTGGTGCGCCCACCTTTGCGGTCGGCATGGCACAAATGTTTGCCAAGGTCATCCCGGGAAAAACCGCGCTCTCGCTCTGGTATCATTTCGCCATCATGTTCGAGGCTTTGTTTATCCTTACCACACTGGACGCCGGCACGCGTGTGGGTCGCTTCATCCTCCAAGACCTGCTTGGAAATATCTCACCCAGACTTGGCAACACGCAGTCTTGGCTGGGCAACATCCTTGCCACCGGTCTGCTCGTTTCCGCCTGGGGATTTTTTCTCTATCAAGGAGCGCTCGATCCTGCGGGTATTGCAAAATCCTTGTGGCCTTTGTTCGGAATTTCTAACCAACTACTCGCCGTCATTGCCTTTTGCCTTGGCACCGTGATCCTGATCAAAATGGGCAAGGCCCGTTACTGTTGGGTCACCGCAGTGCCGATGATCTTCCTCACTGCAGTCACCTTTACTGCGGGGTTTTTAAAACTTTTCTCAGCGAACTCCGCAGGATTCATTCCAGCCATTCGCACACTGGAGGCCCAGATCGCCGCCGGACTATCCGGCAAGGATCTTAAAGCCGTCGAGACCTCGCTATTCAACGCCCGGCTCGATGTTGTCATCACCATCGCATTCCTGTTCTCTGTGGCCATTATCGTAATCGGCACTGCCCGCGAGTGTTGGCTGCTTCTCACCAAGCGGAAAGCCATCGTCCTTCACGAGAGCGAATACATCCGTCAGGCAGGCGATAGTGAGGTTCTGCCGACTAGTATTCTCTGACAGAAGCATTAATCTAACGACTTTATGTAAATTCCCATGGCTGTTATGATCATACCGCCGGAAGTGTTGCTGGATGCATATGCGAGGGGAATTTTTCCGATGGCGCATGATGGGGAAATCGAGTGGTTTTCCCCAGTACGTCGCGGGCTGATCCCGCTTGATGAACGATTTCATGTTTCACATGGCCTCAAGCGGGCGTTGAAACGAAAGCCCTTTGTCCTGAAATGGGACACCGCATTTCGTGAAGTCATGCTCGCATGTGCGGCGCGCGATGAAACGTGGATCGATGAGGTGATTTTGGAAAGCTACTGCAATCTTCATGCGCTGGGGTTCGCCCATTCGGTTGAGTGCTGGGATGAAGAGAGGCTTCAGGGTGGGCTCTACGGGGTGGTTCTGCCAGGTGTTTTTTTCGGGGAAAGCATGTTTTCGCATAAAACCGATGCATCGAAGATCGCCTTAGTGGCCTTGGTGGAAAATTTGCGTGAGCGGAGATTTCAGTTGCTCGACACCCAGTGGATGACTCCGCACCTTCGCCAGTTCGGCGGTTATGAACTCACACGGAAGCAATACCAAGTCGCTTTGGCAAACGCCCTGCGCCATGGAGTGGGGGAAAGGAATTCAAAATGAGGTTTACTCAGTGATAAAGTGCTTGAGCTATCGCCAGATAAATTGGGATTCCGACGGTGATGTTGAATGGGAAGGTAATGGCCAGCGATGAAGTGAGGTAGAGCGTCGGGTTCGCATCCGGCAGGGAAATACGGACTGCCGCAGGTGCTGCGATGTAGGAGGCGCTGGCGGCTAGAACGCCGAAGAGGGTCGCTCCACCGAGGCTCAAACCTGCGCATTTTCCGAGCATCACACCAAGGGCACCATTCACCAGTGGTGCGACGATTCCAAAGGCCAGCAGGAAAAGTCCGGCTTGTTTCAAATCTCCCATGCGACGGCCTGCGACGACGCCCATTTCCAGCAGGAAAAGCGCCAGCACGCCTTGGAATGGGGTGACGAAAAACGGCTCCACTTTTTTCATACCGACTTCGCCACAGAGTATGCCGACGATGAGAGCGCCGACGAGCAGGAAGATACTGCGTCCGAAGAGTGTTTCATGGATTGCGTCTTTGAGTGAGCCTTGATCAGTCTCTTTAGACTTGAGTTTGCCAATTGCAACGCCGACGAGGATAGCCGGAGCTTCCATCACCGCGAGGAAGGCGGTGGCGTAGTTCTCGTAGGGCAGTTGGATCGATTTCAGGTAATTCGTCGCGGCGATGAAGGTGACTGCGCTGACCGAACCGTAATGCGCGGCGATCGCCGCTGCGTCAGCAACCGGCAGTTTGCCCGCGCGGCGGAGGACAGGATAAGTCCAGAGCGGAATGGCGGCACCGAGTAAAATCGCTGCAACGGACGGCAGCCAGACTTTCGCCAGACCGGCTTCGGCAATTGCCACGCCACCTTTGAAACCGATGGCGACGAGCAGATAGATCGTAAGGCCAATGTAGAGTTGTTCTGGAAACCGGAGATCGCTTTTTAAAATGGCGGCGGCAAGGCCGAGCACAAAAAACAGGACGGCGGGCGTGAGAAGATTGGCGCGGATGGCCTCCAGTAATTCCATAAATCAAGGTTGGCTGTAACTCTTCGTTGCGGCTTGAAGCTTGCGGTTTTTCGCTTTCGATTCGGCGGCTAGCCGGGTTTGGAAGGCGGTGATTTTTTTAAGCAATTCCGGGTTGCCTGTTGCTAGAATTCTGGCGGCGAAGAGGCCTGCGTTGCGGCCGCCATTGATAGCCATGGTCGCGACCGGGACGCCGCCGGGCATTTGCACGATCGAGAGTAGCGAGTCCATTCCTTTGAGCGCCTGGCTTTCCACGGGCACACCAATCACGGGCAGCGGCGTGAGGCTGGCGACCATACCGGGCAAATGGGCGGCACCGCCCGCGCCGGCAATGATGACTTGAATCCCCCGGGTATGAGCTCCGCGGGCGAAACTCACCATGTCCATCGGCGTGCGGTGCGCTGAAACAACTCGGATTTCGCAGGTTATACCAAATTCCGCGCAGGCATCGGCTGCGGGTTGAAGCGTGGGCCAATCGGAATCGCTGCCCATGATGATGGCGACTTTCGGGGTGTCTTTTTTCATGAAATGTTTGCGAAGGTGATCGTTTCCGCAGCCGTGGTGGCGGCGATTTCCGCATCCGTCAAGGATTTTCCGAGGGCTGTGACGTGGCCCATTTTCCGACCGACGCCGCTCATGGCTTTGCCGTAGAGGTGGATGTGCGCGCCCGGAACTGCGAGCGCTTGATGCAAGCCGGTGATTTCCGCCGGAGCGTGCTTTGATCCTAACAGATTAACCATGACGGCGGCCGGAGCGATCATGCGAGTGGAGCCAAGCGGCAATCCCAATACGGCGCGGACGTGGTTTTCAAACTGCGAGCAGACACAGGCTTCGATGGTGTAGTGGCCGGAATTGTGGACTCGCGGGGCCAGCTCGTTGACGAGGATTTCGCCACTGTTGGTGAGGAACATTTCCACGCCGAAGCTGCCGATGGCACCGACTGCTTCGATGGCGCGACAGGCGGTTTCCGCAGCACGCACCGCGATCTCGGGCGCGACCATGGCGGGGGCGCGGACGAGGTGGCAGATGTGGTCTTTTTGCACGGTTTCCACAACCGGATAGATCGCGGTTTCCCCGTCATGGCCGCGCGTGACGATGACGGCGAGTTCGGTGACAAACGGGCAGAACTGCTCGACGTAGAGCGGGTTGCCGAGGTGGCCGCCGAGTTGCTGCCATGCGGATTCCATTTCAGCCTCGGTGCGGATCGTGGCGTTGCCTTTGCCATCGTAAGCATTTCGGCGCGCCTTCAGTACGACTGGTAGGCCAAGTTCTGCGATGGCGGCGGAGAGTTCCGCTAAATCATCGGTAGCGCGCATTTCAGGACCAGGTAATCCGGCGGCGTATAGGGTTTGCTTTTGCGTGAATTTGTCTTGGATGAGCGCGAGTGTGCGCGACCCCGGCCAAACCGTGTGCCCGGCCAACTCCAGCGAATGGAGGAGGTCGGCATCTACGAATTCATTTTCCAGTGTGATGATATCCACTTGGGAGGCCAGCTTGAACAGAGCATCCGGCGTGTTCCAATCACCGATGATGGAGTGACTGGCAAAAGTAGCAGCTGGACTGAGGCGGTTGTTTTCCAGAATCACAACATCACAGCCAAGTTGCTGTGCGGCGATGGTCGTCATCCGGGCGAGTTGGCCACCACCAATAATGCCAAGCCTCGGACCGATCGCGGGATGGTTGCTGAGGAGAGTTTCTCCGTCGTAGGTTTCGTGCATATCAGGGGGTTTTGGTTGTTAGTTTTTCGCGGAGTTGCCTGATTTGGGATTTCACGATTGTCAATTGCTGATCCAGCTCGGTCAGGTCGGCAAGGACACTGCCTTTTCCGGCGGCGCCGCGTTTAGCCTCGTTGTATTCGTCCAGTTCGGCGTGCATTTCCTCCATGCTGTTCATGATGATGCCGATGAAGAGGTTGAGCATGATCATGGTCCCAAGCAGGATAAAACTGATGAAATAGACCGCAGCGACGGCAGGGGCGGAGCCTTGCGCGCTGACGAACAGGAATTTCCAATCGTCGAGGGTGATTGTTTGAAATAGCGTTAGAAATGCCTGTGACAGACTTCCGAAGTGTTCCTTGTCGTGGCCGCCGAATAGATGAACTCCGGCAATGGCATAGATATAGAACATGATGCCAAGCAGCAGGCCTACATAGCCCATGGAGCTGAAACTTTTGATTAGTGCGCCGACCAGAAGCTGAAGTTTCGGCAGGGCGGAAACAAGGCGCAGCAAGCGCAGTGTCCGGCCGAGGCGCAGCACCACTGCGAACTGCGAATCCATCGGTAGCAGGCAGACCAGAATAACGGCGAAATCAAAGACATTCCAGCCGTCGTGGAAATATTCCCAAGGCCGTGGGCAGCGTGCCGTTATCTTCAGAATCGCCTCTACAATGAAGATACTAAGCACGATAGCATCGAGTGCCCGCAGGGTGGAACCGTGCGCGAACATTATTCCGGCGTCAGTCTCAATCCCCGCGAGCACGCCGGCTATCAGAATCGTCAGAATGATCAGACGCTGGAACCAGGCGGCATCAACGATACATTTCGTTAGTGCTGGAAGATAACTGAATGTGGGAGAAGGCATTCTAGATGAAATGAGAGTGGCGGTATCAGACCGGAGTTCCGCCGCGGACCAACGATAGTATGGCGGCTGTATCCAGCGTTTTAGCCCGCTCTTGGATTTCCGGTAGGTATCGGGTGTGCAGTTCGTGGGCTTGGCTTTGCAAAGGCCCGATGAGCTTTTTCAGATCCGGGGCAGTGAGTTGGCACCCACCCGCATAGTAACTTTGAGCCATCTGGCCAATGGCGTAGGTCGAAGCGAAAGACAAAGCCGAGCCTGCGAATTGATCAGAAACTTTGCCGACGGTTTTTCCTCCGAGCTTGCGGCCGAACTTGCCCACCAACTTGCGTGCGAAGCCCTCGACCATCTGAGAACCGATCCCGATGCCAGCGGTGGCCAGGAAGTCTTTGATATTGGATCGATCAAGCTCTACCCCGTGGGATTTTCCGATTCGATAGACCATCTTCATTTGCATGGGAATGATGACAACCGTTGCCAGGGTCTGGGGCAACAGTTCGAGAGCGGCAGCAACGATCGCGTATTTGAGAATCATGCTGCCGCTGTCGGTCGTGCTCCCCTCCGGCAGCGGCGCGCCAAGTGGCGCAAGGGCAGCGGAATCCACCTCCGCGTCCACAGCACGTGACTCGCCTTCCGAGAGGGCAAGACGGCCGCGCAATTCGGTGAGAAACTCTGCTTCCTCGACGGATATCGAGCCACCGACTTCGCAAATCGCCCGCGCCATTTCGTAAGCAAGCATCCGGTCCTGGTTGGTGCCGAGACCCGTGCATGCCTCCTCGATGGAGAGTTTCCCCATCAGGATTCTGCGAGAGAGAGCTGCCAGGTTGTCAGCATCCATTTCTTCGGCGTAGCGGGCGATTTCCTGGCGTTCGGCATCGGATTGCTCGCCATTCGAGTAGGCGGCATGGAGGCAGATTGCCAGTAGTGAGTCATGAGTGGTGATCGGGTTCATGGTAATATAGTTAGATATGATCAAGCCAGCTTCTCATCTTCTTTAGTTGGGATCAGGATGGACATCACCGTTGCTGCGGCCAGCGTGCCGAGCACAATGACCAGCGAAACAAGCGGATCGATCTTGATGCTATTAAGCTCACTGGCGCTGAGACCGAAATCATTGAAATAAGGCGGCGCGGCGAGTAGCAGCAGTTTGATGCCGATGAAGGCGAGAATCAGGATCAGGGCAGGCTTGAGGAAGCGGAATTTCGCAATCAGGGCGGCTAGGCAGAAATACAGGGCGCGCAGGCCGAGGATGGCGAAAATGTTGCTGGTAAAAACGATGAAAGGATCCGGCGTGATCGCGAAGATCGCGGGAATCGAATCAACCGCAAACACGAGGTCGGTGATCTCCACCATGATCAAAGCGAGGAAAAGTGGAGTAATAGCCCAACGCGCGGATAGAGTGCCCGGTTCGGCAGGAGCCGCAATGTCATTGCCTGTTTTCGGATCCTTGATGTAAGTGGGAGCCACCGTGCGGCGGGTGAAGAACTTCTGCCCGTCATAGAAACCCACCGTGCGGAAGAAGCGCTTGGCTATTCTCACGACGGGATTGTTTCCCGGATCGCTGTGGCTGGTGATGAGCGCCATTTTCACGGCCGTGAAAATCAGGAACAAACCGAAGACAATGAGGATCCATGTGTATCGCATGATCAGCTCTCCTCCGAGAAAGATCATCCCTCCGCGCATGATGAGCGCACCGATGATTCCCCAAAAGAGCACACGATGCTGGTATTTCGCGGGAATTGCGAAGTAACCGAAGATCATCGCAATGACAAAAATGTTATCCATCGCCAGAGACTTCTCGACGATGTATCCGGTCAAATATTGGATCGCCGCCGTGGCTCCCGTGACTTCTCCCAGCACGATCGCCCCTCCCGCATAGATCGGGGTTTCCAGTCCCAAGCCCAACCAATGATGTTGATAGGCATAGTAAATGAACGCAGTGAATGAGACTCCGCAAGTTAGCCAGATGCCTGACCAAGTGATGGATTCCTTCATGCTGACTTCATGGGCCTCCCGATGGAAGACCCCGAGATCAAGGGCGAGGAATACCATCACAAGAGCGATAAAGCCGATGTATGCCCACATTTTTAGGCTTGCGGGATCAGCGGTTACTACGGTGGTAGCGAGTAGTGAAAGGACAGTCATTTTATATTAGGGAGTGATCGGTGCGTTTCAATGGTGCAAGCCACCGGCAGGACGGCGGCGCGTCAACTCTATGGCGGGAGCTTTCTCGCGGCGGTGCGAGCGTTTGACTTTGCGTTGGCCGATTTTTGCAGCGATGCGTTCGAAGGCCTTGAGGATGGCAGCACGAAGCGTGTGGTCGTTGGACTTCACGATCACGTCCGGTCCGGGAGTCACCAAATGGAAGGATGCTTTGAAAGGCGGGCTTTCAGTTAGGCTACGTTCCAAGTGAACCCGCGCCTCATCGATTTGGAGGTCGGGTTCCAGAGCTTTGAGTTCCGTGTCGATCATCTCGACGATGGATTTGGAGGGGACGTGGTTGCGGTGGGTGAGGTTTGTTTTCATATAAGGTTTCGGGTTGACGGCAAGAAGATGGCAGATCAGAAAAAGTTTGTATAATTCGAAAAATCACATTAATCATTTCAAATAATGGAATTATTAGTCGGCACCGAATTTCTCAATTACCATCACCTGCGCTACTTTTGGACAGTGGCGAACGAGGGGAGTTTTCGCCGGGCGTCGGAGAAACTGAGGGTTTCGCAGCCATCGATGTGCACGCAAATCAAAGTATTGGAGGCGAGTCTCGGGGAGGCGCTTTTCCGGCCGAGCGGGCGATCGCTGGAGTTGACTGAGTTCGGCCAATTGATCCACGGCTATGCGGAAGAGATTTTCACCTTGGGCAGTGAGATTTTGCGGGCGACCAAGCAGGCTCCGGGCGTGCGTGCGCTGCGGTTGCATGTGGGGATTGTGGATTCATTTCCGAAGTTGATGAGTTACGAGATTTTGCGTCCGGTGCTGGATCACCAACCGCCGGTGCGCTTGACATGCCATGAGGGAAAATTGACAGACCTTGTTTCGCAGTTGAGCACCCATCGCATCGATGTGGTGTTGTCTGATGAGCCGGTCTCGCCGGGTTCTGCGGGCAAGGTGTTCAATCATTTGCTCGGGTCATCCGAGATCACGTTTTGCGCAATGCCAGGGTTGGCACGGTCGCTCAAGGGGCGATTTCCAAAAAATCTCGATGATGCGCCGGTTCTGTTGCCGACGCAAAATTGCAGTCTTAGACGGGATTTGGAAAAATGGTTTCAATCGGCGGGAATTCAGCCGCGAGTGGTGGCGGAGTTCGAGGATGCGGCGTTGATGAAAATCGTGGCGACCAGTGGATCCGGCTATATAGCGGTGCCGACGGTCGTGGTTTCCGAGGCCATCGAGAGGTATGGTTTTGTGCCGATCGGGCGGACGAGGGAGATAGAAACGCAGTTTTACGCGATCACGGCCGAGCGGCGATTTACGCATCCTGCGATTTTGGCGATCACGAAGAATCTGAAGTCAGCGAAGCGGAAACCAAAGCCGTGAAATACGCTGTCAAGCGTGCGGCGGCGCGTGATTTCTGGGCTGTGTGGCGCATTTCCTTCTCACTTCTTGCTATCTTCTTTGCAATCGGCATCTTTCGCGGGTCCACTGCCCCTGCTTTTCCCACAAGATCATGAATCTCGCCGAACTCCAAGAACTCCACTCGCTGCCATTTTTCGATCTCATCAAACGCGCTCGCGAGGTGCATGACAAATTTTGGCCCGACGGTAAAATCCAGCTTTGCACGCTGCTTTCGATTAAAACCGGCGGTTGCTCTGAGGATTGTTCGTATTGCGCGCAATCGGCCCGCTACAAGACCGAGCTGGAAAGCCACGTGTTGCTTGAGCGTGAGGAAGTGATGCAACACGCCCGCGCAGCTAAGGATTCCGGTTCCACGCGTTTCTGCATGGGAGCGGCTTGGAAGGGCGTTCGTGGCGGCACTCCCAAGTTTGAGCAAGTGCTCGATATCGTGCGCGATGTTTCCACTCTTGGCATGGAGGTTTGCGTCACCCTCGGCGAACTCGGCCCCGACGAAGCCGAACAACTCCGCTTGGCCGGGGTCACCGCCTACAATCACAATCTCGACACCTCGCCGGAGCATTATCCGAACATTGTCACCAGCCACACTTACGAAGACCGCCTGCGCACGATCCGCAACGTCCAGGATGCCGGCATTTCCGTGTGCTGCGGCGGCATTCTTGGATTGAGCGAAACGATCACCGACCGCCTTCGCTTGTTAGAGGTCATCTCGAATTTCAACCCGGCACCCGAGAGCGTGCCGATCAACTCGCTGATGCCGATGCCCGGCACGCCGCTGGCGGAAAACCCGCAGGTTGATCCCTTTGATCTCGTGCGCATGATTGCCTGCGCTCGGATTTCCGTGCCAGGCGCGAAAGTTAGGCTTTCCGCAGGCCGCACCCGCCTATCCGACGAGGTCCAGGCGCTTTGTTTCTATGCCGGCGCGAACTCGATTTTCTACGGCGAAAAACTTCTCACCGCAGACAACCCGGAGGCTGAAAAAGACCTCGCGCTCCTCGCGAAACTCGGCCTCAAGACCTTGCAGCCGGATCGTTCCATCGAAGCTCCGGCCATGGATTCCACGATGCCGGCCAGCCCTGCGCTGGATGGCCATCATCACCATCACAGCCACGAGGCGAAATCCTGTTCTCCTGCGGGTTGCTGCTGATTGGCTCGTGATTTAGCGGCGCGTGGGTTTTGACAGTTGGGTGTGGATGAGTATGTTCCGCCCCTGTCAAACCATTGATTTTTACCCATGAGCGAAACCACCCTCGAAAAACACGCCTTCCAAGCTGAAATCCAGCAGCTGCTCGACCTCGTCGTTCACTCGCTTTACACGGACAAGGAAATCTTCCTCCGCGAGCTGATTTCCAACGCCTCGGACGCAATGGAAAAACTCCGCCACATCGAGGCGACCGAGAAAAACATCCACCAGCCCACGCTCCCGCTGGAAATCCACATCACCACCGATGAGGAAGCAAAGACGCTGACCATCGCCGATTACGGCATCGGCATGTCCCATGACGAGCTCGTCAAAAACCTCGGCACCATCGCCCACTCGGGCACCAAGTCGTTTTTGAAAGCGGTCAAAGAAGGCGGCGGATCGCCGGCAAACATGATCGGCCAGTTCGGCGTCGGTTTCTACTCGGCTTTCATGGTGGCAGATCAAGTCAGCGTCTCATCCCGCGCATGGCACGCTGACTCGCCGGAGCTCATTTGGACCAGCGACGGCAAGACTGGCTACGAAATCGAGGAAACCAGCGGCCTCGACCGTGGTTCGAAAATCGTCCTCCAACTCAAGGAAGATTGCGCCGAATACGCCAGCGAAGCCCGAGTTAAACACCTCATCGAGACCTATAGCAATTTCGTCGGTTTCCCGATCCTGCTCAATGGCACGCGCATCAACGAGGTGGAAGCGCTTTGGTTGAAGAATAAATCCGAGATCAGCGACGAGGAATACAAGGCGTTCTATCAATTTGCCTGCAAGGCTTGGGACGAGCCGTCCTACCGCCTGCACTTCGCCGCCGACGCGCCTCTAGCAATCAACGCGCTGATTTTCGCCCCATCGGAAAACCCGGAGCGCATGGGCTTCGCTAAAGCCGAACCCGCCGTGGCTCTCTACAGCCGCAAGGTCTTGATCGATCCCGCGCCTAAAGAACTGTTGCCCGACTGGATGCGCTTCATGAAGGGCGTCGTGGACAGTGCGGATATCCCGCTCAACATCTCGCGCGAGACGATGCAGGACAGCGCGTTGATCCGCAAATTGGGCGCTGTGATCAGTAAGCGCGTGATCAAAATGTTTGAGAAGGAAGCCGAGGCCGATCCGGAGAAATACCGCGCGTTCTATCGGAAATTCGATCGCTTCTTCAAGGAGGGCGTCGCCACCGATTATGCCAACCGCGAAGCACTCGCAAAACTTCTGCGTTTCGAATCCTCCCTAACGGATTCCGGCGCGGTCTGTGGATTTGCTGACTATGTTTCTCGCATGAAGGACGGCCAGGAATCCATCTATTATCTCGTCGGCCTGAACCGCGATCAGATCGAAAACAGCCCTTACCTCGAAGCCTTCAAGGCGCGCGGTTTGGAAGTGGTTTATTTCACCGATGCCGTGGATGAATACGTGGTCGATTCGCTCGGCACGTTTGACGGCAAGAAACTCGTTTCCGTTCGCCACGGCGGAGTGGAACTCGATGATCAGGCGGCCGACGGTGAATCGCTAACATCGGAACAAACCACCGCTCTCTGCGAGTTTCTCAAACAAGAACTTGGCGATCGGGTGACCTCGGTTTCCAGCGGCAAGCGTCTGGTGGAAAACCCGGTCATCGCATTGGTCCCGGCCGATGGCATGAGTCCGCAGATGCGCCAGATGATGAAGGCGATGGATGAGAATTTCAAAGACGAGGTGAAGGTCGAGTTGGAGATTAACCCGCGCCATTCGCTGGTTAGAAAACTCGCCGAGGCCAAGGATGCCAACCCGGAACTCGCGCAACTCGTTTCACGCCAACTCCTCGACAACGCCCTCATCGCCGCCGGCCTGCTAGAAGACGCCCGCGATACCGTCACCCGCATGAACACGCTGATGGAAAAAGCCATGGGCTAAGTGCAACGCGGAAGTGAGGCGATTTCGTGATGGTCCGAAAGCAGCGTTTGAGTTTGCTGTATATCTCAGATAATAATTTTGAATAGGCATTCGACGTCGGCGTAGTACGGAGGTCATGAATATGAAGTCCATCATCGCCACCGGAGCTATTGCGTTAGACCATTTCTCAAAAGTTTATGCGTTTAGGTGATGCCATCAATTCCGTGCGAGTTGAAGCATTCAATCCATTTTTGGGGGCAGCGATCCGTGACGCTGCTGTGTGCCCGCGTGAGTTCAAAAGTGCCATCACAAAACAAAAGGTGAATAGCGTTGAGCCTCTTCTGTGCTTTTTGGTCAGGGCAGCAATCAATAGCGATGCGCAACTCCTCCATGGAGTAGTTTTCAGGATCAGGAAGTTGACGTGCGCGGCCGATGCATCATTCAAATAGGTGTTCAAAAAAGTACAATTACAAAATTAATCTTTTTTTTCGAACGAACTTTTAAGAAATGATATAGCTCTGGTTACCGTAAAGGATCGGGTATATATTAGCAGGTATGAACGCAAAAATCATTGTGGGAATTTTCATGATCGTCGCTGGAGCCGCACTGCTGGTTTATGGCGGATTCTCCACCACCAAGCGCGAGAATATCATCAATGCCGGTCCGATTAAAATCGCGGCCGATGTCACTGAGCGACACAACGTCCCACCAGTGATTGCCTGGTCTTTGTTAGGTGGCGGCATTGTCATTTTATTAATGTCGAAGCGATCATGAGAAAACAGGGACTATTCGAATACCGCCTTATCCAGTGCACGGCATTGCTGCTGACGGTCACCCTCAGCCTCTGTGATGTCCGGGCTGGTGGTGTCGCGGTGTTGAAGGAACACCCTTTTCACCGCGATAGTTCAGCCACACCAGTAGCCTACCGACGGATCATCACTTCCCAAGGTCCCTATTTGCGAATCATCAGCGGCAACCGAAATATCGACATCCTGCAATCCAAGTTGGCGAATTATATTGAAGTTCCAGATCGAATTCCGCCGACACTCAAGGAGGAGAGAGACCTTCTCGATCTACGCAAATCACTCGCGGATATGAAAAAGTTTTCAATGCAGTATCCGCTGAGCGCCCCGTTGTTGAAACCACCGATCCGCGCACTATCTGGTCATCTCTCCCGTTTCGATGCTGGAGAAGTGCGCTTTGAGGGAAATTGGATTACTAGGTTTGAACTCGCTGCAATTCTTGAAAATCGCCGAATCTCCACCGAAATGAAGCAGAAGCAAGAGATCATCCAACTTGTCTTCAATGAGGCTCAACGCGAAAAAGGATTGGTGCTGATTGATGGCAAATGGATGACCGAACAGGAAGCGCGGAAACGCCCATTATCGGCTCGCACCGAATTAAGCGAAACTCTTTGGCCACTCATCAACCCCGACATGGAGGGTGCTCGCTTAGCTTTGCAGAACCTTTCTAAACTCGCTTCACACCAAAACGGTGCACTAAAAGTTCGAACGGAGCGCCTCGCAACGGTGATTAAAAACCTGTTTATCGCTGAGTTCCACTTCACCAAACAAATCATCGCTTCCCAAACAGCCACGGCACAAGCCACCGAGCACGAGCGACGCGCAAAGCAATGGCTCAAACCAAATGCCTTCGGCACCATCCACACGAACGCAGCGCGTGATTCCCAAAAGAAAGCATCGGCATTTCGTAACCAGGCTGAAAACCAGCTTAACTCCTGCCGTGCAGAGTTGTTGACTCAACTAAGCGAAGCGGACGTTGTAACCGAGGATTTCCACAAACTTGGCGAGCACCGTGTGGCGCTGGCTCTCGCGGAAATTGTCAGAGTGATTTCCGCACGGCGGCTTTCTCCAGGAGAGTTCCGTTCTTCCTTTCCAGACGAATCACTGTTAGCCATTCGCAATAGCATCATTTTGCTAAAATGATGGATGAAAATCGCCCCGAATTCGTTAGAAATCATTGTTTCTCAGTCAAAACCGGAAGCCTAAGGAATTGAGCGCTCCTGTCACTTTACGCGCCGCAGCAAACCCTTGCCTTGGCGTCCCGCCGCAAATCGTGGCTGGACATGCTGGAGGAGCACGAGCACCGGCAAGAGCAACTTTTTGGCAAAAGCCATCTTGTGGGATGGCTGTGACAAAAAATTGGCTCAACGGGTAGGCGAAGCTAATTTTCGGAGATACTTCTGATCCAGATGCTATCTCTGATACGGCTTGCTTTATCAGCGAAAACCGCCATTCTTAGCGTAGAAAATGCCCATGAGTAACCGCTTTGATGATTCCAAAAACCACGTGCCGGAGGTCTCTTCCCGCGACGAGTGGGAAAATCCTCCGGCGGGAAATCCATCGGATCTCCACACAATCGGGGAGAATGGGATTGTGCTGCCTTCGCCCCGCGTCAAACACGAATTCTCAGCATTCCGAAATCATTCCTTAGATTCCCCCGGAGCAGGATTATACATTGCCCCACCTTCTTACATCACTGGTGAAGCAACGGTCGTACTCAATGATAAGAAACTCAAGAGCCCCGTGGTGCGCCTCGAAAATACGGTTTTCAGACACTTCAAAGGCCCCCGACAAAGTATTTTAAAGCCGTTAACTCAATCCCGTTCTGCAACTTCTCCCCGCAAGGGCGAAGAACAGAAGTGGGGCAGTGCCACAAAACGCTCGATCCGCTGGATCATCAGCAGCGGGATCGGTATCACCCTACTTGTGGTATTCGCACTGATGATGCTCCCGACGATCAATGAAACCAACGCCGCCAGACCTAGTGCGTCCCAAATTGGATTGGTGATCGATCCCGCAGAACACATCAGCAATATCGAGAGCCTCAATGAGTGGCTCGCTCGACGCTCAGAGGCCATGCAATTGTTTCGTGCATTTGCTACGTCTTCGTCTGTAGAAGATGTCCGCCCACTCATCCGTGAGCCAGTTACAAATCTAGAACTCGTTAAAAAAAATATCCAGAAAAAATCCGCCTCCGACGACTGGTCGCCACCGCAGTCCTCGAGCTGGATTGCCTTTGAAGCTGGCGACCAGATCTGCGGCGTGCTCGAGGGAACCCTTCCGGATTTTTCAAAATTCCGGGCCTATATGATAGATTCAGAAAACCATCTGGTGCTCGATTGGAAGGCCACCACGGGCCATGGCAGTGCCACATTTGATGAACTCGCCGCCGGCCAGGGTGATCCCGGAGAAATTCGTGCCTTTATCTCATCAAGTGGATACTACAACCATATCTTCACCGAGGCCGATTATCAAAGCTATCAACTCATTTCACCCGATGAAACAAAGTCGATTTGGTGCTACACCCGTCGCGGGCAAACCGCAGACGCCCAATTCAAAAAAATATTTTTTGAGGGTGATATCATCAAACCTGAAAAGCTCGCCTACCGGGTCACCGTCCGCCTTGCGCGCGGACAAGATGACACTCTCCCAAACCAGTGGATTCTTGACGAATTGCTTCATCATGAGTGGGTCAATCCATAGGCTTTATTGATAAGAATTCGCAACCATTACCTAGCTCGGTATCCTCCGTGCACCGGGTTGAAACTTCACTACCATGAAAGACTCCGATCACCCGCTCACCGATCACTCAGGCATATTACACATCGCCACCGATCCGGAGCACGCAATCGTGAATGTGGAGTTCAACCCGGCAGTGTTAAGCGACGGTGATGTCCGCTCGCTGATCAAGGAACACATCACCCAAGTCGAATCTTCCATTCGCAAGTCCACCTTCCGCCTCGAAGGAAATGCGTGCGAAGTCTGCGCCCAGAAACTCGAACAACGCGTGGGGCGGATTCCCGGCGTGAGACGTGCCACCGCCACCTATCTAGGCAAAGTATTATCCGTCACCTTTGATTCCGAGATTGAACCCGAATCACGCGTCGAGACAGACCTGAAAAACTCGGGAGCCGATATCAAACCTCTCGCCCCACGCAGCACCGACGAACGCACACTGCTGAAAAGAATCTTCTCTGGTGACCTCAACGAGGAACTTTCCTGTGGCGTCGGCCTCGCATTTCTCATCGCGGCATTGATCACCGAAAAATCTGCGGCACCAACCTACCTGATCAACACTCTCTACGCCGGAGCCTATCTCTTCACCGGTCAACAAGGCGTTCGATCCGCCTTCGCCTCGCTCCGCGAACGCGTTCTGGATGTGGATGTGCTCATGGTGCTGGCCGCCCTCGGCGCCGCTCTCATCGGGGCCCCCTTCGAAGGCGCACTGCTACTTTTCCTGTTCAGCTTTTCCAACGTCCTCCAACGCCACGCGATGGAGCGCACCCAGAAAGCCATCGAATCCCTGCTCACCCTCCGGCCCACTGAAGCCCTCGTGAAACGCGGCGGCGAATCGTTGAAAATCCCCGTCGAAGAAATCGATGTCGGCGAAATCGTCATCGTCCGCCCCGGTGAACAAATCCCCGTCGATGGGGTCCTCACCGAAGGCAGCACCAATGTCGATGAAGCGTCACTCACAGGCGAATCCATGCCTGTCTCCAAATCCATCGGCAGCACGATCTTTGCCGGTACTCTCAACCAAAGCGGCGGCATCGAACTCCGCGTCACCAAACGTGCGGAGGACTCAACCCTCTCCCGCATGGTTAAACTCGTCGCCGAAGCCCAAGCGGAAAAATCCAGCACCCAGCGCTTCCTCGAAAAAGCCGAACAATACTATGCCATGGGCGTCATCGGCTTCACGGCGGTGGTATTTCTAATCCCATATTTATTCCAAGATGAAACCTTCACAAAGGCCTTCTATCGAGCCATGACCATCATGGTCGTCGCCTCGCCCTGCGCCCTGATCATCAGCACCCCGGCCACCGTGCTTTCCGCCATCGGCGGTGCCGCCCGCCGTGGTATCCTCATCAAAGGAGGCTCCCACCTCGACCGAGCCGCCAACATCGACATCGTCGCGATCGATAAAACCGGCACCCTCACCGTCGGCAAACCTTCCCTAACTGAAATTATCATTCCTGCCGGCATCCATCCGATTTCCAGCACGCTGAATGCTAACATCCTAGCCGTGCTACGCATCGCCGCTGCCCTCGAAACAAAATCCGAACACCCTCTCGCCAACGCCATCGTCAAAAGCGCCCAAGCGCTTGGCATCGATCCGCCCACCGCCACAGATTTCCAATCCACCGCTGGCAAGGGCGCGGAGGCCACCATTGATTCAGTCCGCTATCTCATCGGCAGCGAACGGCTCTTCAACGAACTCAACGCAGCCGGCCTCGCCACTCTCGCAGGACTCTCACAAGCGATGCAAAACGATGGCAAAACCTGCGTCTGGCTTGGCTCGCGCATCGGCAATCAAGTCACCGCGCTCGCCGTGCTTGCCATGGCCGATACCATCCGCCCGGCCGCCCGTGATCTGGCCCAACAGTTGCGCAAACTCGGCATCAAAAAAATCGTCATGCTCACCGGCGATCAACACCTCGTCGCCGAAGCCATCGCGAAAGAAGCGCAGGTCGATGAAGTCCGCTTCGAACTTCTACCCGAAGACAAACTCAAAGTTATCCGCCAACTCAAATCCGAAGGCACCGTCATGATGATCGGCGATGGCGTGAATGACGCTCCCGCCCTCGCCATGTCCGATATCGGCGTCGCTATGGGCGCAGCTGGCACCGATGTCGCCATGGAAACCGCAGATATCGTCCTTATGGGTGATCGATTGGAAAACATTCCACTGTTGTTAGCGCATGCGAAACGCGCCAAACGCGTGCTCCTTCAAAACCTGATCTTCGCCAGCGCCGTCATCATTGTACTCATCATTTCCGCCCTCGGATTCTCACTTCCCCTCCCCCTCGGTGTCGTCGGCCACGAAGGCAGCACCGTCCTCGTCTGCCTCAATGGCTTGCGACTCCTCCTCATCGGCAAGGCGGAACATGGAGTGTAAAACCGAATGAATCAGCAATGAATCGTAGTTAGATCATTTCTCAAAAGTTTATTCGGTTATTCGGTGTGCGTTTTACAAACTGAACGAATTGTTTCCGGCTTTGTGGGCAGTTCCTGGATGGATTCAAAGATTTTGTCAGAAAGCTTCACTCCACGTTTGCTTAAAAATCCTGAGAGGTAATGGCTTTTAAGGTGCTGCCAAATTCTTTCAATCGGATTGAAGTCCGGGCTGTAGGGTGGAAGAAATTTAAGTTCGTTATGATGCCGCAAACTCGCAAAGTTTTAAGAATCCAGAAACCCAAACCCCTTCTCTTCCTTTGCGTCTCTACCGCCTTTGCGCGAGAAAAATCTTCAATTCGTAACTGCAAATTACGACTCCAAGCTGTAAAGCAAGATCGCGCTGCCGCCGTATTCACGACGATCAATTAGATTAAAACCCTCTGCCACGGGTGAGGTTTGTATGCTGGAAACTTCGGCAACCACCCAACCTTCCGGTGCCAGGCGCGGTGCTAACAGCCCGCTTTTCAGGAGAACCCCGATGTGATCCTTGTCGCCGTAGTGTTTCCAATACGGAGGATCGGCAAAAATGAGATCGTAGGTGGCGGCATCCCGCTTTAGATGAATGGCGACTTCGGCTTTGACGACACGTCCGCCATCGAGTCGGGACTTTGCTAGATTCTCAGCGATGACATTGCAGGCTTGGCGGTGTTCATCGATAAAAACGCAAGAGGCGGCTCCGCGGCTGAGGGCTTCTAGGCCGATGGCACCGGAACCGGCGAAAAGATCGAGCACGCGGGCGTTTTCAACGCGTTCGCTTAAGATCGAAAAAATCGCTTGACGGACGAAATCCGTGGTCGGACGCGCCACCGTGGCGGGGACCTTTATGGCGATGCGTCCGGCTTTTCCTGCGATAATTCTCATAACAGATCTGAGGTCAGATCAGGGGCTAGCCTTCTTTTTAGGGGCGGCCTTAGCAGGGGCCGTTGCTTTAGCAGGGGCCGGAGCTTTCGTGGGAGCGGGGGCTTTGATGGGAAAACGAACCACGAGGCTCTTATCGAGCAGGCGGGTGCCCTCGGTGGAGAGTTCTTGAGCGCGATAGACGATCAGCCCATAGGCTTGATTGGTGAAGCGGCCAATCGCAAAGTTTTCCTTCGTTTTCCCTAGGCTGGTTTCCTCCTCGAATTTCCATTCTTGTCCGGTCCATTCGCCAAGGATGCTGGTAGAATCCGCATTGATGTCATCGATGCGTTTCAGATCGCCGTTAGGTGAACGAAACACCCCCTCTTTCGGTAAGTAGCGGAGTGTGGAAAACGTGCTGGCCCCGCCGGTGGAAGTGAGGGACCAAGTGCCGCTGGAAGTTTCACGAAGCAGCAACATGACGTCCTCCTTGGGTTTGAATTCACGCTTGTTCCAGAGCGCGAGGTATCCGGTGTATTCCTCCTTCGTGAGACCGAGGCGTTCATCATAAGGCAGCGGCACCCCGGGCTTGGCCTCCGTGGAAAACTCACGATACCACTTCGGATCCTTGCGGGCGGCAGTCTCCACCTTGGCCACATATTTATCAATCTCCGGAGGCGGGAGCACCATGCCGATTTGGCCTTTTACTGGCACACCTTTCTCAAAAAGACCGGCAAAGATTTTGGGGACTTCCTCGGCGGCAAAAACGGATGCAAATAAAGAAACGAAGATGATCGGGGAGTAGAGTTTCATGGGCGGCAACTGGCGCAGGCTGACTGTGGGCTGGGCGAAACTCAAGCGGCGATTCTCATGGTTCGCCACCGGGGAAAATTTCCGAGATCGGAGTTTCGATTTTTTGGTCCATCCAGCGTTCAAGAGCAAAGCGCATGACTCCCAGCACATGAGGGCGCGAGGCAGCAAGGTCTTTCTCAGCGGTGGGATCGCTGGCGAGGTTGAAAAGTCCGAAGTGACGGGCTCCTGATGCGGTGGGGGTATACACAAGCTTCCAATCGCGGGTTTTTAGGCAACGTTGTTTCGCATCAATAATGCGTTCGCTGTATTCCGGTTTTACGACGAACTGATAATTGTAATCCTCATCGATCCATGTGCATTCGTCCATCGGAGGCAGTTTGGGCCGCTCCACACCGGGCACCGTAAACTGGATGAAGGGAAATCCCGTCTCCCCATAAAACGGGCGGAATTCAGGAGACTCATCGCCGCGAATCCATCCGGCAAAACTGCGGCCCTGCCACGTGGGAGATTTCCCCACTCCCACCAAGTCCGCGAGTGTGGGCACCACATCAATGAGCCGCACGGTTTCCGCAATCACCTTCGGCGCAACTCCCGGAACATGCATAAGCATTGGCACTCGGTTGGCTTGGAGCCCACCGTTCAAAGTAAGCCCGTGACCGAGGGTGACTCCCGGTTCGTAGAGATCGTCTCCATGATCGGAGGTGATAATGACGATGGTGTTTTCAGCGAGGCCGTTGCGCTCCAGCGCCGTGAGGATTTTCCCGACGCAATGATCAAACTCGCGGGTGCATCCGTCATAGAGCGCTCGGATTTGAGTCACCTCCTTTTCCGGAAGTGCATTCCATTTGGTTTCCAAATCCGTGCCACCGATGAAGGAATCAATATCAAAGTCCACGCCATTGCGATTCACCCCCTGATATGAAGGATCTACAAACATGCTGTTGGACGGTTCTGGACTGCGGTAAGGCAAATGATTGCATGAGTAAAACACATGCCAAAAAAATGGCTTTTGCGCTTTGCCCACGACTTCTAACCGCCTCTCCACTCGCTCTGTAACAACTTTTGGAGTCACAAACTGTGCGAATGACTGAAGTTGGGGAAACATTCGGTAACCTAACGAATTATCAAAATAGAGCGGCACCACGAAGTGAGCCATGACAACCGCCTGGCTCATGTAGATTTTGAAGTTATCGAAACTCGAAACTGAAATATACTCAAATCCAAGTGGCATGATTTCATAATAACCGGCGCACCAATCGCCGATGGCCGCAGTGTCGTAACCGCGCTCACGCAGAATCCCGGCGAGTGGAACAATCCGTTTCTTGGTAGCCTCCACAGTCTCACGGTCCGGATACATCTGACGGATGCCATGACTTTGCGGGTATTGCGAAGCCATCAACTGCACACCGGACTCCAGGGTTGAGGCGATCGAGGTATAACATTCGTTAAAAGCAATCGACTTGGCAGCAAGCGCGTCGATGGCGGGCGAAACCCCAGCAGCGGCTGGGCCATCGGTCCGGATCGGTCGATACCCCGCGTATCCAAGGCGATCCCCCCGCAACGAATCCGAGCCGATGATTAAAATGTTTGGCGCTTTCTTGACACCGGATGCTTGAATCGAAGCCCCCCCGAAAGACACTTGTTGGATTCCCACACAAGATGCGATGATCAGAACAATGATCGCTGCCGCCAACCACCCGCGGCGGCCATGCCGATGAATGTGCCATGCAAGAGAAGCTCCGATGAAACCCAATGGAAACACGGTGAATAGAAAGAACAGCCCTGCGGGTTTCACCGGTTCTGGAAGCAAAACAAGCGCTTTATAATACCAATGACCAAATTCCGCCTCGTTGAGGAAATAAGGCCGAGTTTGCATCAAGCGCAACGTGCAAAAACCGTGAATCACAGCCACCACAACAAAACTTCGAATGACGATGGCAAAACCGCGCTGAAATTTGGAATGGCGAGTCCAAAGATCCACCAACGGCTGAGTTAGAATCACGGCGGCGATCAACAACACTGCATAAGCTAACAACATCATGATGTTTTCTCTGATTAAAAACCCAAGATATTGATTGCGGGCCAAGGCACTGAATTTGTTATCCATCGCCCCCGATGAATGAGCTAACTCCCACAAGGCTTGGAGATATTGAAACGCGAGAAATAGGAATACACCGAAAAACACCGGCAAAACCGATGCGAATGAGAAGCGGGAATGACGACTTAAGTGTTTCAAGGACACGACTTCTAGTGCACGGAGCCTAATTATCAAGAACCAGGATCAGGTGGATCTAGGTAAAGCCAACGTGGGCAGATTAATTTTTCAATGACCACTCCATTGCGGGACTGCAAGCCGTTTGGAATCGTCAGCCGCAGAATCAGGCTCAACCGGCCGTTGCCATACCTTTCCGACTGCTGCTGCAACTCCCGCGCAACGTCGCTGTCCGCCTCAGCATATCCAAAAACCGTTTCCTCGCTCTCCAGTGTCGTCAGTCGATAACACACCCAGTGCTCGGCATTCGCAAATTCATAATTGTAAAAATTATCCCTTTCCAGATACACCCGGAAATCCAGCGAGACCCCGTTCGGTCGTTGCCGGGCAAAATCATCCCACGGCATCGATTGGTGACAAACGAAGGTTTCCCAATCAATTTCTGGTTCACCGTTCCCTCCAATTTCCAACACCAAACTTTGAACTTTCCCATTGCTCAACTCCACAGTAGCCATCCAAAAGTTTCCGCGGTTATCAATCGTCACGGGTCGCAGTGTTTTGATGCTCTTGAAAGCACCATGATCCACCGGCTGATCGCCGTAATATTGACGCATCAAGGGCGCGACTCGTTCGGACTGCCGCACGAGATCAATCAAACTTTCTACGGACTTCACCCCGATGAACTCCACAATCGCGGCGTTGATGCGATCAACGAGTTCACCTGCCTCACGATCCTTGCGCTCTTCCTCCACAATCGCAGATGCCGTTTCCTCTCGAATCCGTTCGGCCTCAAAATCCGCTTTTTCAACGTGCGTCAGCGACCACACCACGGCCCCGGCGATCATCAATGCAATCACAGCAAACCATCCCCATGGAAGAATATGGCGGCGGGCAGCCGTGGACTCCCAATCTTGCTCGAGATGTTCCAACGACAGCGTTTCGGCATCAATTAGAACATCGATTCCCGGCTGGTGAGTGCGCAACTCGATCTTATCGCCATCAGCCGCTTCCAAGCGATGACTTTCTTCGGCCGCTTCCAATTCCCTCAACCGCCGCTGCTCGGTTTCGTAGTTATCCACCCTGATCGCAATCGTCGGCACCCGCAACTGCTCAGTCTCGGAGTTATCGAGCCGAATCACAGGTGTTGGTTCCAAGTGGTGATCATCGATCACCCTTAGCTGCAATGATTTATCCTCGCTGGCCATTTGCGAGCGCAGGAAAGACGTAAAAGTCCATCGACGCAATGCCAGTCTCATCCTAAATCTTTGCCGCACGCCATCAACATGACCAACCCACCCCGCATTCTTATCGTCACCGCCGCCTTCGGCGAAGGGCACAACAGCGCCGCCCGCAATCTAGGACTCGCACTTGATGCCGCTGGCGCCATCACCCGTGTCAGCGATCCCTGTCTGCGCGGTGCCCCGGGACTCACGGAACTCCTAAGCTGCGGCTACCGCATGGTAACCACCAGATTTCCACGGATCTGGGCGATGATCTATAAATCCACGGATCGCTGCGATTTCAGCCGCCGCCGCTCACCCCTGTTGCGATTGCCTGAGCGCGCCCTTGGGGCTCTGATCGATGAGTTCAAACCCGTTGCCATTGTCTGCACTTACCCGCTTTACCCGTATTTTCTCAAACGGATTTCCCAAGGCACGGGCGGGAAATTACCGGTCTTCACGGTGGTCACCGATTCCATCGAAATCAATGCCGCCTGGTTGCACGCGCCCTCGGATTGGTGGCTCGTCACCGATCCCATGACCCGCGAGTCGATGATCCGTAAGGACTTGCCTGCAGAAAAAATCATCGATACCGGCTTTCCCGTCCATCCGATCTTCTCAGAGCTCACGCCAGTCGATGCGACGGACTCGTGCAGCCCGTTTCGCGTCCTCTATTTCCCAACGGCTGAGAGATCCCTTGTCCGTTCCCACGGAGCCGCGCTGCTGAACGCCTCTCCCTCCGTCCACCTCACCCTCGTTCTCGGCCGCAATGTCCGGCGGCTCTACGCTCAAGCCAAGCAACTCAAGAACCATTTTCCCGGGCGCGTCCACATCATAGGTTGGACACGCAAGGTCCCCAAGCTTCTCAATCACCACCATCTCGTGGTCGGCAAAGCCGGCGGAGCTACCGTGCATGAGGCCATCGCCGCCCGCTGTCCGATGCTCATCCACCATCTCGTCCCGGGCCAAGAAGAAGGAAATCTCCGCCTGCTCGAAGCCATTGGCGGCGGAACCCTCGCCAACTCACCCGCAGCACTGACTCGCCAAGTTTCAGACCTCCTCGCCGATCACGGCGCGGGCTGGCGCTCGATGAAACACGCACTCGCCCGCCACGGCCGCAACTCCGGTGCACTCGCCGCCGCCAGATTTATCCTCAACCACATCTAAAATCCACCACCTATCCCATGACTTTCCTCTTCGACATCGGCCGCGTCTTGCTGGATTTCGATTTTGAATCCTCACTCACCCGGCTTCTGCCGGCCGGCACCCAAGATACCACCGCCCGTCTCCAGCGCCTACTGGATCGCAAAGACGAATTCGAATCCGGCCACATCGACGTCGATTCCTACACCAAGTGGGCTCTGGAAGTCCTTGAGTCCGACGCCACCCCCGATGAATTCCACCACGCATGGCGTCACATTTTCACCCCGAATGAACCCATGTGGCAGCGCGTTCGCCAACTCTCAGCAGATGGCCACCGCCTCATCCTCTTTTCCAACATCAATGCCATTCATGTTCCGTGGATCTATGATGAGTTCCCGGAATTCCATCTCTTCGATGATGCCGTCATGTCATTCCGCACTGGCTTCATCAAACCCGATCCGAAAATCTACCACCACGCCATCGCCCATCACGCCATCATCCCTGCGGAAACCCTCTACATCGACGACCTCCCGCAAAACATCGCCACCGGCCGCGCCCTAGGCTTCCATACTTGGCAATACGACCTCAACCACCACCCCGCCTTCGAACACTGGCTCAATAACTTTATCCTAGAAGGAAAGATGGCGAACCACAGAACACACGGAATACACGGAAAATGAATCAATTTGATATTTGTGTAACTCATCTTCTGAGTGTGATCACTCACCCTCTCAAACCTTTGATTTTCCGTGTATTCCGTGGTTTGAATTTCTCTATTTAGGTTTATTTGAAATCTCAAATCTTCAATCTACTATCCACCATCCGCTCATGTCAGACCTCATCATCGCCGGCCGCACCTTCAATTCTCGTCTTCTACTCGGCACTGGGAAATTCCCCTCCAACGAATCCATGCGCGATGCCCTCGCCGCCAGCGGCACTCAGATCGTCACCGTCGCCCTGCGCCGCGCAGACCTCTCCGGCGGCCATGACCCCTACGCCAATATCCTCGATTTCATCGACCCCGTAAAATTCCTGCTGCTCCCCAATACCAGTGGCGCGATGAACGCCGAAGAAGCCGTGCGCCTCGCCCGCCTCGCCGCCGCCGCCGGCCTACCCAAATGGGTGAAACTCGAAATCCACCCGGATCCCACCTACCTTCTCCCCGATCCCATCGAAACCCTCAAAGCTGCCGAAATCCTCGTCAAAGAGGGCTTCGTCGTCCTGCCTTACATCAACGCTGATCCCGTGCTCGCCAAACGCCTTCAGGAAGTCGGCACCGCCACCGTCATGCCGCTGGGATCCCCCATTGGATCCAACAAAGGCCTCACCACCCGCGATCAAATCCGCATCATCATCGAGCAAGCCATCGTGCCCGTCATCGTCGATGCCGGCATCGGCGCACCAAGCCATGCCGCAGAAGCTATGGAACTTGGAGCGGATGCCGTGCTCGTCAATACCGCCATCGCCATCGCCTCCGATTCCATCCGCATGGCCATCGCCTTCCAAAAAGCCGTACAAGCCGGCCGCGAAGCCTATGAACTCGGCCTCCCGGAACGCTCCGATCAAGCCCACGCCACCAGTCCTCTCACCGGCTTTCTCGGATAAAAACGCTACCCCAACTGGAGCGCGGAATTCATTCCGCGAGAAATATTTCCCCAGGTCCTTGAATCATCAATTCCGCGGCCCACTGCCTCGTAACGCTATTCCCCTGCTTATTGGCGTCGTTCTTCGATCATCACCAACCAGTTCATCATCGTGACCGGTGGCAGTTCCGCGGGATGCGTGATCGGGCGTAGATTTACTGTGATACGGTCGGCGGAAAATGCATTCCCACTCACCGCTTTCGAATCCAGTGGCCGAGTCGGATTCGCAGCATCTTCACTCGCAAGAGAACCCATTTGTCCTTTCACGTTCACTGCGTATGGATCCATTTCCAACCCGTAACGCTTGTCTGGCACAAACACAGAACATGGAGGAAAATACCCGTCGGCAGGAGGAACATAGCTAGCTGGCGGTGCCGTTGAATATGCAACGACATTGAAATCATCCCCAATGTAAGTTCGAAGATTCGAGACCAACGAAAAACCTTTTGGAAACGTCGTGAAATCAGAACATTCCCGTAAGATGAGACCATAATTTGGAATATTACCGGGAAGAATTTCCACATACTGGCCATTTTTAATCGGATTGAAATTGGGGTTGTTCAATCCCGATGTGGTGTAGTCCACATTCACAACAATCGAATGATTGATGGAGGTGTTGGACGCTCCGATATTTTGGAGAAACGCCGCTATGCGTTGAGGCATAATCTCCACACACGTCCGTTCTCCAGATGGCAGAGGAGTTATTTTGAAAGGAGCGCTGGGTCGTGAATAGCCAGATTTAAAAGTGCCAACCACGGGATCTCCGAAACGTGCATTGTTGAAGGTAACATTTCCAGTAACTCCCAATTGAAAATAAAAGACTCCATTTTTTCCATAGGCTATATCCACGACGTCACTACCGAAATTGTAACTTTCATTTTCCTGAGCGCGCAACACATAACCTGGTGGCAACAAACCGGGAATACCCGTGACCAGAGGCTGACGGAAATCGATGTTGGGCTGGGCCCGGAAACGAAACTCGGTCGGTTGTTTAGTCGTAGCATCAATACTCGTGATATCCAGACTCATCGCACATTGTAAAGCCCCCACCGAATAATTATTCCAAGTGGTCGTAGATACGGTGTTAGTCTCAGCGGCATGTGCAAAGCGATCAAAAAAATCTGCCCCGCGGTTGATCGGAATGAACGCTACCCGTCCGCTCTCGGAGGCAAGGGAAACAGGAAAAAACTCTCCTTCGGTGACTTGATAAGCTTCACGCACTCCGGGAGCGAAGGGACTGTTGGCAAAACTCTTGCCACCAATCACCGCATCATCTGACAAGTCCATGCCACGTCGGCTAGCCAACGCGTTGAGTGCGGTTTCTCCTTCCACTTCCGCCTTACCCGCATAAACCCCGCCCTGGATCGTCACATTCTGCCACGCTTCACCCGAAGCATATTCGCCGAAGGAGAGAAACGAAGATGCGGATATCGCGAGCTGAGAGGGAATTTCATAAATTGATAATACGAAATCGCGCGGCACCTTAGCACTCTTGGTAGTATCATCGTCGTGGTCCGACAAATCCATCGTGAATGCCCACCAATTGCGCTTTGCCACGAAGTCATCACCTGGCTTGGCATAGCCGAAATTGATTTGCGGGTATTTCAATAGGTTGAATTTTGGGTAAGTCGTAACATCCAATCCAACACCACTTTGGGCCTGAGTACCGTAGAGTTTGTCGTTTGAAATAATGGGATAGGCTGTATCACGCAGGGACGTCTGTGAATTTTCCGTCTTGAGTGGAACAGGGAATCCGGTTCCGAGGTCGTTGTTGATGCCGGAGGTTGCGAAGCGGGCATCGGTATTATTGTTAGAAACACCAATTGGATGAAAAATCCGATACGCATCGGCTAGAGACGAATCACCGGAATTGCCTTGCTTGGCATTGGTTACACCTAATTTAGCGAGTAGTTCGGGAGAAATTGAAGTGCGCGCATTGCTCAATGCGAGCGATTCATCGAAAATATTCCGCCATCGCAGAGGATTGGAAATCGCTGTGGCGGAACCGGAACCGCTCTGCATCGCGCGGATGGCCCGGTTCGGAGTGATCGTCACGATCGAACGCAAGATTGCGTCTTCCTTCTCGCTGTAGTCATTGCGCAACTGCACTTGAGATTGCACGGCTTGGGCCGCCATGGCTTGACGATAGGTGAACACCATCAGCATGGTGAGAAATGCCCCGCTGGTGAGCACGAGCACATAAGAAACGAATCCGGGTTTTCCGGGTCTGGAAGATGAAGTTTTCATTGTTGCATGGTTCCCGAGTAAGTGATGAGTTCGCCGGCTGGCCCTGTAATGCTCATGCGCAGCACTCCTTGATCCGCTGAAAATACCACATCCTTCGCCTTGGTCGTGATGGCCCATTCCGGGTCTCCTAGGACTCCGGATGTTGGCACCACATAATAATAAAGTGCCGGGCCGTCGCCAAGATCTTCAAACGAGAGGATCGATGCTCGCATCGTTCCATCCGGTTGGCGAAAATTAAGCACAGCGACTGGTGATGCCGTGAGGCGCGGGTTGCTTCCGGCCTTCGCTTCGTCCAACGAAGCGTGCAGGCGGAAACGATCCGCCTTGCCAACGAGTTTGCTCACGTAGGTGCTGATCACCGGTGCCTCGACCGAGAGGAAATCCTGAGCCCTATAAATTTTGATAAATGCGAGCTGCTGATTGAACAACGCTAGGAGCATCGCCCCCGTCATCATGCCCATCATCAACGCCACTGATAGCTCGATCAGCGTAAATCCCCGGCGCTTGGTGTGGTGGTTTGATTTCATTGGGAGCGGAGGACGGTTCGGGATTTCGCATAGTTCCGATCACCCACGGAGTACGTCACCACGCTTTGAACTTTCCACACCTTCATCGCCGCAGGATTGGTGGCCACGGTGCCAGTGCCGCCGTCGATGGGATAGTTTCCAGCATCTGGAATGCGCGTGCGAGTGACCGTGCCCATAATCGGAGTGTCGCCGGGCAGGCGGCCGATTTCAACTGAACTCTCGCTGACTGACGGAAATGCGGGCCATGGAGAATCATTGGCCAACAAATTTTCAAACGGGACACGTTCCGCATACGCCCGTTCATAAGTCATGTAAGCGTCCGTCAAAGTTTGTTGCAGACCCCACTGCCGCGGTGCCAAAATGTTCAGCGATAGTTTGAGCAAGACCAACCCGATAAAGGTCAGAATGGAGAGCGAGACGCTGGCTTCGATCAAGAGCATTCCCCGCCGCAGTGATCGCGCCTTGCCGAACTGCAGAAAACCCTTAAAAGTGCCGTCATGAACCGGTTGCTTCACCTCTGGGCGGCGGTCGCTGCGATTTTCTGCTTCGCGGCGAGTCCCGTCACGGCCCAGTCTATCCTCGAGCCACCCTTCGGGTTGCATTGGGGTGATTCTCCTGAGAAATTGGTGGTTTGGGCAGCCAGACATACCTTGGACATTACAATCAGCTTGCCCGGAGATCAACCCGGTTTGCGGGTTCTCAGAATCAGCCCCCGCAAAGGCTTTCTGCCCGAGACTAAAGCCGGTGCCGTGGAAGGGCGCTTCCTCGGCGGAAAACTTTTCGAACTCACCGTCCATTACATCGATCCGGAGGCCTCCGCGGACCTGATGCAATCCCGGTTCGACGAACTCCGTAAGCAAGTGACCCTCGAACATGGTAAGCTCCTCACCAACCAGCAACAACGGTTGGTCGAAGATCAATTCGTAACTCGAACTCAATCGTTTCATCGGGAGCCTGTTAAAGGGTTGTTCCTGCTCCTCGCATTCACCGAGGTCGAGGACTTGTTGCGTAAATCAAAAGATGCCCGCTTTTCGTTGATCTATCGCAACGAAAACTTCAAAAAAGATTTGGAAAAAGAAGTAAAGAAACCGTAAATCACTCGATGGTGGTAAAGTTACCATTCACGTTGATGGTTCGGTCAATATTGAACGTAACATGGTCAAGCCGTAGGGTATCAAAGGGAGAGACAGTCAGGATCTCGATGGTCCATCGGCCATCGCTGGTGAAAATTCTGTCAAAGTCGGAACCGGTAGTCTCCACGTTGTTTTCCGGGACCTGGGAGGTGTTGTTCCTGTGAGATCCTGGAATGATCGCCCCTACAACATTGTCCTGCAATTCACCTTTGTAAGCTTGAGCGAAAGTCTGTGATCCAGGATAGGTGTCGTTATAATGAAAGGTCACCTTGGGTAAGGCAAATTTGATAGTCTGATTGGCACCGATACCAGAGAGCGAGCCGTCCGTCATAGGCCAGATTTGCAAATAGTCCGTTGATAGTTTATGAGGAGGAACCGATCTACCGGGAACTGAATTATCTTCGAGTGACCAGACAGAAAAAGTTTCCTCTCCTCTGAGTTTCGTCCGGTCTGCTCCGGCAATTGCACTTAGAGATACAACCAATGGATTTTGCACTCCGTTTGATGTGAACTGCGGTAGCGCAGGGGTGGCCAAGATCGCCTGGCTTCTGTTGAGTTCATCACCCACTCCGCCCGCACCGTAGGACTGGAGATGGCGGAGAAAATCCACTTTCTTTGCAACCTCCGGAGCTGTAGGATCGGTAGTGTTCAGTCCATCCGTGAAGACATAAACTTTGAAAGGCCGGTCAGCACGTGTTCTCCTAACCATTGCAGAGGTGTTCACCGGCATGACTTTGTTCATTGCGAAATTTGGATTTTCATAAGAAACACTATCCAGCTGCTTTCCCCATGGATCTTCAGTATCGATCACCACTCTTGCCACCGGAACGAAGGAGTTAACGTAGGTGCTTTGTAGAAGGAAGCTGTTGAGTGGCGTGGAGCGGACAGTCCAAAGCTCAAATCGTGCGCCTTCGGGCTTGATCGCCATGGGCGAGTCATTAACTCCGGTGGGCAAGATGTTACTGAGGTATGTTTCCACAACAGGATTTGTAAGCTGAACCTGCCTCACAAAATTTGTATAGGTAGGATCAGCTTGTGCAAAAGCCATCACGCTGGCTAGGAATTGAACGCAGAAAAGTTGGGAAATAATTTTCATGGCTTTGAGGTAGTTGGGCTATTGGAAACTGGGACTGAAGGCTGGCGCACCGGAACCGGATTTACAGAAATTGGATTCCCATTGAATGTCGCTACCACCAGTTTTCCGCATTTGACGATGTGTTCGGCTATATCCTCGCCCAATGCCTGCCTGCCTTGAGCTTGGATCTTGCTGACCTCCACGGTGGTGATCCAACTGCGATTGGCCGCATAGAAATCCTGCCAATTCTGCACACGGACTCCGGGCTGCGCCTTGAGCCGATCTGCCAAATTTTGGGGGAATTGCAGGACTGCCAGTTTCGGAACAAAAGTCAGAGCTCCGTTGTAGCAGAGGATTTTTGAACTACTGATCAAGTCCTGCGGTTGATGGGTCACACTGGGATCAGACGTGGTGGAGAGAGGCCGAGACTCCTTCATCTCTGACATTTCCTTCTCACTCTGTCTGAGCCGGAGCACAAGTTCCTCATTGGTGGGAGCTTTACGCATCGGCGGCCGACCAAGGTTTTCGCCATTGGAAATTGCGACGAAGGAGACCGCTGCCAAAAGTATGATTGATTGGGAGTTCATGGGTTCAAGGTTTGCGGAAGGTTACCAAAAGCACCATATCCTGAAGGTCATATCCAATATTGGACTTCTGCGAAGATGAGTGCGTCAGCTCCATGAAGACAATCACGTCCATCGGGCCAATTTTCACTTTCCCGGCAGAGTCCAAATAGGGACGAAGGAAACTTTCAAGCGATGGTGCGTTGTAGTCCGGCACGTTCGATGGTGGAACGTCGCCATGCACAAGGAAGCGCACATTGTCACCGCTGTTCGATTTGTAGTGGGTTGACCAAGTGTTGTTATGAAAGTAACGACCCCCAAAGCGAATGATCCTGCCAGATCGAACCATGTTGTTGGTGTAGGATGTGCCGAAAATGGACTTTAGGTCGAAGACATTTCCCGGATTGATTTCGGGATTGGTGCCGTAAAAGATCCGCGAGTAAGTACTTGTATTGTTAACATTGATCGTCGCTTCCGTCGGGATAAAGATGAAACTGCTGCCCGATTGCTGCGTCACCCCTTGGCCAATGATCCTGATATCGCAATAAAGATCCGTTAATGGAACGATCGACCCCGGATTACTCCCTCCAGTACCGGGGTTTGTAATCGTGACGTATTGTTTAACGACCGACGGGTAGTTGATCGACCAGGTAAGGAGGGTTTTCTCACCAGCCATGACGATGTTTGGGTTAGCAGATAAAGAACCCGTAAGTCCTGCAGGGGCAGGAGCTTGGGGAGCTGATGTCTGAGCTTTGGCAGCAGTAGGCATAAGGGTGCCGATGGCGGCGACGACCGCCGACAGAATTGTCTGTTGTTTTGTTTTCATGGCGTTTTTATTTTTTT